>Ga0364859_10673_pt1 | contig 11718 bp, 3 predicted proteins | sample ExccelAu500001D3_FD_206911 | JGI IMG/M metagenome (GOLD analysis project Ga0364859, IMG submission 206911) | Enriched cells from Trout Bog Lake Hypolimnion, Wisconsin, USA - BchlTB.Aug20.5000.01 .D3 | ecosystem: Environmental > Aquatic > Freshwater > Lake > Hypolimnion/Profundal zone | place: USA...
TCTGCGTCCAAGACGATGCGAATGATGATTCATCTTTTGGTGTGAAAAATTCAACTAACAATTACGCATTGATGACGCGTCCAACTGCCGGTCAAAGCTGGAAGTGTCACTTGGTCTTGGCCGTAATTTGGCTGATGGGTTTGAGCTTTACGCCGTTAGTGTTGGCTCAAAGCTACTGGACCAACACCGGCAGCAGCGCTAACTTTACCAATCCCGCAGTCTGGAGTACTGGCGTTGTTCCGAATGCGCTTTCCACTGTTGATTTTACGAACAACACTTCCTATACGATTTTCTTCACGAGCATCATCACCAACCAGATCGCGAACTTTGGCATCAACAGTGGCAACGGCGGCACGGTCACACTGAACATTACTGGTAACACTTGGGCACTAACCAACTCTACCACTGGTTACCCATTTAACATCGGCCAAGCTGCGAATGCGACTGCCACTGTTTACTTGGCAGGCGGGACATTGATTGTAACGAATGGGGTGAGTGCAGTCGCAGTCGGCTACCCCGGCGTTGGGACATTTTACGTCACGAATGGCACAGTCTTGGCGCAAAATACGGATATCGGTGTTAACGCTGGACAAGGTAAAATGGTGTTAAGCGGAAGTGGGACGGTTTACACCAACTACAATGGATTGAACGTTGGTTTTACTGGGGCCACTGCACACGACTCGTTGGTGATTTCTAACTCGGCTTTGTTGGACGTTCTCGGCGTCATGAGCATCGGCGGGAGCGGCACCGGTGGATTCGACTCATTCGCCCTGACCAACGCAACCTTATTGACCGGTCAGAGCTCTGGTGGATACTGGGTTTACGTTGGTAATGGCTCGTCGAGCAATACCGCTTCCGTGTTGGCGGGTGGCGTGTGGAACAATAATGGCAAAGCACTCTATCTGGGTCAGAATGCGGCAACCGGTAATGTTCTAACAATTAATGGCGGGATTGTGACGAATATTGTTATGAATGTTGGCACTAGTAGCAGCGGTGCTTCTTTGGGGAATCAGTTGGTTATTACGAATAACGGCCAACTTTGGAGCAGTGGTGCTGCAATTATTGGGAATGGTGCTTCGAGTAATACTGCGGTGATCGCAGCTGGTGGAATGTGGAATAATAGCGGGTCAGTGACAATCGGACTCAATGGCGGCTCCGGCAACGGATTGATTACTACGAATGGCGGTACGCTGTTTGCTTCCCAAATCAACCTCGGAGTGGGCGGCTATGGTGTCGGCGGACTCACCAACAACTTTTTGATTGCCAGCGGCCGGTCACCAGCGAGTTTACTGATTAACGATACGGGGGTGCTCAACGTTGGTGGGGCGCAATATTCTCCTGTGGTGAATAATTTTAACAACGTTTTGACCATTACCAACGGAACCGTGACGACACCAACCTTGGAAATTTCCGGTTTAGGCAACGGGGTGCTGGTTCAAGCCGGTGGTTCATTACTGACGACCTCTTTTTCGTTGGAAGGCAGCAATAACTTTTTCACGGTCGACGGTGGCGGGGTGACCACTAACAGCTTGGTGCAGACGACGCCGTCTTCAGGTGCCGGTGGAGGGATTGGTGGTGGTGGCAATCGCTTGACCGTAACAAATGGCGGTTACTTGTCTGTGGCTAATGCCAACAACAATTCGACGTTTAGTCTTTATGGCGCCAGCAATTCGCTGGTGATCATTGGCAGTCCGGATGGATCAGCGATTTCGGTGATGGCCTTGACGAATACCGGCTGGCAAAACCAGTGGGGAGGCGGGATTGACAATGTGATACGCATTGACAAAGGTGGTGTGCTGACTAATCTGACCTCTTTTACATGGGCCACTGGTGCCGGCACTACCGCCGATCAATTGATCGTGACTAATGGTGGTAAACTTTTTGTCGGTGGCATGACGTTTGGCGATCTTGGTAGTGTATCCAACTCCATCGTGGTCGCTGGCGGTGGCCAGTGGATCAGTTCGGGTGCGATGACTATTCAGGGAACGAACAATGGCGTCTTGCTCAGCGGTAGTAATTCATTATGGAATGCCAACAGTAATCCGATTAATTTCGGATACACATACTCCACTGCGAACGCCAGCATTAGCAATAGCTTTACGGTTATGAACAATGCTGTGCTGACGAACGTCGGTTCCATTCTCCTTGGCGAACAGGGTGGGGTTTCAATTAATGCCTATAACACGCTGACAGTCAGCAATGGTGCTAAATTATTCTCCGGTAGCGTGACAGTTGGTTATCAGGCTGGTGACGCTAGCAACGCATACTATGTCGGCGGCTATGGTGCGTTCAGCGCGGTTTCCAATGGCACAATTACGATTGGTAATTACAGTACCGGCAACCGAGTGATCGTCACCAACGCCACACTCTTGAGCAACAATGGGACAATCGGTAACGGCGGGTCTAACAATCTGGTATTGGTTCAATCTGGAGGACTCTGGAATCTTCAAGGTAACGCGCTGACAGTGGGCTCTGGCTCGGCAACCGGCAATATCGCTTGGATCCAGAGCGGTGGTCTGCTGGCAGCTAACACCCTTGTGACCGGTAATGGAGCCGGCAATATCATTACTAACTCCGGTGGCGTATATCAATTCGGAACCGCAACGCCGACAATCACACCCGGCGCCGGGGCCAGCAGCATTGCCATCAACAGCGGTGCAATTTCATTCCAAGGTGTCAACAGTGGCTTGAACCTGACCAATAACTGGAACGGCTCGCAATTAACCAGTCTTGCATGGAGCGGCACGAACGCGCTCGATTTGAATAACTCTACCGCCACCAACACCGTGACCGGCGGTTATACCTTTGACACCGGCCGAGGCGCGACCAACTACTATCAACTCGCATTACTGAACGGCACCACCGCCGTCACCGGGAATGGCATCACCATTGGTGCGGCTGGCTCGCTGATCATCAGCAATACCACTGCCACCTTTAGCAGCGTGGTGACCAATTATGGTGTTTCCACGAGTGTCGGGAGTGTTGCCAACTTCAATGGTGGGCTGATCAATACCGGCTGGGTTACCGCCACCTCCAGTGGACTACAGGTCTCAGGGATGTTCACCAATACCGGCACCTTAAACATGATCAGCAGCGTCGGCACTTATCACAGCGCTGTCATCAATGCCGGCGCATGGATTAGCGATCCAAGCAGCAATATCTTTTTAAGTACCTTGACCGTCACCAGCACTGGGTATGTCCACGCAGCGGCGGGCGATGTGTATGTTTTCAACGGCAACCTCATTAACCAAAGCACGCAGTCCAACAACTGGAACACGCTGAACGTGACCCCCGGTAGTACCACCACTGTGGCCAGCACAGAATTTCTGTTTCAAGGCACCGGAGCGAATTCAACACAAACGTTCGCGACTGTCGGGTTGTTGCTGACCAATGGGTTCACAACCATCAGCAATAATGAACAAGTGGTGAGTTCGTACGGAGCGGTGAGCGGTTTCGATAACAACTTTGCGCTAGGCGAACTCGCAATCTCAAACACCACGCTGGTTTTGGCGCAGACAACGCCAAGCTCGATCACTAATGCATTATTTGTGAATGACCTGTATCTGTTCGCGGGTGCACAACTGGTGATTAGCAACAACATGGACGTGTATTTTGTAAACTCCAACGGCTGGGACATCAGCCAGATTACCTTGGATAGCGGCGCCAAAATCTACCAACTTTCTGGCTCGCCGATTCCGCTGACGGTTCCTGAACCAAGCGTCCTCCTCATGTGGCTCGCCGGTGCGCTCACGCTCTGGGCGGCGCATCGCCGAGCCAACCGCACCACTGCTTGAGTGGTTGCTATAATAACCACACCCACTAACCCCTAAACAAAAAGAGCACCCGCTCTTCTTGTTTTTACATCTTCACACCACCGCCAGCTCTCTGGCTCGCAAACTCGCATGCCATAACGGTTCGTAATCCACATCTTGCAGCACATCATCACCACAAGCATCAACTTAACCAGAACATCAACAGCGCGGCGACTTGTTGGTGAATAAGCGGATCAGGATGACCATGACCGTCGCCTGGACTAGCAGGACAACAAGAACTTGATCAGCAACCTCACTTGAACCTGATCCAAACAAGAATAGTTCCATTTTGGCCGGAATTACTTCTTTCCTATCATCTTTCGTTGGCTATGCCAGCGCCTTAGGATCCTATTTCAAGATTTCATTGTAACGGAAATGTCACATAATCGACGACCAATCGTCGGGCGTACACTCCACAGTCAGAAACTATACCTTATGAAAACTACAACTTTATTTAAGCAATTAATTCGCGGTGCTGGAATGATCGGTTTGGCCGGGGCGATCAGTGTCATTTCCCACAATCAACCCGTGCTCGAGCAGTATTTCGAGCACTATTATCTGATGCACAGGCTGCCGTCAGCCAATTGGCCGCTTTTGCTTCCCATAACAGTGGCCCTGATCCTCGCTGGGTATTTTCTAGTCGGCGCACCACATCTGGTCCGTTACATGGAATCCAGTGGAGAATCATAACAAATCGTCTTTTCTGACACTGTGGTTGAAATCGGTGCCGAGGATTGAACAGACAATCCTCCTGTAGCACTAGCTTGGACTCGTGATTAGATTCATAATATAGTCACCATCTTGTGACTGTGTCGTAATTCAACCGTCAAACCCATTCTCTACAGTTTTGTCATTGAACAATCATTTCAGGGAAACTGATGCAACTGACAAATTCTAAAAACGAATGGCTCCGCAAGCTAAGAGGGGCCAATTGCTCTTGGGTTTTGCTCGTGAGCATTTTGCTCGGAATTGGGCAGCTGGTAGGGGCGGCGGAGATTCATACCGCTGCGGAATCCGGTGACTGGAGCAAAATTCAGCGGTTATTAAAGAAGAATCCGTCTTTGGTTTTTGCGCACGATGAAAGTGGGATGACGCCATTGATGTACGCCGCCGCAAAAGGCCACACGCCGACAGTGGAGTTGCTTGTCGCGCATCAGTCCGAGGTTTTTGCCCGTGATGAATTTGGCGCCACACCACTACATTATCTCGTCGCGTCGAACCATGAGTTGAAAGCGGTCGTCAAACTTTTGGTAACTCATGGCGCAGACATTAACGCAAAAACTAATACGGGCGCCACGCCACTACATTATGCGGTCGCCTATAACAATCTGGAAGCCGTTGAGGTTTTGCTTGCGTTCAACGCCACTGTTACAGTTACCGACGCCAATAGCGAAACTCCATTGCAGCTGGCAGAAGCCAATCATCGCACCGCAATTGCTACATTATTGCGCGAACATGCTCATCCGAATCCGGAGATAAAGTTGAGTCGTGCTAATGCAAAGCCCAAAGACGGATCGAGTTTGAATTGATTGATTATGCATCCGCCGCTTGATTGAAGAATGCGTTAGAGTGAGTAACTGTGATGCGCTGCCCAACAGAAATATATATTGTGGGCATCTGACATCATATTGGGAATACCCAAATGCCATAATTGAGTTGGGCATTCCTTTTCGCCAGTTAACCACGGCTTACCATCCAACAGAAAAAATAGCTTACAGGGATATTGGAAAGAAGGATATCTCAAGTTGCAATTGAGGGATCGCAGCTTCTTATCGAGGCTTACAAGTTTTTCGCCCGGTGCCGCCGCCTTGCCGCCCAAAGTGTGACTCCGCCGGCGAGCCACATCAGGAGAACGCTGGGTTCAGGAATCACGGCCAACGCTGAATTAAAGTACACGCCCGTCAGCAACACCTGGTTACCAACCACGGAAACTCGGGCTTGGCTGACATCCCAATTATCATTACCGACAAAAGTCACATCATTTGTCAACCCAGCCGGTGCCGAACCGGATGCCAACTGAAATAACACAAAACTGTCCGTCAGCACGCCACTTCCCTGCCATTGGGACAAGTCCGAGACTCCGGCTTCCGCACTCAGATTTAACGTCCAGTTCGTCCCGAGATACGCCAATCCGCTCGCTGTCGTCACATCCACTCGATCAGTCGCCGTCAGCCCCAACTCCCAGTTGTACACAAAGCCATTGGTGAGATTCAAACTACTCACCGTCAATACCCCGGCTCCCCCCATACCCGGCGCCAAAGTGCCTCCACTACCTAATGTCAATGTGTTATTAAATATTCCCGTTCCACCAATGGTTGCGCCACTGTTCACGAACATTCCACCACTGCTGGAGAGTGTGCAGGCCAACAATAAGGTACCGGCATCGACGGTCAGTGCGCCACTGAAACTACTGGCGCTACTCAGTCGCATCGTACCAGTACCAGTTTTGATAATGCCACTACTGCCAGTGCCACTGATTCCACCAAGAAAATCCGCACCGATGGCCGCAACCCCATCCACATTGATCGTTTGTACCGCACCGTTGAGATTCAGCGGATTGACAAACTGAACTGTATTACCGGCATCACTTGCGCCAAATTTCAACACGTTACCACTACCGATGAAGTTAGCCGTCCCTCCCCAGATCAATGTGCCGGCATTGTTGTTGATGTTCACCGTCAACGTCCCACCTTGAGCCGCAAACCCACCGCTACCACCCCATTGGACCGCACCGGCAATTGTGCCCAGACTCCGTGTGAAGGTGCCGGCGCTCTCCAACACGCCACCGTTTAACTTGAGGTTGCTACCGGTTGGCAAACCGACGCCGTCTGTTGCTCGCAATGCCCCACCTTGAATCTCCGTGACGCCGGTGAATGTGTTCGAACCATTCAACACTAACGTCTGATTGCTAGTCTTGACGATGCCTAAACCAGCCGTGGCTTCGCTCACGACGCCACTCATGACCAGATTCCCACCGGCTGTGTCAAAAATGCGAGAGCCGCCGTCCAACGTCACTGGTAAATTGAGCGTTTGGGTTGCCGAACTAAGATTGACAATGTTTCCTCGCAGATTCAGCGCGTTCCCATTCAAGGTGAATGCTCCGGCAGTGTTAGTAAAACTAATTCCACTGAACCAAGTATGCGCGGCAAAATCATTATTATTATTCACTCCGGTATTCCCATCAAAAATCAGGAACGACCCAGTGCTTACCGTCGAGACCCAGTTGCCGGCGTTACTCCAATTCCATGGTCCTGACGGCAACCCAGCTGTACCAGTCCAACCCACGCCTTGGCCGCCAATTGTCACCGTTACCCAGTTATTACTTTCCCCAAATGCGTAGGTGCGATTATTGGCTCCGTTGAGCACGGTCAACCCGGCAATCCCCACGCCTTGCAAGGTGCCGTTATATTGGATAAGGTCATACGATCCAATCGTTGTGAAGGTCTGACTAGGATCGCTGGGATTAGTTCCGGTCAGTAGATTGATTCCCGCCCCATTGATTGTCAGCCCGTTCGCATTGTTCACGCGGATCTGGTCATATGCAAACGGCGCGTTGGTTTGAAATTGGAAGTCCAGCATACTGCCGGCGTTTAACGTCAGTGTCCCCAGCTGTTGCGCCCCAACCACTGGATTGTTGCCCGGCGCTAAATAGCCGCCGCTATTGACTGTCACTGCACCGCTGATGGTTCCGGTCCCACCCAATGTCCCACCGCTGTTGACAATCACTGTTCCGGTACCTAACCCCGATCCAGTACTATTATTGGCTTGGAGCGTGCCGCCGTTGATGACTGTTCCGCCACCATAAGTGTTGGCATTAGTTAGGTTAAGTGTGCCGCCCACAATCGTCAATGAGCCGGCTCCGCTAAGAATGCCACCGTAAGTCGTGCTGCTCTTGTTATTACCAACTGACAATCCAATCGCGGCATTGGCCACGGTAGCCAAGCTCACATTACCGGTTCCGGCCAAGCCACCAACAATAAAACTTGTAGCATTGCTGAATAATAGCCCACCATTTACGTTCGGGGTTACCGTACTATTGGTCAATCCACCGGCTTGGGCTAATACCACCACACCTTGATTAATTACCGTTATGCCGGAGTAAGTGTTGGTTCCTAAAAAGGTTAATGTGCCGCCGCCAGTCTTGACGAGTGCGCTAGCTCCGGCAATTGTCCCGCTTAATGTTAAACTGTTACCAGCAGTATCAAATGTGCCAACACTCGCCAGTATCACGGAGTTGGTCAGAATGCGCGACCCGGTGGTGGTCAATGTGCCGCCGGCCATTGTCAGACTACCATTACCGACCGCATTGTTGTTGCCCACTGCAAGCCAGCCGTTACTGAGTGTCGTTCCGCCATTGTAATTATTATTCCCACTGATCGTTAGTGTGCCGGTGCCGGTCTTGACTAGTGCGCCGAGTTCACTTAACACACCGCTGTATGTGGTATTTGCACTGTTAGCACCCACCGCCAATGTGACGGCTGCGGCGTCGGCGTTGGTCAACGCCAAGTTGCTACTGCCGGATAAACCACCAAAGTTAACGCGAGTAATCCCGGAACCAAAGCCAACCCCACCGGCACTATAATTGACTGTGCTATTTTGAAGCGCATTCTGGTTGCTGACAATGACTGTGCCGGCACTAATAATTGTGTCACCAGTAAAAATGTTGGCATTGGTTAAAGTTAAGGCCCCGCTCCCGAGTTTAGTCAGGCTGCCGGAACCAGTAATCGTGCCATTGACAGTCAAAGCACCGGGCGTATTCATGATTGTAGCATTGACCAGATTGACGTTTCCGTTCCACGTACTATTGCTAGCACTACTGTCGACGACCAACGTCCCCGTATTGAGCAACAGATCGTTAACCATATTCATGGCACTCGCACTACCGAGCTCCACTGTGGCATTGTTAGTAATCATGCCGTTGCCAACCGCACCGTTGGCTTGGACGACCAACGTGCCGGTGTTGACGACCGTACCGCCACTATAGGAGTTGGCGTTGCTTAGCACCAGCGTTCCAGTTCCAGCTTTCACCAACCAACCGGTGCCGGCAATCAGATTGCTATTCGTAAAGGTATCTGACCGGTTAAAAGTCAACACGGCGTAATTGCTGACTGTGCCGCTGCCGAGCACGCCGCTAGTGCCACCGGCTCCGACTTGGAGCGTGCCGTTGCTGATGATGGTGAATCCGGAGTAGGTGTTGTTGCTCACCAAAATCGCGGTGCTGCCAGTCCCATTCTGAATCAAGTTGCCAGTGCCGGCGATGAGATTGCTATTGGTAAACAAATCGGAACGATTGAAGACCAGTGTGGCGTAATTGCTGACCGTGCCGCTGCCGAGCACGCCGCTAGTGCCACCGGCTCCGACTTGGAGCGTGCCGTTGCTGATGATGGTGAATCCGGAGTAGGTGTTGTTACTAGCCAAGGTCAGCGTGCCCGAACCAATCTTAGTCAGAGCGCCGGCACCGGAAATGATGCCTTGTACTGCGGTGGTCTGATTGCTGGAATCAATCGTTCCACCGGCATTGTTGAGCGTAATGCCGCGACTCGCGTTTAACGTGGTGTTGCTCAACACCTGAAGCACACCACCCGAGTTAAAGATGACACTGGCGCTGGTTGCGCCGAGGTTACTGTCGTTCGTGATCACCACGGTACCGCCGTCCAGCCAGGTCAGTCCAGTATAGGTGTTCACGCCTTGCAATGTCAAAGTACCGGCGTTCTCGGCGAAATTAGTACCGGTCCCTGTGAGCACACCAGCCACAATCAAGTTGCCTCCGACCGCACTCAGCGTGGCTTGATTGCTAATCGCTCCGGTAACCTGGAGTTGGCCGTACCCGGTAATCATTCCAGTGTTGGTCACGGTGCCTGCCGCAAGCACACCACCGTTCAGAATCAGGGAGTTTCCGGTAGCGATGTTTAGCGTGGCGAGATTGCTCACAAGTCCGCTGGTGTTAATTTGCAACACGTTGCCAGTCGCTGCACCGGTGCCAATATTCAAGGCCGAGCCAAGCAATTTCCAAGTGGCATTGGAGGAGACGCTGACCGTGTTATTTGATGAACCGTTGCCAATGGTGGCAGTGCCACTTTGTAATTGTGCGTTGGTCACATTCATCGCGTTGAAACCACTGCTGGTGCTGCCGACGATAATCGTGCCATTTGAGGCTGTGACTTGTGCCCCGCTTCCACCGACGTTGTAGGCGTTGGAAATGCCGGCTTGGAGAGTAGCAAAACTTCCGATTGTGATGTTACTACTAAAGAAACTGGCTCCGTCAGCGAGAGCGAGAATGTTGCTGCTACTGCTATTGCCAAGGGTTACGGAACCGGTAATGATTAAGCTCGATCCTGAACCGGCGACAGTGACGAGTGAATTATTAGCAAAGTTAGCAACATTGGTGACTGCGACCACAGTAACAATCCCGGTCGCCACACTCGTATCAATGGAGTTGGTGTTATAAGTGCTCCAAGTTCCAATCATGCCGGTTCCGCTAAAGACTTTTCCACCATTGGTAATTGCCAACTGATTCGCCACACCACTGTTGCCGATGGTTAAGACATTGATGTTTGACCAGACCGCGCTTGAGCCTGAAACCAGAACGGTATTCGAACTGCTGTTAACAACGCTATACGTTACTGCCACCGTGCCGGTCTTTTGCGCTGTCGAATCAATGAACAAAGAATTGGTCGTATAGGAACTTAGAGTGCCAATTGTACCAGTGGTGTTGAGCATGTTCCACTTCACATTGGAGTTAATTGCAACGGTATTGTTCGAGCTACCATTGCCGACAACTAATCCAGCGCTCCAGACAGAAGCATTCGTAACTGTCATGGTGTTGTATCCGCCACCAGCACTTCCGACTGTAATTAAGCCGTTCGAAACAACCGTACTACTAGCCGAAGCTGAGCCGCCATTAATAATGTAAGCGTTGCTGACGCTCCCGGCACCCGATCCGACATAGACCGAGCCAACCACAATGTTCGTAGCGCCGTCGGTAATAACCAGCGAATTCTGTGCCCCCTTACTACTACCAATGTAGATGCTAGCGGCAACAGAGAGCAAACCGCCGGCATTAACACTCACGACATTACTGAGGCCACCATTGACACCAATGTAGAGGTAATCATTGTTGTTGATGATTTGCCATTGAGAACCACTACCGGTGATGATCGCCGTGTTATTGGTACTGGCGCTGCCAATCGTCGAATTCTTAGCGGATTGCGCACCGCCAAACACCTTGCCGCCATTTGTAATGAGCAGCGTATTGAAGCCGCCACTGTTGCCAATCTCCATTTTTGTGAAGTTGGTAATCATGCCGGCGTTAACCGTAACCAAGTTGCTTGAAGAAACCCCGGTACTCATTCCAAGTTCGATATCGCCTTGATCCATATTTAAAATGCCACCGGCGAGAATGAGCAAACTGTTGCTGCTCGACGCACTTGTATTACCACTACCACCAATCGTGCCAGCGTTAGCCGCCGCCAATAGAATCGCACCATTGGTTATGATTACCTGATTACCAATTCCGCCGTTCCCGCCAATCAAAATACCACCGCTAACGTTTGTAACGGTCCCTCCATTGACAGTCAGTATGTTACCGGTAGCCGAAGAGCCTTGGCCGGCACCGAGGCCGATACCCTTGGCGGAAAGATTCCACGTCGCACCGCCCAGGATCGACACTGTATTGCTCGATGAACCCTCGCCGATATTGATTTGGTCCCCGGTAATGAGTAGAGCGTTGGTTACTGTGATGCCACCGCCATTACTAATCTTAGTCGATCCGTCATAGCCCCCGCTCGTGAGCGGCATGATGGAATTGCTGCCGCCAATCATGTTCCACTGGCCGTTGATCGCAAAATAATTATACTGGTTGCCACCGGAGTAGATAATGCTGGCCGCCAAGGCACCGGCCGCGTTC
>Ga0364859_10463_pt2 | contig 11685 bp, 10 predicted proteins | sample ExccelAu500001D3_FD_206911 | JGI IMG/M metagenome (GOLD analysis project Ga0364859, IMG submission 206911) | Enriched cells from Trout Bog Lake Hypolimnion, Wisconsin, USA - BchlTB.Aug20.5000.01 .D3 | ecosystem: Environmental > Aquatic > Freshwater > Lake > Hypolimnion/Profundal zone | place: USA...
AGCAAAATCAATCCCAAAATGGAATAGAAGTAACGCCACTTATCTAGGGGAAGATTTAAGCCTCTTGCAAGCATAAAAGGGGCATTAAAGAACCAAAACATCACAGCAAGAGCTAACAAAGCAAATTGCCATACTGGATTATTGAGGGCCAATAAACCCAAGATGATCATCAAGCAAAATATAGGGTAGATGATTTCTCCGCGACGAGATCCTGGCGTAATTAAGCGACTCCACTCCCATGCAGCAAGCAAAACGGTCAAGAGAAAAAAAGCGCTTAGGTAAATTGCTGGAAGTAAAAAAAGGATAGGCAAAAGGACTGCCAGCAGAATAGTGGCAGTAATGATTCTGGTCTTTAGCATTTTGTTTTCTGGAATTGGATCAAACTGCATCGCTCATTGCTTGCGGCACAAGCTGAGCACTTGTTCGACCGAAACGACGCTCTCGCTGACCAAACCATTCGAAAGCTTTATGTAATTCAGCTTCATTAAAATCAGGCCACAGAATATCGGTAAAGTACAGCTCGGTATAAGCGAGTTGCCATAATAAGAAGTTACTCACCCGCTGCTCTCCACCAGTCCGTATAAATAAGTCAGGCTCTGGCGCATAAGCCATCGATAAATGCGGCTGCAATAACTCTTCGGTGATTTGTTCAGAAGTTAAGTTTGGATTAGCATCAAGGCAGCGACGCATGGCTTGCAAAATATCCCAACGACCACCGTAATTCGCTGCAATCGTAAAGGTCAAACTCTTGCAGCCCGCGGTCTTCTCTTCGGAAAACTGCACCATCTCTTGAATTGCAGAATCAAAGCGACTTAAATCCCCAATCAAGCGGAGAGAAATATCATTCTCAGCAAGACGCCCCACTTCACCTTTAAGGGATTTCAGAAACAGCTTCATGAGGAAACCCACTTCTTCTGGTGGGCGACGCCAATTCTCGGAGCTAAAGGCAAACACCGTTAGATACTCAACACCGATACGGCGACACTCTTCGACAATTTTTCTAACAGCGCTCAAGCCTTCAGCATGTCCTGCTACACGCGGCATGTGACGTTTACTTGCCCAGCGGCCATTGCCATCCATAATAATCGCCACATGACGAGGAATAGTACTCACCTCAGGAACGACCAAGGTAGAGCTAGCGTGTAGGGTCATAAAAACAGAATAAAGAATTCAATCAATCAGGTTACTAAACCGTCATGATCTCTTTTTCTTTTTCAGAAACGATCTTGTCAACGTCGATTACGGCCTTATCAGTCATCTTCTGGATTTCATCGGTAGCGCGACGCTCTTCATCTTCAGAGATTTCTTTATCTTTCGTTAAGCGCTTAAGGTGCTCATTGGCATCGCGACGTAAATTGCGTACGGCAATCTTGGTTTCTTCACCTTCGTTTTTAACTACCTTGGTTAAATCACGACGGCGCTCTTCCGTTAAAGCTGGCATTGGTACGCGAATTACTGTTCCCTGAGATGCCGGATTTAGCCCTAAATCAGAATCACGAATCGCTTTTTCAATCGCCGCAACCATGGTTTTTTCAAATGGTTGGACGTTGATAGTGCGAGCATCCGCTAAGCCCAAGCTAGCCACCTGACTTAATGGCGTTGGATTGCCGTAATAATCGACTTGAATGTGTTCCAGAATTCCAGGGTTAGCACGTCCAGAGCGAATCTTCGCTAAATTGGTTTTTAAAGCATCAAGAGACTTGTGCATCTTTTGATCGGTAGTGGATTTAATTTCTGCTGCGGACATCAAGCCTCCTATTAAACGTGTACTAGTGTGCCTTCAGGCTCACCCCGAACCACGCGCATCAAGGCGCCTGGCTTAAGAATTGAAAATACTTTGATTGGCAACTTGCGGTCTCTGCATAATGCAAACGCAGTTGCGTCCATAACCTGCAAGTTCTTAATGAGGGCTTCATCAAAGGTAATAGTCTTGTACAAAGTAGCGGTAGGATCCTTTACTGGATCGGCGCTATAAATGCCATCAACTTTAGTGGCCTTAAGCATGATCTCGACACCCATTTCAGCACCGCGCAAAGCGGCTGCAGTATCAGTGGTAAAAAATGGATTGCCAGTACCTGCTGCAAAAATAACAACTTTACCTTCGCTCATCGCACGAATCGCTCTTGGGCGAATATACGGCTCAACCACTTGATCCATACGCAAGGCAGACTGGACTCGCGCCTCAACGCCTTTTTGTCGCAAAGCATCTTGTAAGGCCAGTGAGTTCATCATGGTTGCCAACATTCCCATGTAATCAGCTGTGGCTCGATCCATGCCGGCTGCCCCACCCGCCACACCGCGGAAAATATTGCCGCCACCGATAACGATAGCCAACTCCACCCCACTACTCACAACCTCTGCTATTTCAGCGACCATGGCGTCAATCGTGACTGGATTAATGCCAAAGGCATCATCCCCCATAAGGGCTTCACCAGATAGTTTAAGTAGGACGCGTTTGTAGGCTGGCATGGTTTCCTGTTTTCCGTAATTTGCCAAGTCATTTACAACTTAGCTTATTGATCTTTAAGTACTTTTTAATATCTCCAGCAAATTATAAAGGTCTTAAGCCGGATAAAACAAAAGGGCATAGAAACTGAGGTTCCTATGCCCTTTTGAGCATTACTAAGACTGGGATTGCCCCAGCCAAATCATTTAAGCAGTTGCTTTAGCAGCGGCAACCTGGGCGGCTACTTCAGCCGCAAAGTCATCCTGACGCTTCTCAATGCCCTCACCTACAACAAACATGGTGAAACCCTTGATTGTCGTATTAGCAGCCTTAAGCATTTGCTCAACAGTTTGCTTATCGTTTTTCACGAAAGTTTGGTTTAATAAAGACACCTCTTTGAGGAACTTCTGAATAGAACCCTCAACCATCTTTTCAACAATCTCAGGTGGCTTGCCAGATTCAGCAGCTTTTTGAACGGCAACACTCCGTTCAATAGCAATTGCTTCAGCAGGAACGTCGGCCATAGACAAAGCTACTGGCTTCATTGCAGCAATATGCATTGATACGTCTTTAGCAGCCGTCTCATCACCCTCAAACTCAACCGTCACGCCAATACGAGCACCGTGGAGATAAGAAACCAGCTTATTGCTACCAGCAAAACGCTTGAAGCGACGTGGCATGATGTTTTCGCCAATCTTACCGATCAAGGCGCTGCGAACTTCATCCACAGTTGAACCGTTCATCGGCAAGGCCAATAAAGCAGCTACGTCAGATGGGTTCTGTTCAGCAATCATCTTTGCACACTCGTTTGCGAATGCCAAGAAGTCATCGTTCTTCGAAACGAAATCGGTTTCGCAGTTCACTTCAAGCAAAGCACCAGTAGTGCCGTTGATGAATGAAGCAACAATACCTTCAGCAGTAACGCGGGAAGCAGCTTTACCAGCCTTGCTACCCAGCTTTACACGCAGAATTTCTTCTGCTCTAGCCATATCACCATCAGCCTCGGTTAAAGCTTTTTTGCACTCCATCATCGGAGCATCAGTTTTGGCGCGTAATTCGCCAACCATTGCAGCGGTAATAGCGGCCATTATTCAGCTTTCCCTTCTTCAACAAACTCTTCTTCGCCTTCTTTAACGGCTGTCAAGATTTCTTGAACAGAGTTTGATTTACCTTCGAGGATCGCATCAGCAATACCGCGAGTGTAGAGAAGAACAGCTTTGCTTGAGTCATCATTACCAGGAATGATGTAATCAATGCCTTCTGGTGAGTGGTTGGTATCAACCACGGCGATTACTGGAATGCCAAGCTTGTTAGCCTCAGTAATAGCAATCTTGTGATAGCCAACGTCCACTACGAAAATCGCATCAGGAACGCCATTCAGATCCTGAATACCGCCAAGTGCTTTTTGCAATTTGTCGAGATCACGGTCGTTAGTCAAAGCTTCCTTCTTGGAAAGCTTTTCCCAGTCGCCAGCTTCTTTAGCAACTGCCATGTCTTTTAAACGCTTCAGTGAACCTTTAACAGTTTTGAAGTTGGTGAGCGTACCACCCAACCAACGACTGTCGATATAAGGCATACCAGCACGTGCAGCTTCTTCAGCAATGATTTCACGTGATTGGCGCTTTGTACCAACAAATAAAATCGTGCCACGATTAGCAGCAATTTGTTTTGCAAATTTCAGGGCGTCCTGAAACATTGGCAATGTTTTTTCCAGATTGATGATGTGGATTTTGTTGCGATGGCCGAAAATATAAGGGGCCATTCTTGGGGACCAGAAACGGGTTTGGTGACCAAAATGGCAACCGGCTTCCAGCATTTGACGCATAGTTACTGACATAACTTCTCCTAAGGGTTGTGTTCTAAAGTTGGGTCCTAGCTGCACTAAAAAGTGCCACCCTGGAAGGCCCAACTCGCGATTTCAAGTCCAAAATAGACCTGAGAGCGAAATTATAGCTTAAATATCAAGGATCTAGCTAGCCCTACCCATCCTTAACCCCTCACCTTTCACTGCAAACCTGCACCAAAATAAGCAATATGCTTAAAAATTAGGCATTTGTCACAAACTGAAATCTGCCAAGTCGTTGATAATCAAGGCATGAATAGTGTATTTACCGCAGAAAAAGACATCCAAGGGATGCGCGAAGCCGGCCGCTTAGCCAGCGAAGTTCTGGATCATGTAACGCCACATGTGAAGCCCGGGGTGAGTACCGGTGAGCTGGATCGCATCTGCCATGAGTACATGCTGAATGTCCAAAAAACGATTCCTGCCCCACTTAATTACCAGCCACCTGGCTACCCCCCTTTTCCAGCTTCTATTTGCACCTCCGTCAATGACGTGATTTGTCATGGCATTCCGGGGGAGAAGATTTTGAAGGTGGGCGACGTAGTCAACCTAGACATTACAGTCATTACACCGGACGGCTACTACGGCGATACCAGTCGCATGTTTATGGTTGGCGAAGTTTCCGTGATGGCAAAACGCCTGACCCAAATCACATATGAGTGCCTCTGGCTTGGCATTGCTCAAGTTAAACCTGGCGCAACATTAGGTGATATCGGTCACGTAATCCAAACGCACGCTGAAAAAGCAGGCTATTCCATTGTGCGTGAATACTGTGGCCACGGCATCGGCAAAGTGTTTCATCAAGATCCTCAAATTCTGCATTACGGACGCCCTGGTACCGGTGAAAAATTAGAAGCAGGCATGACCTTTACGATTGAACCTATGATTAATGCTGGGCGCCGTGATATTCGCACCATGCCAGATCAGTGGACAGTCAAAACCAAAGATCGCAGCCTTTCTGCGCAATGGGAACACACCCTCTTGGTTACTGCCACTGGCGTTGAGGTACTCACCTGGTCTGAAGGCAGCAACCCACCGCCCGATTGCGTTAAAGGATTGTCCTTTAGACCCACTCTCGCAAACGTTTAAGTAGATGACTAAGGCAGTGCAACCGTTGGCGCCAATTCATGATGCGAAGAGCTTACGCTCCGCCCGTGAACTTGCCTATGCAGAATTTCGTGAACACCAATCCGTCACAAAACTGACTAAGCAACTCAGTAAATTAAGCGATCAACTCTTAATGAACTTATGGAGCTCATGTGACTTAAATAATGAAGCTACCCTGGTTGCGGTTGGCGGCTTTGGTAGAGGAGCGCTATTTCCTTTTTCCGATATCGATATTTTGATTCTGCTTCCAGATAATCAAAAACTCATTGCAGAAGTCTTATCAAGCAAGATTGAAAAGTTTGTTGCGTATTGCTGGGATACCGGCCTGGAGATTGGCTCCTCCGTCAGAACAGTTGCCGAATGTGTCAGCGAGGCAGAGCAAGACATTACCGTTCGCACCTCATTACTGGAAGCGCGCCTTATTTGTGGCAAGACAACGCTCTTTAAAGAATTTTCCAAAGCATTTGAATCTTCTCTGGATCCAAAAGCTTTTTTCCAAGCCAAGTTAGCAGAACAGATTCAGCGTCACTATAAATATCAAGACACACCCTATTCACTCGAACCCAACTGCAAAGAGAGTCCAGGTGGTTTGCGTGATCTTCAAGTCATCTCCTGGGTCAGTAAAGCTGCGTTGCTTGGTAATACCTTTAAGGATTTACACCAAGCTGGATTACTCACACAAAGAGAGTTAACAGAGCTCAATCGCAACCAGAAATTCCTAGAAACCCTGCGTGCTAATTTGCATTTACTTGCTGGACGCAGACAGGATGTCTTGGCATTTGACCTACAAGCCCCGCTAGCAAAAGCCATGGGCATTACTGAAGACTCTTCTCGTCTGGCGAGTGAAGCCATTATGCGTCGCTACTATTGGGCTGCAAAAGCAGTAACCCAATTAAATGACGTGCTCCTGCAAAATATTGAGGCGCTACTCTTTTCTCAAGAATCTAAAACAATCCGCCCAATTCCTGGCGAAGGAAATGAATATTTTATTGAGCGTCAGGGTGTACTCGACATCACAGATCCTCAGCTATACCAAAAGCACCCCGAACAAATCCTGAGAACATTCCTCGCATTTGCGCAAACAGCCAATGTCAAAAGTCTATCCGCTACGATCTTTAGGGCGCTGTACAACGCCCGACAGACTATGGGTAGCAAGTGGCGCTCAGACCCTGTTAACAGAGCTCTCTTTATGGAGATCCTGAAACAACCTGAAGGCGTCAGCCGCACATTTCATTTGATGAACCGCACGAGTGTTTTGGGTCGTTACTTACCGGCATTTAGAAGAATCGTTGGTCAAATGCAGCATGATTTATTTCATGTGTACACAGTAGACCAGCACATCTTGATGGTGCTACGTAATGTGCGGCGCTTTATGGTGGTTGAGCATACCCATGAGTTTCCCTTCTGCAGCAGACTTATCGCCCATTTTGAAAAGCCTTGGCTTTTGGTGATTGCGGCACTCTTTCACGATATTGCTAAAGGCCGCGGTGGTGACCACTCAGTTTTAGGGAAGGCAGATACGCGCAAGTTTGCGAGAGAGCATGGACTTGATAAGACTGATACAGAATTATTAGTGTGGTTAGTTTCTGAACATCTCAATATGAGCCAAGTAGCTCAAAAACAAGACCTTACCGATCCAGATGTCATCAAAGGATTTGCCAAAAAAGTGGGTGATGAGCGCCACCTTACCGCCCTTTACTTATTAACAGTTGCCGATGTACGTGGCACTAGCCCTAAGGTATGGAATGCCTGGAAAGGCAAGCTTCTAGAGGATCTGTATCGCTTGACCCTGCGCGTCTTGGGCGGCGCAAAGCCGGATGCTTCTTCAGAGCTTGCACAACATCAAGAAGAGTCCCGCAGTAAATTGCGTCTCTACGGCATTGAAGATGCCAAATACGAAGAGTTGTGGAATCAATTAGATGTTGGCTTTTTCCTCAGACAAGATGCCGCTGATATTGCGTGGCTCACACGCCACCTCTTTAATAAAGTAGATAGCGATACACCGATCGTCTGCGCTCGCCTCTCTCCTATCGGCGAAGGTTTGCAAATCGCCGTGTATGTCAAAGATCAGGAAGATTTGTTCGCCCGTATTTGCGCTTACTTTGAACGCCATGGCTTCTCTATTTGGGATGCTCGCATTCATACCACGCGACACGGATATGCATTAGATACCTTCCAAATCTCCGGCAGTAATTTAGTGGACGAAGGTGGCAGTTATCGAGATCTGATTCAATTGGTTGAATATGAACTTACTGAAGCCCTACAAAGCACTGATGCCTTACCCAATCCAAGTATGGGACGCCTTTCGAGACAGTCTCGCAGTTTCCCAATTCAAGCTAGGGTGCACATCGCTCCAGATGAAAGAGGTCAGTACTATTCCCTCTCCTTATCCGCAAGTGATCGCACTGGATTGCTCTATGCAATCTCTCGGGTATTAGCAAAACATCAAGTTTCATTGCATACAGCCAGAATTAATACCTTGGGTGAACGTGTTGAAGACGTACTGCTTCTGGATGCGGCAAATCTAAGCAAGAATCCAAAGCTACAGATCCAGTTAGAGACAGAGCTACTGGAAGTTTTAGGAACTTAGGAGTTCTAGCATCGCCGCTTCATCTATGACGGCAATGCCCAGCTCCTCAGCCTTGGTGAGCTTGCTACCGGCATCTGATCCAGCAACAACATAGTCTGTCTTCTTTGATACAGAGCCGGCAACTTTAGCGCCGGCCTTTTCCAGTAAATCTTTTGCTTCGTCGCGAGTCATGGTTGGGAAAGTCCCCGTCAGAACAAAAGTCTTTCCTGCTACCGCGGCACTAATGATCTTTTCTTCAACAGATAACTGCATACCAGAAGCTAAAAGTTGCTCAATCACTTCGCGGTTATGTACTTCTTCCATAAAGCTAACGATGGAGTCGGCTACTACCGGACCAACATCCTTAACCGTTAAGAGGTCTTCTAAGGTGGCGTCCATTACGGCATGCATCGATTGATAATGGTTGGCCAAGTCTTTTGCGGTAGTTTCTCCCACATGGCGAATACCCAAGGCAAAAATAAACCTAGCAAGACTGGTATTGCGGGACTTGTTAATCGCTTGAATCAGGTTATCAGCAGATTTATCGCCCATACGCTCTAGATTGGCTAGGGCCGTAAATCCAAGGCGATAGAGATCGGCCGGGGTTCTGACTAGGTTTTGATCTACCAACTGATCAACAATCTTCTCTCCTAAACCTTCAATATCCAATGCTCTTCTGTGGGCAAAATGAATCAGCGCCTGCTTGCGCTGGGCGCCACAAAAGAGTCCGCCACTGCAACGCGCAACCGCTTCATCAGCCAAGCGCTCAATATGAGAGTCGCATACTGGACAGCGAATTGGCATTGTGAATTCTGCTGCATCTGCTGGTCTACGTTCTTTAATCACGGATACGACCTCGGGAATCACATCGCCCGCTCTTCTGATTGAGACTGTATCGCCAACGCGCACATCCTTACGTTTCACTTCATCTTCATTGTGAAGTGTGGCATTCGTTACAGTGACGCCACCGACCTCAACTGGAGCAAGTCTTGCTACTGGAGTAATTGCACCCGTGCGACCTACCTGCACATCGATACTCAAAACAGTAGTTAAGGCTTCTTGCGCTGGGTACTTATGTGCCAGAGCAAAACGTGGGGCCCGAGAAACAAAGCCTAACTTAGCTTGCTGTGCAAAAGAGTTGACCTTGTAGACCACTCCATCAATGTCATATGGCAAAGAATCACGTTTGGCACCAATCTCGTTATAGAAGGAAAGGATTTCTGCAACTGACTTCAGAACCCGTCGCTCAGGACACACTGGTAAGCCCAGCTCTACATAAGCATTAAGCAGTTCTTCATGTGTAGCCGGTAGCCAGGATTGTGGCTCTAGAGCTCCTAAGCCATAAGCAAAGAAAGATAATGGCCGCTTAGCGGTAATCTTCGAATCCAATTGACGCAAGCTACCTGCCGCGGCATTACGCGGATTAGCGAATTCTTTTTCACCAAGAGTTGCAGCTTGTTGATTCATTTTCTGAAAGTCTTTGAGATACATAAAGACTTCGCCACGAACTTCTAACACTGCAGGTATATTTTTTCCCAATAGCTTTAGAGGAATTGCCCGAATGGTTTTAATATTGGTAGTGACATCTTCACCACTAGCACCATCACCTCGGGTAGCAGCCCTGACTAGGGAACCATTTTCATAACGCAGCGAAATGGCTAGGCCGTCAAACTTGAGTTCACCTGCATAGTCGACGTGCTCGGTATGCAAGCCCTCCCTGCAGCGACGATCAAAGGCAATGAGTTCTGCATCCTCGAAAGCATTGTTGAGAGACAGCATTGGCACAGCATGCTGAACAGAATCAAATTCTTTGAGGGCGGTGCCACCTACACGCTGTGAAAGAGATTCGGAGCTAACCCATTCTGGATGAATAACCTCAATCTCAAGCATTTCTCGATATAAGCGGTCATATTCAATATCAGGGAGTATGGGCGCATCAAGCACATAGTAAGCGTGCTCTAGACGGGCAAGTTCTTCTTGCAAGAAAGCGTAACGATCCGCTAAATGTGTCGGACTAGAGGACTGCAAAGCGCTTCCTTAGCTGAATAATCGACTTGCGGTGGAAGAGCCAGCAGCAACGCCACTCTTCTCAAGATTGGCGTACAAGGCATCCAAATGCTGACGAATACTGACTACTGCAGCTTCCGTGAGATTAATACCATTGTCATCAACCAAGCGTCCATGAACTGATTGAGCAATCTCAATACCTTCGCCCAACATTCTCTCGAAGGGGCGTTGCTCATGGTCAACCAATGGAACTTCTAAGAGTAATGTCAGTTGGCTTACTGGGGCACTAGGATCTACATCGGCGCTATTGAAAAGTAATTGATCATTTCCAAAGAAATCAAACTGTCTGCCATTGGAGGCTAGCCGAAATCCTCTCTGCAGCATCAGAGCCTGCAGAGCCGACCACGAGAGTTTCTCATCGAACAGCACATTAATACTTAATTGGATATCACTCTCTGCGGCCATAGCGTCCAACTCTTTTGCACCCTCAAGCATCGTATTAACACTTGGCATATCAATCTGTGAGCCCAAAGTTTCGGCAAGTGCTTGTGCGCGTGAGCAAAAGTCGGATAGCTCTAAGACACCTATGGGTCCGATACGACTTGCTAATTGAATAGCTAATTGCAATTCGGCATAAGAAGCTTCTTCACGCAACTCTTCCCAGTCTTCCGCGGCGTCTATATCTGCATTCAAGCCTTCGCACATCCACTTTGCAGTGGATTGTCCGTCCAGATCAGACCACGCATTGATTTCATCTAAGATTTCAGCACCACTAATTGGCTCATCGAAACGCAAGGTAATCACGCAGTCAATCCGAGGATCAATGGCATGCTTTTGCGCTGGCGCAATCGTTGGCATCAAAGATTCCGAGAAACCGGGCTCTGTTCGTGCTTGAGCATCTGAAGAAGAGGCTCCACCAAAACTTGGCTCTCGAACAAAATGCTCATCTAGAGAGAAATTGCTTTGCTCTCTTCCTTTGCGACGAGCGCGTGCATATTTAAAATTCAGAATAGCAACTGCTATCAAAATCAGTAAACCAATCACAGCAAGCGCAAATTGCAACTCAGACAAACCTAGGATTGTCATGATTTGCTCTAGTGACACTTAAGCAGCCTCCACCATCGATACAGCAGAAGAAATATCCACCGCCACAATTCGGGAAACACCCTGCTCTTGCATCGTGACACCAATTAACTGATGGGCTATTTCCATAGTGATCTTGTTATGAGAGATAAACAAAAACTGCGTCTTATCTGACATTTTGGCGACTAGCTGGGCATAGCGCAAGGTATTTGCATCATCCAATGGTGCGTCGACCTCGTCCAAGAGGCAGAACGGTGCAGGATTGAGGAGGAATAGAGAGAACACTAAAGCAATCGCAGTCAACGCCTTCTCACCACCAGAAAGCAGGTAAATGGAGCTATTTTTCTTACCTGGAGGTTGTGCCATCACTTGAACGCCAGCATCCAAAATCTCTTCGCCAGTCATTACCAATTCAGCATGGCCACCGCCAAATAACTCAGGGAACAATTTACCGAAATGCATATTCACTTGGTCAAAGGTACCCTGTAACAAGTCACGAGTCTCGGCATCAATCTTGGCAATCGCATCCGTCAGAGTCTGCATTGCTTCATTCAAGTCAGCAGACTGAGCATCTAAGAATTGCTTACGTTCACGTGAGCTTGACAACTCATCCAGCGCAGCCATGTTGAC
>Ga0364859_10368_pt2 | contig 11666 bp, 11 predicted proteins | sample ExccelAu500001D3_FD_206911 | JGI IMG/M metagenome (GOLD analysis project Ga0364859, IMG submission 206911) | Enriched cells from Trout Bog Lake Hypolimnion, Wisconsin, USA - BchlTB.Aug20.5000.01 .D3 | ecosystem: Environmental > Aquatic > Freshwater > Lake > Hypolimnion/Profundal zone | place: USA...
ACCTACCTGCTCACCACCGCCGTCCCAGGCTTAAAGAAGAAATCCTGGTAGCTGCGCAGCAGTTTGCCGAAAACGTAGAACTGCACAATGGCAAAGTCGCTGTTGTTGTTCAGGGCGGCGTAGAAGTGGTCGGCGTCGTAAGTCATGGGTTTGCCTTTGGCGTCGAACGGCATTTTACTGCGCTTGTTAACGGGCTGGTAAAACAGGTTCACTTTGTTAACCGAGTTATCATTGGCGGTAATGGTGAACGTGCAATAAGGGATGGTGTGCTCAATCGAATCTTTGGCCACATTTTTATTGTCATAAGCCTCCATCGAAATACTGGAATAGAATGCCAGGTATTGAAGAATATATTTTTGCTGATAGGTTTGGTGAATGCTGTATTTATCGTCTTTAGCAGCAAGCAGGAAAGAGTCTTTGGCCACCCGGTTCAGGCTAAATGATTTGTTCTCTTCAGCCGGGTATTCAAGGCTGAGCGACTTAATATCATCAGGCGTGTACTTGAAAATTTCTTTGGGTCTCCATATCTCGGCATCTGTTTGGTAGCGAGGCGTCAGGTAGCCGTGCAGGCCCGGTAAATAAGTAATGTAAGGGCGGCTATCGGGTTTGCCATCTACTTCGCGCAGCATGTAGGTACCGGTTCCGTCGGTGGTGGGTCCGCCAACGTAGTAAACCACTTTGGCGGGCTCGTCTTTAGCGGTAAAAACTTCTACCTTAATGTTGCGCTCAAATATCCAGCGCACTACGTTATCATGTGCCGCACGGGGTACCGGGCAGAGGGTCTTCATATGGGTAATTACTTCCATCAAAGTAACCAACAACTCCTGCCTGGCGGGAAACTTCCCATTCACCATCCACACACCGTTTACTTTGGTCAGCTCAACGCGCTTTTTCTCGGTGTCGGTTAAAATTACTTTGCTTATCCGGTTTTGGTCGGGCACGGCAAAGGCGTCTTCCATTTTTTCAAAAGTGCCGGCAGACCTGTGCAGCACGAAGAAAGCAACCGCGCCTATCAACAACAGGATAACAACGATAAAAGGAATAAATTTTCTCATAATACAATTTACCTGTGTTCAGCTTCAGCAGCTGTTAATAAATACCGGCTTTCATGGTCTCAAGGTTGGCGTCCCCGCCAACCTTGCACTGGCCTGCTTTACTACTGCGCGTATTTTCTTCTTCTGTAAGCATTAAACCCTATACCGAAAATCACAATCAGCAATATCGGAACGAGGATATTGATGACCTGCCATTTCACTTTTTCATCATCTACTTTCACGGTGTTCAGGAGGCGCAGCTTTACTTCTTTGTTACGGGTGGTTAAAATGCCCTGGTTGTCGGCGAGGTATTGAATGCAATTCAAAATAAAATCTTTGTTAGCGAATTGCTGTTTGGTGAACTTGTAATAACCCAACGGATAGAATGAGCTATCACCTCTCAGTTCATTCCTGATAATATCTCCGTTCGATATAACGATCATTTTGCTGGCCTTGCTTTGCTCCACAAACTTCAGTGCAGGCACGGTATCGCTGGCCGCCAAAAATTCGGGCGACATGCGGTTCTTGAATACCGATTCAAACTGACCTTCCAGTAAAACTGCCACAGGTATATTGGGCTGGTTGTAATTAGCAGGGTTGGGTTTGCCCTGCGCCGTAGCCACCGAAACACGGGTAGGGGCCATTTGCGCTTTGGCGTTAGGCGTGGTGTGCAACAAAATGGTTTTGCTTACACCCGGGTTGCGGATAGTATCTATACTGCTGGCAAAGAAACTTGCTACCGGGTCCAGGTTTTTGTTGATGGCGTGGTTGTTATCTGAAATCAATAATGGGTAGTAAAACCACGGCAGCATTTCTGTTTGCGGGGCATCGCCCATGTGGCCCACCACCATAGGTATAGGGTTGCACATATTGATATCTGACACCACATCGCTGTTAATACGCACGCCATATTTAAACAACATATCCTGCAGGTTGAACTGGTTATCGTTGCCGATCACAAACTGCATACTGCGGTTAAAGCGCAGGCTATCCATATCGGCATTTGTTCCGTCAATCAGCCATAACACTTTACCTCCGTGCATGATGTATTGGTCGAGCGCGTATTTGTCCCTTTCTCCAAAGGTGAGGCGGGGTTTAGCTACAATCAGTACATCGTAATTAGGTTGGATGACGTAAGTAGAAGGCAGGTCAATGTCCTTTACTTCAAATTGCATGCTGGTGAGTGTTTGCTTCAGGTCGGCTACTTCAATAGGTGCCAGCTCGCCGTGTCCGCGCACAAAGGCAACTCTTGTCGGGCGCGATTGGGTGAGCTTTTGAATGGCATTGGCAAACTTATACTCTAACTGAATTTCAGAATGGTTCAATATTTCCTGCGGGCCATAACCTATCTGGTTATCGAGCAACTGAACCGGCATCTCTCTGCCCGCATAAGTTACAATGGCACCGGGGAAAATGAGTTGTTGTTTGCTTTCGGTTTTGTTTTTGGTGGTGAGGTTGGTAGGGGCCAGACCGCGTTGTATCAGGTCGGTCATCATGGCCTTGCGGTCGTCCAGATTTTGAATGGCCATGGGGTTGATGAACTCATATTCGATATTCTTGCCGCCATAAGCCCTGAACTCCTTCAGCAGATTGCGGGTAGATTCCTTTAGGCGCGTAAAACCTGCATTCAGGTCGCCATCCAGGTATACCTTTACCGTAACGATATCCTTCAGGTCGCGCACCATTTCTTTGGTGGGTTTGGAAATAGAATAGCGCTGCTCGGTGGTTAAGTCGTACCTGAAATAGAAGAAAGAAGCCACCATGTTCACCAGCAAAAGAATAGCTACCGTTAGTGTTAAACTAATGACGGCCTCCCTGCGGTTGGTCATGGTTTGTTTTTGCTTCTTTACCATCTTCTGCTGCTTAATGCGGTGCGGGTTGATAAAATGAAGAGGGCTATCACGCTCACAAAATAAATTACGTCGCGGCTGTCAACAACCCCTTTTCCCATGGCATCGTAGTGACTTACCAGGCCTAGTGATTCAATCAGGTAATCTGTTTTTCCCAGGAAAATACTGAAATGGGCTACCTGGCCAACTACGTTGTAAAGGCTAAAGCATAGAATGCCGGCCAGTATAAACGCCACGATCTGGTTTGAAGTGATGGACGAGCAGAAGATACCGATAGCCACAAAAACGGCCGCTAAAAATATTAATCCGAAATAGGAGCCAAGTACCCCGCCAATGTCCACATTGCCTACCGGAGCGGCGAGGTGATAAACGGTATAAAAATAAATGAACGTGGGTATGATGGCGATAAGCACTAACACCAGCGCGGCAAAATATTTGCCCAGAATGATCTCAAGGTCGGTTACCGGCCGGGTGGAAAGCAACTCGATGGTGCCTGTGTTGATCTCCTCAGCAAAAGAGCGCATGGTAATGGCCGGAATAAGGATGCATAAAATATTAGGGGAGATATAAAAGAAGTAGTCGAGGGTGGCATAGCCTGAATCGAGGATGTTGTCATCGGGCAGTATCCAGATAAAAAGACCCAATAGCGACAGAAACACGATGATAGCCACATACCCTACCAGTGAACTGAAAAACTGCTGTATCTCTTTCTTAAATATTGCGAACATATTGCGGGCGACAAAAATAACCGATTCCACTACGAATCAAAGTCATGGTTTTGTCAATTCTTATTGATCAATCCATTTAACCACTAAGGACACAAAGAAAATGAACCACGAAGCACACAAATGAATTGTTTTCTTAGTGGTCTTCGTGCCACCTTTGTGAACTTTGTGGTTAAGTGTATTTATTTGGTTAATTGCTTAAAAACTTCTTCCAGGCTGTATTCTTCTTTATTGAGGTGCAGCAGGGTCAGGTTCTTTTCTTTGGCGAAGTTGAATATGTCTTCGCGAATGTCTTTTCCTCCTTCTGCCACCAAATTCCATCGGCCATCGGCCTGTTTTTCTACTGATTTTATGCCGTTGATGCGGGTGAGAAGGCCGGTCTCCACATCCTGTTTAAATTCTACCGTTACCACCATTTCATTGCCCAAGCGGCTTTGCAGTTTATCGGTAGAATCATCGGCCACTATTTTGCCTTTGTTGATGATAATGACCCGGTCGGCTACAGCCTGCACTTCCTGCATGATGTGCGAGGAGAAGATGACCGTTTTATCCTTGCCCAGTTGCTTGATGAGCGAACGTATCTCTACCAATTGGTTCGGGTCGAGGCCAGAGGTTGGTTCGTCCAGAATCAAAACCTCCGGATCGTGGAGCATGGCCTGGGCCAATCCTACACGTTGTTTATAGCCTTTAGATAGCTGACCTACTTTCTTTTTGCGCTCTGCCGTTAACCCGGTAACCTCTATCATTTCGTTGATGCGTTGCTGGGTAATTTTGCCCAGTTTGTGCAGTCCGGCCATAAATTCCAGGTATTCGCGGATGTACATGTCGTAGTACAGGGGGTTGCTTTCGGGCAGGTAGCCTATCTTTTTGGTCACTTCCAGCGGCTCGGTGGCCGTGTCGAAACCGCAAACCAGGGCGCTACCTGAGGATTGCGGAACAAAGCAGGTCAGCATTTTCATAGTGGTAGACTTGCCTGCGCCGTTAGGACCTAAAAAGCCCAATACTTCGCCCTTGTTCACTTCAAAGCTGATACTATCTACCGCCCGCTGTGCGCCGTAAATTTTAGTGAGATTATTGACTTTTACTGACATTTTTTGAGTGTTAGGTCCCTTCCATCCCGCCGAGGCGGGGAAAACAAAATCGAATACCAATAGGTTCAACGTGTAAAGCTGATTTGTATTTTGCCCTGGTTTCCCCGTCGGGGACGGAAGGGGCCGCAAAACTAAAAAATCTGGTGGGTACTGTGCCATGTATCGCGGGTAAAACATATTTTCGCCCCCTATGAGTAAAGAAACAACCCAGAACTTTTTCCAGGAGATCATTTCGCATTGCAAGGAATACGGATTCATTTTCCCGTCGTCGGAAATTTATGACGGTTTGAGCGCAGTATACGATTACGGTCCTTACGGCATTGAGTTAAAGAACAACATACAGCAATATTGGTGGAAGGCGATGGTGCAGTTGCACGAAAATATCGTGGGTATTGATGCCGCTATTTTTATGCATCCTAAAACCTGGAAAGCTTCAGGTCACGTGGACGCATTTAACGACCCTTTGATAGATAATAAGGATTCGAAGAAGCGTTACCGCGCCGATGTATTGATAGAGGAAGCCATGCAAAAGCAGGAAGCCAAGATCGATAAGGAAGTGGAAAAAGCACAGAAAAGGTTTGGTGATACTTTCGATAAGGCCATGTTCTTACAAACCAACCCGAACGTATTGCGCATTAAAGAGAAAATTGACGCTACCGAAGCTCGCTTTAAAAAAGCATTGGAAGATAGCGACCTGGCTGAAATAAAACAGATCATAGTTGACCTTGAGATAGTTTGTGCTGTTTCAGGAACCCGTAACTGGACCGATGTTAGACAGTTCAACCTGATGTTTGCTACTGAGGTGGGTTCACTGGCCGAAGACAGCAACACGATTTATTTAAGACCGGAAACTGCACAGGGTATTTTTGTTAACTTTTTGAATGTATTGAACACTTCGCGCCAGCGTTTACCATTTGGTATTGCACAGGTGGGTAAGGCTTTCAGAAATGAGATAGTAGCCCGCCAGTTTATTTTCCGTACCCGCGAATTCGAGCAAATGGAAATGCAATTCTTTGTTCGTCCGGGAGAAGAAATGAAATGGTATCAGTATTGGAAAGAGGCCCGTTTAAAATGGCATCGCTCTCTCGGTTTTGGACCTGATAAGCTGAAATTTAAAGACCACCTTAAAACTGCCCACTACGCTAACGCAGCTGTAGATATTGAATTTGATTTTCCTTTCGGATTTAAAGAGCTGGAAGGTATTCACTCGCGTACCAATTACGATCTGACTCAACATCAAAATCTGTCGGGTAAAAAGCTGCAGTATTTCGATAATGAGCTGAACGAAAGTTATGTGCCATATGTGGTTGAAACCTCGGTTGGTTTGAACAGAACCTTCCTGGCTTTATTGAGCAACGCACTGAAAAAGGAAAAACTGGAAGACGAAACTGAACGTGTAGTGCTGGCCTTACCGGCCTTCTTAGCTCCGGTTAAAGTAGGCATATTCCCGCTGGTGAAAAAAGACGGTCTGCCTGAAAAAGCCCGCGAGATATTTGACGACCTGAAATTCTATCATCAGTGTTTTTATGATGAGAAAGATTCTATCGGTAAACGCTACAGAAGACAGGATGCTTTGGGTACACCATTCTGCATCACCATCGACCATCAGACCATTGAAGACAACACCGTTACCCTGCGCGACCGCGATACCATGAAGCAAGAACGTATTAGTATCGACCAACTGAGGGCCATTGTTGACCAAAAGGTAGACTGGAGACCGGGATTGAGGTAATTTGGCAGTTCGGTAATTTGATAATGAGATGATTCGATAATGAAGACTGGCCTTTACCTTTTACTATTTTCATTTTTCGGCTTCTCATCATATGCTCAGACCGATTCATTACAGTATTTCGATGCCTTTGATCGTGGCACTACTATGGATAAGGCCGCTTATTACCGCAAGATGGCAGGGCCTGATAGCAACAAGCTATACCTGGGCACCGAGTACTGGATGGATGGCCACATTAAAGTTGTTGGCCATTCGCTCGACCAATATTTCAATTATAAGATCGGCAGGTTCGTTTACTATTACAAGAACGGTAATAAAAGCGGCGAAGGTCAATTTTACAGCGATATCAACCAGCGCGTGTTCGGGTTTAAAAATAAGAAGTGGGAGACCTGGTACCCGGATGGCAAGCCCCGCGAAGAATGGATATACAAAATTGCCGACGACTTTGCCTACTCTGAAAGTTTTTTAATGAGCTTTTGGGATACTACCGGCAAACAACTTACCACCAAAGGTAACGGCACCTATTATTACACCGAAATGGTGAACACCAAAGACTCGGCGCAGAAAATAATTTTTTCCGGCCCGGTGCATCAGGGGCGTTACGACAGCGTGTGGACCGACCATTATTTAAACGGTAAAGTGTATGCCGAGGAGCAATTTTTAGCAGGTAAATTTATCAAAGGCAAAAGTTTTGACGGGGCGGGAAAGGCTTATAGCTATGATACCACGGAAACGCTGCCTGAGTTTCCGGGAGGAGAGCAGGAGTTGAACCGGTTCATTAAACTCAATATCCAGGTTCCACCTGAGACCGGCAGCCAGATACTGGGAAAAGTTTATCTGCGGGTTTTTGTAGGCCGCACCGGCTTTGTGGGGAATGTTACCGTGCTACACGGAGCAAGCGCGGCTATGAACGGCGAAGCGGTTCGGGTGGCCAGAGCTTTACCCCGGTTTATGCCGGCTACCAACCGGGGGCAACCGGTAGATTCGTATTACACTATACCAGTATCGTTTAACCTGCAATGAAAAATATCCGCGCCCACATTTATCTTTTTATTGTGAACCTGTTTTACGGGGCGGGCTTTACGGTCTCTAAAATGGTGATGCCACAATTCATCAAACCTTTCGGTTTTATATTCATCCGCGTGTCGCTTACCACCACGTTGTTCTTTATCCTGCACCGGTTTTGGCTGAAGGAAAAGGTAGAGAAGAAGGACCTGCTTTTGCTGGCGGCTTGTGGCTTGTTCGGCGTGGCCATTAACCAGGAACTCTTCTTTTTGGGGCTGAGCATTACCACCCCCATCAACGCCTCTCTTATTATGATCATGACACCGGTGTTGGTGTTTGTTATTTCGTTCTTTTTGTCGCACGAACAGATAACCTGGCAAAAGATACTGGGGCTGGTGCTGGGTTGTTCCGGTGCTTTAATTATACTCAGTGGCAAAGGGTTTAACTTTAACAGCAGTACCATGTGGGGCGACCTGTTGGTGCTTATCAACGCCTCATCATTTGCCGTTTACCTCGTTATTGTGCGGCCGCTGATGAAAAAATATCATCCGCTCACGGTCATTAAATGGGTCTTCTTTTTTGGTTTGATACCAGTTACCCTTTTTGGCGTAAAACAATTCAGCCAGATAGAGTGGAGCAGCTTTACACCGCAGATATGGGCAGCGGTTTGCTTTGTGGTTATCTGTGTTACGTTTTTTGCCTACCTGCTCAATATACTGGCGCTACGCTCGGTGCACTCCTCGGTAGTGGGGGCGTATATTTATTTACAGCCGGTTATTGCTACTATCATTTCCATTTCGCTCGGCAAAGACCATATTACGCCGGAAAAGGTAGTGTCGGCGGTGCTTATTTTCAGCGGTGTTTACCTGGTCTCCTTTGCAGGTAAACGCAAAGTATACTCCCAGCCGGAGACCGACCCTGATAGTGATGATATGGTGTTGGAATAGATAATAGATGCGGGACCTGGGAGCTAAGAACCCGAGTCAAGCGTTTTGCGGCACATCCCTTTAGCGGGTCCCTTGCACCCGAAATGACACAGATAAAATATGCTTTGGGCAGGTCACATATTTTTGTGTTAACCGTCTATGATAATTCAGCGGAGGGTCGTCGAAATTTCATTTGAGCATGTCAGATATAAAAATTTTTTTCTTTTAAACGCTGGTAACAGCAATAACTTTGGGCAAATTCTATTTATGAAACCTCTTCGTTGGTTGTTTTTAGCAAGCGCTTCTTTTTTATGTTACCAACTCAGCGCCCAGGCAAGGTTGGGATTTATAATAGATTCCTTTCCCCCAATTATGGCATTGAATGACACCGCTCAATATACCCGGGGCATATTTATTAAAAACTATGGCAACGCCATATTCAGCGATACGGTGCGGATGCGCTACATGGTAAATGATACCGGATACAGCGGCTCGATGAAGAATGTGGGCCTTTATCTCCGTCCCGACACTACCTATCTCTTGCCAGGCGCTTCTGTTCGTAAAGAGTTGATCATTGAGTTCAATCTTCCCAATTTTCAATATATCGGTTCTTCGGTTGTTGTGATATGGCCGATCAGCGATTCTGCAGCTACTAATGACTCGGTTATCTATAATGAGCAGATAGTAGATTCCCTAACCGCCGGCGTAGTGACAAATACTGATGGAAAATTGCGGGTTTTTATGCAAGGTCAGCAATTGGTTATTGATCCGTCTGATGAAAATTTTGTCGGGCATCTGAGCCTTTACAACGCGCTTGGAAAACTATTGTTGAATCGCGAGATATCGGCTTCAACCATTATCCCTATGGACAGATACTCCTTTGGCTGTTACTTTGCAGAGCTGACATTGCTTGATGAAAGCAAAAGGATTTTCAAAGTAATGAATACACCGGTGCGCTAAACATTTTTATTTTCCCTCAAAGCCCGCAAATTACGGATGCAAAATGCTAATATCCTCAAGGGATAGAAAACTATCAAGGTGCATGCCAGTACATAAAACATGAACATGAATATTTCGTGTGGTGCGATCATTAAATTGCGTGAGCGGGCCGAGATTTTATTAAGACCTTCTATTTTCAGAATATCTATCGAATCGAGCAACAGATTCTGGATCGGTATATGCGCTTCAGGGCTTGAAAGAACAATTGTAGAATCGCCGGGCAAAATACCGGTCGCGACCGAATCTTCGATGGCGTGGTCTCCGCCGGTCAGCGCCCATTGGTCTTCTTCGGCGTTCGCATAGATCATGGCAATTTTATTGTCTGCGGCATCCATCCTATATCCCCAAACCCCGTTCCATGTGCAGCATAAAACCCAGGCTATTGCCAGGATCGTGCATACCCTGAAAAGAATGGCCGACTCTCTTTCAATAAATTTTTCCATAGCCATATTTTTATGTAGCTCAATGAATCTTCACCCCACCCATATGCATCACACTATTCAGGTATGCCTGCGCAAATTGATACCCCGGAGATATGTTGAGCGATTTATTCAGAGCACGCAAGGCATCATTCTTTCTGCCGGACATTGCATATGCAGCACCCAGGTAGCCCCAGGCAATTTCATTATTGTCATCTGAAGCTACTGCTTTTTCAAGATGAAGAGTCGCGCTTTGCACATCATTCTTCTTCAGTGCCACAATACCTTCAAGGTCCTCTTTGCTCTGGCGTTTCACTATTACGGCTACCACTGCATCATCTACCATGATTTTATAAATGGTACCCTGCGGTGCAAACCTCCCGTTCTTCATCATCGCAGGGTCAACATATTGAGGCAGGAACACGGCATAGTCCCAATCCTGTTCGTTTCGCTCTCGGTAACGGATATACGATGAGCGCCATGAGTTATTACCCATGATGAGTGATTCATTTAGCTCGCCGGGATTATTGGAAACTAATTTTAGGGCAGGGTTATAGGGGATGTTCTTCGCTATCCAGTCGGCTGCGGGTTTGGCACTACATGCGTAATAGTCAAGGTTGTAATCGCCGTAAGTGCCTTTAACGCCACCGGCCAGTTCGTTGAAGTAGACATAAATGACGGGAAAATTTTTAACGATGAATACGGCCGGTAGTAAAACGCCTGTTGCCAAAACTCCGTACAAAACATAGTTCCAAACCCTGGGTTTTACAATTCTGAAAAGTGCCTCGTATGTTATTGCCGAAAACAAAACAATGCCTCCGTAGGTAAAATAGCTGTGCCTCCATCCGTTCAACAGTGCCGACTTTTTATAGATGATGAAAAAGAGCGGAAACAATGAAACAAACAAGATCATAAACAGCGCGTAACCGTTCAGCAATTTTCGGGTCCATGGCAATAGCAGCAACCCCGTAAAAAAGCCGGCCATAACGATTACCGGCGAAGTCATTGTGATATAAAAAGGGTTATAATTCCAGGGCACCTGATTGGACCCAATCACCTTGCCATCGAACAAAACAGAGATGACCGTAGGATACGAAGATTGCACTGCAAGGGCATGAAAAGGCTGGGTAAAAGGGTGCCTGAGTGCCGCGGGCCATGCCATGATGCCAATCAGCCAGGCGCCCGTAAATATGACCAGCAACTGAAATATTAAAATGCGGTAGTAGGCAAAATTGAAACGAAACAAATGTCCGCGCCATTCTTGATTCAGCAGCATAGCAAGGCCAATAAATAAAATGGTGTAAGGAAAGAGCAGGAGGCCCCCCACCCTGATGCTGAGTGCCAGGCCAATACCCACCATCGTCAACATGGCCGACCGCCATGAGGGTTTCGGAAGTTCGCTGACCAGGCAGAGTAGTCCATAAACGGCCATCATGTAACTTGCAGCAAAAGGAGGGTCTTTGGGGTTATTAAAAGCCTCGCCTAAAATTCTGGGGCTTACGAGCATAAACACCATTGCAATAAGACCTGCCCGCCAACCGGCTATTTTATAGGCAGCCATGCCGCAATAGTAAAATAGCAGAAAAGTAAACACGGTAAGCAATGTGTGGCGCGTAAGGTAAGGGTTGATGTTAACGTTCTTGTAAATGGCCGCCGATATCACCTCCAGTAAAGGGCCGTAATTAAGCATCAGCGTGGCATCTTCATGCTGGTTGCTGTTGGGCACATACCTGAAAACCGAATCGTTTTTCCCAAAGGTTGTCAGGTAATCGTACGAAAGGTCGCCAAGGGTTTTGTGCGAAAGCTCATCGCCGCTCACGCAATTTAATGATCGCACCACACGAAATATTCATGTTCATGTTTTATGTACTGGCATGCACCTTGATAG
>Ga0364859_10812_pt1 | contig 11614 bp, 9 predicted proteins | sample ExccelAu500001D3_FD_206911 | JGI IMG/M metagenome (GOLD analysis project Ga0364859, IMG submission 206911) | Enriched cells from Trout Bog Lake Hypolimnion, Wisconsin, USA - BchlTB.Aug20.5000.01 .D3 | ecosystem: Environmental > Aquatic > Freshwater > Lake > Hypolimnion/Profundal zone | place: USA...
AACATTAGTAATAAAAATTAAAATTTAAATATGGCTCGTATTGCCGGTATTGACTTACCAAAGAATAAAAGAGGTGAAATTGGTCTTACCTATATTTATGGTATCGGACGTTCAACTGCACAATACATTTTGACAAAAGCAGGCGTTGATTTTGACAAGAAAGTGAATCAGTGGAATGATGAAGAACAGGGAGCGATTCGTAATATTATATCCAGTGAATTCAAGGTAGAAGGTCAGTTGCGCAGTGAAGTTCAGATGAGCATCAAACGTTTATTGGATATTGCCTGCTATCGCGGACTTCGTCATAGAAAAGGGTTACCTGTTCGTGGACAGCGTACCAAAACCAATAGCCGTACCAGAAAAGGTAAACGTAAAACAGTTGCCGGTAAGAAGAAGGCTCCTAAGAAATAAAATATTGCCAGAGCTCTAAGTAAATGCTTGGAGCTTCGGCATTTTTATAAACGCCGGATCAAATTGTTTACAATACAATGCGGGAGGCGAATTTTTAAAGAAGACTACCTCAAAATTAAATTATGGCTAAAACAGCAAAAGCTCAAAACAGCGCGAAGGCGGCTGCGAAAAAGAGAATCGTTAAAGTGGATGCGGCAGGTGATGTGCGTATCAACGCTACATTTAACAACATTATTGTAGCATTTACCAATAAACAAGGTCAGGTAATCAGCTGGTCGTCAGCAGGTAAGATGGGATTCAGGGGTTCAAAAAAGAATACTCCTTATGCAGCACAACAAGCTGCAGCAGATGCAGCAAAAGTTGCAGTAGATGCAGGATTGAAACGTGTAGATGTTTATGTAAAAGGACCTGGTGCTGGAAGAGAAGGTGCGATTCGTTCTATATCACAGAATGGAATTGAAGTAACTTCTATCAAAGATGTAACTCCACTTCCTCATAATGGTTGTCGTCCTCCTAAAAAGAGAAGAGTATAATTTTATATAATCCGGAAACCGGCACTTGCCGGATTTTCCTATTTAAAAGGGTGTATAATCGATTTTAGATTTTTAATGATTGTACATCGTCACTAAAAAATCATAAACAAAAACTATGGCACGTTACACAGGTCCAAAGACCAAAATTTCAAGAAAATTCGGGGAGCCTATTTTAGGCAATGGTAAATGGTTAGATAAGAATAGTAATCCTCCCGGTCAGCATGGAGCTGCAAAAAAGCGTAAAACACTGGGTGAATATGCTGTTCAGTTGAAAGAAAAGCAGAAGGCAAAATATACTTATGGTGTGTTAGAGCGCCAGTTCCGTAAAACTTTTGAAGAAGCTTCACGTATTAAAGGTGTTACGGGTGAAAACCTTATAAAATTGCTTGAAGCGCGTTTAGATAATACTGTGTTTCGTTTAGGTTTAGTGGCTTCACGTCCAGAAGCAAGGCAATTGGTTGCACATAAGCATATTACTGTAAATGGTGAAACCATGAATGTGCCATCATATAGCTGTAAACCAGGTGATGTAATTGGATATAAAGGCAAGAGCGAGCATAATTCTTCTATCACCAGCAAGTCACGTGGTAAGAACCCTAAATTCAGCTGGTTGGATTGGAATGAAACTGAAAAGAAAGGTACGTTCATCACTTTCCCAGAAAGAGAAAGCGTGCCAGAAAACATCAAGGAACAGTTGATTGTAGAGTTGTACTCCAAATAATAGTGCTTTGATTTTTGGATTTGGGATACGCAAAGTATTTGATTTTCCAAAAAATAAAAGGACGGGTACAAAAATGATAAAAAAAATTCCTTTGAATCTCATGTGGATTTAAAGATTAAAAGTAAAAACCAAGTTTTAATATGGCCATATTAAACTTTCAGAAGCCAGACAAAATCGTTTTACAGAAAGCAACAGATTTTGAAGGACAATTTGAATTTCGTCCATTAGAGCCCGGTTATGGGTTAACAATCGGCAATGCTTTACGTAGGGTATTGTTGAATAGCCTTGAAGGCTATGCTATAACTGGCATCAAAATAGAAGGAGTTGATCATGAATTTGCTACTATTAAAGGAATTACTGAAGACGTTACTGAAATAATCCTTAATCTGAAGCAAGTTCGTTTCAAAAAGATTGCAGAACACGATATTAGTAGTGAAAAAATCGTTTTGTCAATTAAAGGTCGCACAGAGTTTAATGCTGGACAGATTTCCGAAGTATCTGCAAATTTCCAGATCATGAATCCAGAATTGGTTATATGCACACTGGATATCTCATCGAAATTGGAAATTGAATTAACTGTATCTAAAGGACGTGGATATGTACCAGCTGAAGAAAACAAATTAAAAGAATCTCCTTTTGGATATATCAGTATTGATTCTATTCATACACCAATTAAGAATGTAAAATATTCAATTGAGAATTATCGTGTAGAGCAACGTACAGATTATGAAAAACTGATTCTGGATGTTGCAACTGATGGAACCATTCATCCTGAAGATGCAGTGAAACAAGCATCAAGGATTCTGATTCAACATTTGATGATCATCACTGACGAAAATATCACTTTTGATAATAAGGAAGACAAGAAGGAAGATGTAGTTGACGAACAAGTTTTACAGTTACGTAAAGTTTTGAAAACTCCATTAGAAGATCTTGACCTTTCAGTTCGTGCCTTCAACTGCCTGAAAGCTGCAAAGATCAACAGCCTCAGTGAACTTGTCCAATATGAACAGGAGGATTTGATGAAATTCAGAAATTTTGGACAGAAATCACTTTCTGAGATCGAACAGGTTCTTACAGAAAGAGGATTAAGTTTTGGTATGGATCTTCAAAAACTTGGATTGGATAATCTTGATAATTAACACCTGCAATAATTGCAGGGATTTATAAACATCTTGTAATTCCTGACACGGTACAAGATAAAAACAACAAGTCATGCGTCACGGAGACAAAATCAACAATCTCGGCCGTAAAAAGGCACACAGAGAAGCGTTACTAAGTAATTTGGCAAGTCAATTGATTGTACACAAGAGAATTGTTACAACACTTGCAAAAGCAAAAGCTTTACGTACTTATGTAGAACCTTTATTGACAAAGACAAAGAAGGGAGAAACTAAAGAACAAATCAGTCATCAGCACAGGGTAATTTTTAGTTATTTACAGGATAAAGAAGCAACTAAAGAATTGTTTACTGTAGTAGGTCCAAAAATTGCTTCACGTCCTGGTGGATATACTCGTATCATTAAACTGGGTATTCGTCCAGGTGATAATGGTGAAAAAGCATTGATTGAACTGGTAGATTTCAATGAAATTTACGGTAAAACGGCTACTAATGCTCCTGAAACTGCTAAGAAAACGCGTCGTGGTCGTGTTAGTAAAAAAGCTGTTACTACAGATGAAGTGTCAGCTGAATTACCAGAGGCAAAAGAATCAACTGACGTAGAAAAATCAGCTGAATAATACATGTTGAAAAAAATATAATAAAAGGCAAGACTTATTGGTCTTGCCTTTTTTACTTTGTAACCTAAAGTTTAAAAATCGAATAATGGCGCATTTAGCAAAACCCGCAATTTTATTACTCGCAGACGGTCATGTTTTTTATGGAAAGGCATTTGGTAAAACAGGAACAACTACAGGTGAAATATGTTTTAATACCGGAATGACAGGTTATCAGGAGGTGTTCACTGATCCAAGCTATACAGGTCAGGTGCTGATCATGAATAATGTGCATGTTGGAAATTATGGTGTCAAGAGTACTGATGTAGAAAGTGATTCAGTAAAAATCAAAGGGCTTATTGCCAGAAATCTTGAAGAACAATTCAGTCGTATTCAGGCTACAGGTTCTTTGTATAATTACTTGGTAGAAAACAATATAGTTGCAATAGATGATATTGATACAAGGGCACTTGTTGCACATGTCCGTACAAAAGGCGCTATGAATTGTATCATTTCTACGGAGATAACAGATTTGGATTTATTAAAGGCTGCTTTAGATGAATGTCCAAATATGGATGGTTTAGAACTTGCAAGCACTGTAAGTACTAGTACTGAATATGATTTGGGTAATCCGGAATCAACACTAAAAGTAGCAGTACTTGATTTTGGTATCAAAAAGAATATTTTGAACTGTCTGGTTGAACGTGGCATACATGTGAGAGTACACCCAGCTAAAACAACATTAGGCAGATTAAAAGAATTTAAGGCTAATGGTTATTTTATTTCAAATGGTCCAGGTGATCCTGCAGCTATGCCTTATGCGGTAGAAACTTTAAAAGGAATTTTGGCTGAAAACAAACCCGTTTTTGGAATATGTCTTGGACATCAGCTTCTTGCTTTAGCAAATGGGATTCCTACTTTTAAAATGCATCATGGGCACAGAGGGCTCAATCACCCTGTGAAAAATATTATAACAGGGCTAAGTGAAATTACCACGCAAAATCATGGATTTGGGGTTGATCCTGAAGCAGTAAGAAAACATCCTAATGTAGAGGTAACCCACTTGAACTTAAATGATGATAGTATAGAAGGTATCAGACTTAAAAATAAACCAGCATTTAGTGTGCAGTATCATCCTGAGGCAACCCCTGGTCCTCATGACAGTAGATATTTGTTTGATGACTTTGTAGCCTTAATGAAAAGCTGATAAGTTATCTAAACGATAATTTTAATAAAATCCTTCAAAAAGAGTGAATCCTTCTTTGGAGGATTTTTATTATGAGAATAGATGTATGTGTAAATGACATACATCTATTCTCATAATGATAATGTATTCAATCATATTGAAAATAGGAAACTAATTCCCATCTTTTCAATTAATGTAAATTATTTTTAATTAATAAATAATTTCCTACCTAAGTAGCTTGTTATACCTGATTTAACATTTATTATCAATTTTTTGGAGAATAATGGTACAGATTTTGACATAATATATTCTGGCAGTCTTATTAAATAAAAGGTAATATTTAAAATGAATCAATTATGAACCAGGCATTAGCATTATTACAAGACAATTTATATGCAATAACACCTGATCTTGAAAACAGGTTGGTTAATGCTATTTCTGAAACATTGCTAATTGAAAAGCAATTTTTGATACCAAGTGCATCATTTAAAGATGATTTGGCTACTGATTCATTAGATTTCTATGAAATGCTTACTACTGTGGAGAAAGAATTCAGTATTAAATTTACTGAAGAAGAGACAGAAAACATTCGTACAGTAGGAGACCTTACCAAACTTATTCAGAGCAAGCATTAAAAGAGGATATGAGCTGATACACATTAGTAGTGAAACCAACAACACAGAAACAGGAAAAGGCAATCATATATTCAATGGTCTTTTCCTGTTTTTTTTGCCGAATCTATATTTCTTTGGGCCTTTGATTTTATATACGGGTATTTTTCTTTTCCTTTGTTTAAGCACGATTAATTATCAGCAGAGAACTATGAAAATTGCTATCATAAATGGCCCCAATTTAAATCTTCTTGGTAAACGCGAACCAGGTGTATATGGAAATGTTTCCTTTGAAGAATATTATATTCATTTACAGCAACAGTTTTCATCTGTTGATTTTTCATATTATCAGAGTAATATTGAAGGGGAACTTATTAATGAAATACAGCGTACAGGATTTGATTATACTGGAATCATTCTCAATCCAGGTGGATACACACACACATCAGTAGCAATTGGGGATGCTATTGCATCCATAAAAACTCCGGTAGTTGAAGTTCATATATCCAATGTTCATGCGAGGGAAGATTTCAGGAAGATATCTCATGTTTCAGCTAAATCAGCCGGAAGTATTATTGGATTGGGATTAAAAGGATATGCATTGGCCATCCAATGGCTAATTGAACACAAATAATTTCACTGTCAGAAAAAATATCCTGTTATGGAAATAGAATGGCAGTATCGTAAGAAACTCAAATACCTGATTTTAATAACTGTTTTAATAAAATTAGGTATAGCCGGAATCATTGAACTTGGCAATGATGAAGTTTATTATTACACATATGCTTTACAGCCTGATTGGAATCATTTTGATCATCCTCCTCTGGTGGGCTTGCTTATTCGCCTAAGTACATTGAATCTTTATTGGCTGAGTGGGTTATCCTTGCGGCTTGGAGCTGTATTGTCATGTGCAGTATCTACTATTTTTATATACAAAACAGGTAAAATTATAAGTAACGCCAAAACCGGTTGGTATGCTGCTCTTATCTATAATTTTTCAGTTTACAGTGGTATTATAGCAGGACTCTTTATCTTGCCTGATTCTCCACAAATGCCTTTCTGGACTGCGTCTTTATATCTGATGTCATGTATCCTTTTCAAAAAGGAAGAACGGAAATGGGGATTGTGGCTGATGCTAGGTTTTATGATTGGAATGGCTTCGATGAGCAAAGTACATGGTTTATATCTATGGCTAGGTTTTGGCATCTTCATACTCATGACAAGAATAAAATGGTTAATCAACTGGAGAATATATGCCAGTATAGCACTAACAATTATTTGTGTACTACCAATCTTTTACTGGAATATTCAAAACGATTTTATCACATACCGCTTTCATTCAGAAAGAGTAACCCATCATGAAATACAACTGGATTCATTAGTTAGGGAAATTTTGGGTGAATTTGCTTATCAGAACCCTATTAATTTCATACTCATTATCGTATCACTTATATACCTTTTGAGAAACAGAAATATGCTGCTTTCGAATGTAAAGACATGGCTTTTTTGTATGAGCTTTCCTATGATCTTGTTATTCTGGGGTATCTCTTTATTCAATCCAACTTTGCCTCACTGGGCAGGCCCGGCATATCTACCACTTTATTTTATAGCAGCAAGATATTGTGAAGAAAAAGAAAAAACTTCAGGTAAATTTAAATGGATTCCTGCTTCAGGTATTTTCTTATCTAGTTTGTTGATCATAGCACTTTTTGTCATCAGATTATCACCTGTTAATTTCGGGAGTCATAATAAGGCTAATTATGGTGAATATTGTCCAACTTTAGATATAACTGGCTGGGAGAACTTCAGTACTGATTTTGAAAAACTGGTAAAGGAAGATGCAGCCCATCAAATAATGAAAAAGAATTCATTTATCATAGTTAGTAAGTGGTTTCCTGGAGGGCATATTGAATTTTATACAGCCACTAAAACGGGCTTACCAGTTATTGGGCTTGGAACTTTAGGAGACCTACATAAATTTGCATGGTTAAATAAGGAAAATAATGGGTTACAGTTAGGTGCAGATGCTTATTATATAGTTCCTTCAAATGTTCCATCTGACCCTCATCAATTATTTAATAATTACTTCAGAAGTATTGATACACCTGTAATAATTGAACAGGTAAGGAATGGGGGTATTGTCAGACACTTTTATATTTATCGACTTAAAGATTGTATAAGAATACCCGATCCTGTATTACACTAGTTATTTTGATTGTTGGGAATACTATCTGCAGGAGCTTTAATAGTTGTCTCTTTTTCTTTTTTTGCAAAAATTCTTTCGAAGTCTTTCCGGTATGAGATACCTACACCCTGCCGGTTTTGTTTACCCAAAGTGGTTCCATTGATGTTAAGACTGTTCTTACTGAAAATCACACCTCTAAGTTTCTTATCTTTTGTAAGATAATACTCTACATTTAGGTCAGGAAGCCATTGGAAATTTCCACTTTGTGTTGTAGCACCAAGGTTAAAATCAAAGTCACCACCAAAGCTAACCGTAAATTTATCATTGAAATTATAGCCGAGTTTCACATTTACCCGACTTCGGTCAAAGATATTATTGGCAGCTGTATTGTTTCCAGAACCGGTTGTAAGATTTGAAAAGAGGTCATTGCTGTTATAGACACTTGTTCCCACATCAAAATGGAGATTTTTATCGTGTGTAATTCTGAATAAAAGATTGGATAAAGTCTTATTCAGTTCATTATTAATGACCTGCGATACAGTATTAACACTTAATGTTGTTACATTAAGATTTGCCCCATTACCTTGTCCATAAGGTGCAAACATGTCGAAAACGATGAGGTAAGTTACTTGTTTGAGTATTTCATTATCATCCTCCTCAATCTTATTAAGCAGGCCTTCAAATACTGCATCAGACTTCAATGGACTGCTTTGCGGAAAATCCAACTTAAAATGGATAGTTGGTTTACTAAGCTTATCCGATAGGGTTGCAATCACATACACAGGACCTCTATAAGCTTTACTTCCGCTATTATTGAAGGCAGAAATTTGGTTACTGATAAGATCACTGATACTCACATTTTCAGCAGTATAAATAGCATCTATATGAATAAATGCATTGAGTGGATCTCCTGTCCATTCCAGATAATTACCAGATTCCTGTTTAAGTATGAATGGTTTTTTTATGAATGATTGAAAACTAAAATCATATTTTCCATTGTCAATATCATACTTTCCCCGGATAGATAAAGGTTCAATAGTACCAACCTTGATTTTCAACCTGCCATTCCCTGTTGCTTTGATAACATCACCACTAAGCGGATCAAGTATTACATCAATCTGAACTTTCCTATTAGCAGTAAGGTCCAGATCAACAAGTAAATTGAAATTGCTGGTAGTTTCATTTTTTTCGATTTCTGTTCCATATTTTTTGAATACAATGAAATCTTCATCTCCACCCTCTTTACTAATTGCATTTAGTATATATATGTGAGATGTATCATTCGCTTCTGCCTGTATATTCATGATGCAATCTGATTCTGGACCTTTAAAAACAAGCTTAGCTTTTCCGATAGCTTTACCATAGAACTGTGGATTGTCTTTTTGTTTGGTATCAAGCATCATTAGCTTATCTGTTACCAATGAAAAGTCGAATTTCAAGTCCCTAAAACCCGTTTCATAGAGTTTACCTTTTACTATTCCTTTATTCTTATATAAATCATAGATGTTAAATTCCCCAAAGTCAATAACACCATCATCGAACCTGATATCTGCTGAATCAATTTTATAAGTCACCTGTGTATAGTCCACTTTTAAATGAGCGTCATGGAGTTTAACCTTGCCAGTAAATTCGGGTGCGTTGGGATTACCCTTTACTTCAAGTTTACCAGTTGCCAAACCATCCATATTACTAAAAATACCAACCAACAATTTATTGAGATAAGTAATTCGGGTATTATCAAGTAATGCATTGATATGAAGTGGCCTATTCAATGTGTCTTTTGTATTATAATTGCCAATGGCCTCTAAATGGTAACCCTTATTTAAAGATGTAACTTCAAAAGGAATTATTCCGGTTTGGGAATTAAAACCAGATTTGATACTCAGCAAGCCAATACTATCATCATCCAGTCTGCATTGTTCGGCTTTAATTGCTGCATCGATATTAAAATTGCCATAAAAGTCATTAAGGTATACACTACCTGAAGCAATACCTTCCAGTTTAGGGTTTTTGAACAATAATGTTGTGATATCACCTATGACAATATTCTTGAGATTAACAACCAGATTATTTTGACCGGGGTCATCATTCTGATTGGTTTCAACAGTGATTTCCTGAAAACCCTGTATAAATTTGACATTTTGAGCTGAAACAAACTCTTTCGTCACACTAATTTCTCCTTCTTTTTCTAGATGCCATTTCTTGTCATTAAGGATAAATGAAGAAGGGTCGAATTTTATGCGGATTCCGTCATTTAAAGTAAATACTTCTCCATTTAGATCAGCTTCATTCAACGTATTGTTGGCGCTGGTTTTGAGAGATACTATTGAATGATCATTGCCTGACTTAACATAAAATATGGAATTTGGAAAAGATAAGCTATCACTAACCTGTACACTTGAAATATTTCCTTTTAATTCAAGGCTTTTCAAATTGCCCTTCCCATTTATTTCAGCACCAGTAATTGCATATTTTGCATATCCCGCATAAGGAATAAGGGCATTCAATGCGAAACTATCCTTTTTAGTATCCACATTACCATTGATGATTATGTTGTTGAATCCCACAATTTTTTTATCGTATAATTTCAAATAGGGTTCTATGAAATTTGTAGTCAGTTCTACGGAAAATGCTTGTTTCTTCAAGGAAATTGATGGAGCCGGGATATAGGCAGGGTAATACTGGTGGAGAAAGGCCTGGAAATTATCCGGAAGGTCTTTGATATTGAAAACCCCATCAATATTTGCAGTAAATTCGTTATTTGCAATGTGTATAGATTTAACTGAATCCTTGAACGAGGATGTTATACTTAGGGAATCGAAACCAAGTCTGATATCGTTGCTGGTTATATCTGCATTTAAAAATTTTGCTGAACCCAGAAAATGGTCAATATCTTTACCTGTAAAATTGACATCGATTAAACCCGTAAGTTGAAGGTCATTTTTAAATAAATGTAAGGGTTTAAGATTAGTTTTCAAATCCCCCAGGATATTAAAACTCGGATCTAGACTTGTTAAGTCAACTTCGACATGGCTTTTAAAATCCAGATTTGGATCCCCGATTGTCACTTCACCATTAAAATATTTTTTTTGAAAAGTCCCATTGGTATTTATATCAGTATAGGTATAATCATTAAAAACAAGGCTACTTATATTACCTAGTATAGTTGTCCTGATTTTATCTATTGAAAAATTATTGCCTAAAATTTTGCCCTTAAAATCAACCAGACCCAGCAGATCATAATTAAAAAACTTTCCTATATCAAAATGTGTGGTAGTCAATGAACCGGCATAAACTGCATCTTGACCTTTGGGCAATTCCAGGGAAACATCGGCACTTAGAGCACCTATTGCAGTTCCAATAGTTCCTGAAGTAGAAAAATCGAGTATAGTCCCATTAAAATTTCCTCTGAAAAAGATGTCACCTAGTGCAGAAAGGTTAGGTACATGCACCTCTGTAATTACAGGTGCAAAAATAGCTGCATCATTATAGTTGGTTCTGATAATACCATTGTTAAAACCTATCTTGGTTTTATAGATATCAGGTAATCCATTCATTGAAAATTCGCCACTCACATAAGTAGTATTACCTGCTTTTGCTAGAAAATTTTTAACATTAAAATTTTGTACTGTTCCATCATAGGTACCACTTATTTGCACTTCTTTCTTCCAGGATTTAAATGCAGGAGCAAAATATGCAATATCATCACTGTTAACCTTTGCATCTCTTATATGGCCTTTCATAGTAACCTGACTGATATAATAGGAAAAATTTTTATTAAATGAGGAATAGCACATTGCATAATAATCACCTATCTTACTTTTATTGGTTTGCAAATCCAGTTTTGCAAATTCCATAATTTGTGGTGTTACCCGGAATTCTGCTTTTAATCTTTTTAATTCTAGTCCGCATCTTTCTTTAGCATTTATGTCCACTTCACTTCGGATAGTGTCTTTTTGCATAATGGTATTGCTGAATTTACCGTTAACAGAAGTAATAAACAAATGGCTGCCATCAAACCCAGGATCAGGTTTTCCCTCGTCTGCCTGCACACTGATTGTGCCATTGTGAATCTGCATTTTTTTAACTTTAATGAACATATCAGCAGTATTCAATTGAAGACCGGTATCTGCATCATCACGTGGCTTAAGAGAATCTGGCCTCCTTGAAGGCATATTTAATATATAGAAATATGGATTATCGATCTGCAGGTCGTTGACCTGAAATATTTTATAAGTAAAATTTATATGG
>Ga0364859_10814_pt1 | contig 11575 bp, 10 predicted proteins | sample ExccelAu500001D3_FD_206911 | JGI IMG/M metagenome (GOLD analysis project Ga0364859, IMG submission 206911) | Enriched cells from Trout Bog Lake Hypolimnion, Wisconsin, USA - BchlTB.Aug20.5000.01 .D3 | ecosystem: Environmental > Aquatic > Freshwater > Lake > Hypolimnion/Profundal zone | place: USA...
TAGCACCTTTACCGAAACAGTTGCTACCTTCATCAATGCAGAAGGTAGCGCGCAAACCATTCAGCCAGCAGTCAAACCTTTGGGTGATTCGCGTCCAGCTTGGAAGGTCCTTCGTGTGCTTGGTGGCTTACTTGGTCTAGATGGTTTCTTATTCAATATGCCTGAAGAAGTGTTGGGCGATGCCTTGGGTGAGAGCTTTGTTGGCAAACTCAACAATCAGTTCACTGGAACACCTGCTGTATCCAATAGCAATGCTGCTCCCACAAACGGCTTTGAGCGCGTATCGGATGTCAATATCTATGCGGTGGATCCCATTGTTCGTCGTGCCCCAGCCTTGCAAAGAACTGCTGATGCCAAGCGTGGAAATCAAATTGGCTTAAACCAGGCTGCGATGAATGAGCTAAGTCTTAAAGAGGGTGATCTTGTTTCTATTACCCAAGGGAATTTGTCGACACAACTACCTGTTACGCTAGAAGCAAATTTAGCAGCAGGGGCAGCGCGCATCTCTGCTGGTACAGAAGCTAGCGCTAAGTTAGGCGCCATGTTTGGCCCAATTACTTTGAGCAAGGTCTAAGAGATGACTGATTTCTTAAATCTGATTAATACCCAAGGCGAAGCCCTATTGGGATCGCTATGGCCATTAGTTTGGGCTTTAGTACGGATTGTGATTATTGTTCTGCCAATGTTTGGTGCAGTGGCTTATCTAACCTTATGGGAAAGAAAGCTGATTGGTTGGATGCATATCCGTCTTGGACCTAATCGTGTAGGTCCCTTGGGTTTACTGCAACCAATTGCTGATGCACTTAAGCTCCTGATGAAGGAGATTATTTCTCCTGCGCAAGCAAGTAAGGTGCTCTACATCATTGCCCCTGTGATGGTGATCATGCCGGCTTTTGCTGCTTGGGCTGTGATTCCTTTCCAGGCCAAAATGGTGTTGACCGACGTTAATGCCGGCTTGCTCTATGTGATGGCGATTTCTTCCATTGGAGTCTATGGCGTCATCTTGGCTGGTTGGTCATCCAATTCAAAATATCCATTCCTTGGCGCGATGCGTGCATCAGCCCAGATGATCTCCTATGAGATTGCGATGGGTTTTGCCTTGGTAACAGTCTTGTTAACTTCAGGCTCTTTAAATCTTAGTGCGATTGTAGAATCCCAGATGCATGGTTATTTCGCAAGTAAAGGCTTGAACTTCCTCTCCTGGAACTGGTTGCCTTTATTACCAATGTTTGTGATCTACTTCATTTCCGGCGTGGCTGAGACTAATCGTCATCCATTTGACGTGGTTGAAGGGGAGTCAGAAATTGTTGCGGGCCACATGGTCGAGTACTCAGGTATGGCCTTTGCGATGTTCTTCTTAGCTGAATACGCCAATATGATATTGATCGCTGCCTTGGCATCGACAATGTTCTTAGGCGGCTGGTTGCCGATTGTAGATTTACCAATCTTGCGCGATATTCCCGGCTTCTTCTGGTTGTTTGCTAAGACCTTCTTCCTCTTGTCTTGTGTCATTTGGTTGCGTGCCACTTTGCCGCGCTACCGTTATGACCAGATCATGCGCTTGGGTTGGAAGATTTTTATTCCCATCTCTGTATTCTGGGTCATGGTAATTGGTGCTTGGGTTGTATCTCCATGGAATATTTGGAAATAGGTAAAGACAATGATTAAGAAAATCAACCAATTTCTCAATAGCTTGATGCTCAAAGATATTTTGACCGGGATGTCGATTACTGGCCGCTATCTGTTTAAGCCCAAGATTACGATTCAGTATCCAGAAGAGAAAACGCCTCAGTCTCCTCGTTTCCGCGGCTTGCATGCCCTGCGTCGCTATGAGAACGGGGAAGAGCGCTGCATTGGTTGCAAACTGTGTGAAGCAGTCTGTCCTGCCTACGCCATTACGATTGAAACTGCTGAGCGTGATGACGGTACGCGTCGCACGAGCCGTTACGACATTGACCTGACCAAATGTATCTTCTGCGGCTTTTGCGAAGAAGCTTGTCCAGTAGATGCGATTGTCGAGACCAATATATTTGAATACTTTGGTGACAAGCGGGGCGACCTGTATTTTACAAAAGACATGTTGCTAGCAGTCGGCGATAAGTATGAAAAAGACATTGCAGCTAACCGTGCAGTTGATGCACCTTATCGTTAATCGAATCGAGCTATAAGACCATGACATTCGATCCCTCCACCATCTTTTCAGTTTTCTTCTACGCCTTTGCTGGCTTATTGGTCATTTCTGCATTGCGAGTCATTACAGCTCGCAACCCAGTTCATGCGGCTTTGTTCCTAGTGTTAGCCTTCTTTTGCGCTTCAGGCTTGTGGATGCTGCTCAAAGCGGAGTTCCTCAGTTTGGCCCTGATCTTGGTTTACGTTGGCGCGGTGATGGTGCTCTTTCTATTCGTGGTGATGATGCTTGACCTTGATCTAGAGCATCTGCGCCGTGACTTTAAGAAGTACCTTCCAGTTGCCTTCTTGATGGGCGCAGTGATTGTGCTCGAGCTATCGATTGTCTTGATTCGGAGCTTCATTGGTACTAGCTCTCCCGTGCAGCCCATGTTAGAAGAATCCACCATGAGCAATACCAAGGCACTGGGTATGTTGATCTTCGTTGATTATGTCTATGCCTTTGAAGTCGCCGGCATCATTTTGTTGGTTGCCATCATTGCTGCCGTTGCATTGACCTTGCGTAATCGTAAGGATGCGAAAGCCCAAAACGTGGCTGAGCAAATTAATGTAAAAGCTGCAGATCGGATGCGGATCGTCAAAATGAATACGGATATGGCTGCCAAGCAAGATGCACGGGGAGAAAAGAAATGACTGTAACCCTGGCCCACTACCTTGTACTGAGCGCAATTTTATTTGCGACAAGCGTGATTGGTATTTTCCTCAATCGCAAGAACGTGATTGTGCTATTGATGGCGATCGAACTCATGCTGCTCTCAGTCAATCTGAACTTTGTTGCCTTCTCTCATTACTTGGGTGATATGGCAGGTCAAGTATTTGTATTTTTCATTCTGACCGTGGCCGCTGCTGAAGCAGCGATTGGTTTGGCAATCTTGGTCGTGCTCTTCCGTAAGGTGGATACGATCAATGCTGAAGACTTAGACCACCTTAAAGGCTAGTCATGCAATTCACTTTAACTCTTCCCGTTCTCTGTGCCGTGCCATTAGCTCCGCTGATTGGTTCTATCATCGCTGGATTCTTCGGTACTAAATTGGGCGGTGATCGTATTGGTCACGGGGCCTGTCAGTTTGTCACCATCTTGGGTGTGACGATTGCCTTTGTTTTATCTTGCTTTGTCTTAGTGCAGGTGATGGATGGTTTCTACTTCAATGGCACCGTTTACCACTGGATGCAATTGGGTGAGCTCAATCTCGATATTGGTTTCTTAATCGATCCATTAACTGCCACCATGATGTGTGTGGTGACCTTCGTCTCTTTGATGGTTCACATTTACACCATTGGCTACATGGCTGGAGAAGAGGGCTATAACCGTTTCTTCTCTTACATTTCCTTATTTACCTTTGCCATGCTGATGCTGGTCATGAGTAATAACCTCTTGCAACTCTTCTTTGGTTGGGAAGCAGTGGGCGTAGTGTCTTATCTCTTGATCGGCTTCTATTTTGAGCGCCAGTCTGCCGTGTTTGCCAACATGAAGGCTTTTTTGGTCAACCGCGTTGGTGACTTCGGTTTCATTCTTGGCATTGGTTTGTTATTGGCCAGCACAGGGTCGATGCAGTATGACGTCATCTTTGCGCAAAATAGCGCTTTAGCAGCACAAACTTTACCTGGCACTGGCTGGAACTTAGTGACGGTTGCTTGTATTTGCTTGTTTATTGGTGCGATGGGTAAATCAGCCCAGTTTCCATTGCATGTTTGGCTGCCAGACTCTATGGAAGGCCCAACTCCAATTTCTGCTTTGATTCATGCGGCAACTATGGTTACTGCAGGCATCTTCATGGTGGCACGGATGTCGCCCCTCTTTGAGCTGTCTGATACCGCTTTGAGCTTCATCTTGGTTATTGGTTCGATTACAGCACTATTCATGGGCTTTCTGGGTATTGTCCAGAACGATATCAAGCGGGTAGTAGCGTATTCCACATTGTCCCAGCTGGGCTATATGACCGTCGCATTGGGTGTTTCCGCTTATCCAGTAGCCATCTTTCATTTGATGACTCACGCTTTCTTTAAAGCACTGTTGTTCCTTGCAGCGGGTAGCGTGATTTTGGGCATGCACCATGAGCAAGATATGCGCAAGATGGGCGGCCTCTGGAAGTACATGCCAATCACTTGCTTAATGATGCTCTTGGGTAATCTGGCATTGATTGGTACTCCTTTCTTCTCTGGCTTCTATTCAAAAGATTCCATCATTGAAGCGGTAGCGGCGAGCCACATTCCTGGTTCTGGTTTTGCTTACTTCGCGGTGATGGCGAGTGTGTTTGTTACTGCTCTATATTCTTTCCGCCTCTACTTCTATGTATTCCATGGCAAGGCGCGTTGGGGCCATCGCGATTCACATGCGCACGATCACCATCACGCAGAAGAGGGCGATGACCATGCTCACCATGGTCTTGCCCCTGGCGAGAAACCCCATGAGTCCCCTCTGGTTGTGACACTGCCCTTGATTCTGTTGGCCATCCCTTCAGTCATTATTGGCTTCTACACCATTGAACCGATGTTGTTTGGTACTTTCTTCGGTGACTCTATTTTTGTCGATATCAGCAAGCACCCAGCGATGATGGAATTGGCTGAAGAGTTCCATGGCCCCATTGCCATGGCCTTGCATGCCTTTACCTCTCCAGTGCTCTTATTGGTTGTGCTTGGAGTACTTTCTGCTGCGATTGGCTATTTATGGGCAACCAAACTTCCTGAGAAGTTTGCACAGGCTCTTGCGCCAATCAAGTTATTGCTCGATAACAAGTATTACTTAGACGCCTTTAACCAAGCCTTCTTTGCAAAAGGTTTGTTGTGGATCGGCGGCATCTTGTGGCACCGCGGTGATCAAAAGATCATCGATGGATTCTTGGTTAATGGCAGTGCGCATGCTGTAGGGCGCTTTGCCGGTGTGATTCGCCATTTGCAATCCGGTTATCTCTATCACTACGCCTTTGCAATGATTGCAGGCTTAGCGGTATTGCTGGCTTGGGTTTTGTACGCTTACCTGCCTTTTGTTCGTTAGGCCTTTGTTACTTAAGTAGCCATCATGATTCTTTCCTTCGCCATCTGGATCCCGATTTTCTTTGGACTCATCATTTTGTTTTATGGGTCTGAGCATCCTAGCGCTGGTGTGCGTTGGCTTGCCCTGATCGGCTCCATCATTGGTTTTGTTGCAACCCTGCCATTGATCTTGGATTTTGATATTGCCAATGCAGGTATGCAGTTTGTTGAGAATATCGCTTGGATTCCCCGTTATGACATTAACTACCACTTAGGAGTTGATGGCATTTCCGTTTGGTTCATTGTTCTGACTGCTTTCATCAATATCTTTGTAGTGATTGCTGCTTGGGAAGTAATTGACAAGAAGGTCTCGCAGTACATGGCATCATTCCTGATCCTCTCTGGATTAATGATAGGGGTTTTTGCTGCACTGGATGCTTTACTTTTCTATGTGTTCTTTGAAGCCACCCTGATTCCGATGTACATCATTATTGGTGTGTGGGGTGGTCAAAACCGAATCTACGCCGCGTTCAAGTTCTTCCTGTACACCTTGCTTGGCTCTTTATTGACCTTGATCGCGATGCTGTACCTGTACAACGCAACCAACACCTTTGATATTTTGACTTGGCAAAAAGCGCCATTGGATATTGTTGAGCAAGTTTTGATTTTCTTTGCCTTCTTCATGGCTTTTGCTGTGAAGGTACCAATGTGGCCATTGCATACTTGGCTGCCTGATGTACACGTTGAGGCTCCTACTGGTGGTTCAGTTGTCTTGGCGGCGATCATGTTGAAGCTGGGTGCTTATGGCTTCTTGCGTTTCTCATTACCCATTGCCCCAGATGCCAGTCAGTATCTCGGCCCCTTTGTGATCTTCCTGTCTTTGGTGGCAGTGATCTATGTTGGTACCGTGGCCCTGGTTCAAAAGGATATGAAAAAACTGGTGGCGTATTCATCAGTGGCACACATGGGCTTTGTTACTCTGGGCTTCTTCCTCTTCAGCCCCCTGGGCGTAGAGGGCGGTATTGTTCAAATGATCTCGCACGGTTTCGTATCTGGCGCAATGTTCCTCTCCATTGGTGTCTTGTATGACCGCATGCATACCCGTCAGATCGCGGATTACGGCGGCGTAGTGCACAAGATGCCAGCCTTTACTGCATTCGCTGTGTTGATGGCAATGGCCAATTGCGGCTTGCCAGCGACTTCTGGTTTCGTGGGTGAGTTCATGGTAATTCTGGCGGCGGTCGATTACGACTTCTTGATTGGTATTTTGGCAGCCACCGCTTTGATTCTGGGTGCGGCGTATTCCCTTTGGATGGTCAAGCGGGTGTTCTTCGGCGCAATCCACAACAAGCACGTTGAGGACCTTAAAGATCTCAACGGCCGTGAATATTTCATGATGGCTGTATTAACAATCTGTGTACTGGGTATGGGTGTCTATCCCAAGCCCTTCACCGACATCATCCATCCCGCTGTGATTAATCTGCTGCAGCATGTTGCTGTTAGCAAAATCTGAGTAAAAGCACATGCAAGCCTTTGACCTTTTCGCCATCCTGCCTGAACTCGTACTACTCGTAGTGACCTGTGCTCTTCTCGTTGCCAGTGTTTATGTTCGAGAGCGTCAGCCCGCCCAGGCTGGAGTAGAGCAAGATATCTTCCATACCCCACGCGGTGTGGGATTTGTTTATTTCTTTACGATTATTTTGCTGGCTTACTTAGTCATTGCCTTTGCTAGCCGCATTGGTGATGTCTCACTTGTGGCGATGAATGGCTTATTTCAGTCTGACCCATTCTCTAATCTCTTAAAAGGCTGCTCTTGCGGAGCCGTACTCGTCAGCTTGATCTACTCTAAGCAATACTTGATGGATCGCGGTCTATTCCGGCCTGACTTTATCGTTTTGAGCTTATTGGCTTTGTTAGGTCAATTGGTTTTAGTTTCTGGTTCGAATCTACTGACCCTTTACCTGGGCCTCGAGTTGATGGCTCTCCCTACCTATGCCTTGGTAGCGATGCGTCATAACAGTGAGAAGAGTGTGGAAGCTGCCATTAAGTATTTCATTTTGGGGGCCTTGGCCTCCGGTTTCTTGCTCTACGGCATGTCGATGCTCTATGGAGTAACTGGCTCACTCGATCTCATTGAGATCTTCAGAACAGTGGCTGATCCCCGTGTAAATCATTTGGTGATGGCATTTGGCTTGGTATTTATTGTTGCTGGCTTGGCCTTTAAGTTGGGTGTAGTGCCATTCCACATGTGGGTGCCGGATGTGTATCAAGGTGCGCCAACTGCGGTGACCTTAATGATTGCCGCTGCGCCGAAGATTGCTGCTTTTGGATTGTTATTCCGCTTGCTAGTGAATACCTTGTTGCCACTTTTGGGTGACTGGCAGCCCATGCTAGTGCTCTTATCTGTTCTGTCGCTGGTGGTTGGTAACGTTACGGCGATTGCCCAAACCAATGTGAAGCGGATGTTAGCCTACTCAGCTATTGCGCAAATGGGCTTTGTGATGCTCGGCATGCTTTCAGTATTTGATGATCACGCATTTAGTGCATCGACATACTATGTTATTACCTATGTCTTAACTACGCTAGGTAGCTTCGGTTTATTAATGCTACTGTCACGCAAGGGTTACGACTGCGAAACCTTAGATGGTTTAAAAGGTCTCAACAAGAAGCACCCTTGGTTTGCCTTTATTGGTTTGGTCATGATGTTCTCCTTGGCCGGTATTCCACCAACAATCGGCTTTGCCGCAAAGCTGTCGGTGCTTGAGGCTTTGGTAGATGCTCAACATACTTTCATCGCAATCATCGCGGTGATTGCCTCTTTGATCGGTGCTTTCTACTACTTGCGAGTGGTGAAGGTCATGTACTTTGATGAGCCCTTGCATGAGACCACCATCTCGGGATCCACCTTTGCTAAAGGACTCTTGAGTCTCAATTGCATTCTGGTGCTGGTCTTGGGAATTTTCCCTGGTGGCCTGATGGCGACTTGCCTCGACGCAATGCGTCGTACCTTGCTGGGCTCTTAAGCTCCCTAAGGTCCAGCCATGACCGAAAAATCCCTTCACGACTTACCCCCCGGTGATCAGCATCTTCGTGAGGAGAGAATCTCGGGCGAAGATATCTACGGCGGCATTTTCCTGAATATGAAGCGCGATCGGGTTAGCTTGCCCGATGGCCAAGAAGCGGTCCGCGAGTATTTGACACATCCTGGTGCGGTTGCCATTTTGGCAATACTCGATGATGGCCGCATACTGCTGGAGCGCCAGTATCGTTACCCAATAGCCAAAGTCTGTATGGAAATTCCTGCGGGTAAATTGGATCCCAATGAAGATCCTTTAGTTTGTGCGCAAAGAGAGCTTGAAGAAGAAACCGGTTACTCGGCAAGTAGGTGGAGCTATATCCGCCGAATTCATCCGGTGATTTCGTATTCCACTGAGTTTATCGATATCTATTTAGCGGAAGGCCTGCAAGCTGGTAAGAGTCGCTTAGATGAAGAAGAGTTTCTGGATGTCTTCGCCGCACCTTTGGATGAAATCTTGGCCTGGGTAGAGCAGGGTGTCATTACCGACGTCAAAACCACTATTGCGATTTATTGGTTAGATCGCTATCGCCGCAATCTCGTTAAACCCAGCGCCCTAGGTTCTTAGCTAGCCCTGCATAAACCCGATAAAATAGGGGCTATTGAATTTGGCATATTTGCCCCCATTTAGGTTTTATGAAAGTCTACAATTTATCCTGCCCCTTAGATCATCGCTTCGAGGGTTGGTTTGCATCTGAAGAAGATTGTCTCTCCCAACAAGCAAAAGGTATCTTGGCGTGCCCTCTGTGCGATAGCACCGAGATTACTCGGATGCCATCCGCTCCACACATTGCAAAATCAAGCTCAAGCCAGAGCATGGAGTTAGCCAATACGGCTCAGACCTCAATTCAGCAAGCCAGCCCTAGTGGTGATGTCGTTGCTTTAGCTGGTAGCGACCACTCTCAACTGGAAGCTCAAGTACAAGCTGCTTTTCTGAAAGGTATGCGTGAGCTGATGGGGCGCTCTGAGGATGTAGGCTCTGCATTTGCAGAAGAAGCGAGAAAAATTCACTATAAAGAATCACCTGAGCGGAGCATCCGTGGTCAAACCACCTTGGATGAAGCCGAAGCTTTGCGAGATGAGGGTATCGAGGTAATGGCGATGCCATTGTTACCTGCATTCAAAGATACCTTGCAATAGATCGCATGCACTCTTATTGAGGATAAAAAAATAGCGATCCGAAGATCGCTATTTTGATTACTACCGTATTGACCGACTTATTTGGAAGTCGGCATCACAAACTCTGCACCTTTGTCGATACTTTCAGGCCAGCGCTGCATCACGCTCTTTTGCTTGGTATAGAAGCGAACACCTTCTTTACCGTAGGCATGCATATCCCCAAAGAGGGATTTTTTCCAACCACCAAAGCCATGCCATGCCATCGGCACAGGAATAGGTACATTGATGCCTACCATGCCCACTTGAACGCGGCGGGCAAACTCACGCGCGATATTGCCGTCACTGGTGAAGCAGGCTACGCCGTTACCGTATTCGCAGGAGTTGACTAAGTTCAAGGCATCGGTAAAGTTCGCTACGCGTAAGCATGAGAGGACTGGCCCAAAGATCTCCTCGAGATAAATCTTCATATCGGGCGTCACGTTATCAAATAAAGTGCCACCGATGAAGAAGCCATTTTCATGGCCTGGGACTTTGAGACCGCGACCGTCCACCAATAATTTAGCGCCAGAGGCAACACCACTCTCGATGTAGCCAGTAATTCTGTCGAGCGCTGCTTTAGTAACGATTGGACCCATTTCAGCGTCAAGCTCGATACCATTCTTAACCTTTAGGGTCTTAGTGCGCTCAATCAGCTTAGGCATGATCTTGTCAGCAGCAGTACCAACCAAGACTGCTACGGAGATCGCCATGCAGCGTTCACCAGCAGAACCATAGGCCGCACCAATGAGGGCGTCAATTGCTTTGTCCATGTCGGCATCCGGCATGATCACCATGTGATTCTTGGCGCCACCCAATGCTTGTGAGCGTTTGCCAAAATGTGCACAGCGCTCATAAATGTAATTAGCAATGGGGGTTGAACCGACGAAGCTGACTGCCTTAACGTCTGGGTTCTCAATCAAAGCATCAACGGCTTCTTTGTCGCCTTGCACCACATTAAATACCCCATCAGGCAAACCCGCTTCTTTGAGAAGCTTAGCCATCAATAAGGCAGGGGAAGGGTCGGTTGGGCTGGGCTTGAGGATAAAGGTGTTGCCACAGGCGATCGCGACTGGGAACATCCACATGGGAACCATGACGGGGAAGTTAAAAGGCGTAATGCCGGCTACAACACCCAAAGGTTGGCGCATCACCCAGTTATCAATACCAGTCGAAACTTGTTCGGTGTAATCACCCTTGAGCAGCTCAGGAATACCTGTAGCAAATTCTACGATTTCAATACCGCGGGTCACCTCACCTTGGGCATCGGTAAATACTTTCCCATGCTCGGCAGTAATCATGGCAGCCAACTCATCGCGGTGAGCATTGAGGAGCTCGAGATACTTAAACATGATGCGAGCCCGGCGCAATGGCGAGGTCTGGCTCCAGGTCTGAAATGCGGTCTCTGCAACCGCTACGGCCTGATCTACGTCCTTGCGGCTGGCCAAGGCAACCCGACGGGCTACTGAGCCGGTAGAGGGGTTGTAGACGTCGGCAAAGCGACTATCTTTAGGGCTTAATACTGTGCCACCAAGGAAGTGTCCAACATCTTCTTTAGATTCAAAGGCTTGGGGTGCATTCTTCATAATGTGTATTTTTTGATCCTAGGGTTTGTCGGCAAAAAGAAGGTTTCCAGGATCGTGAGGGCCACGAAAGAGGGTCTCCTATTCTTGTTTTAGGTATTCTATCGCTTTCGCTGTTTTTAGTCTGATAACCGCATTTTTGCCCTTAAAGGTACCTATGAGCCTGCTTTTTTCTAGTTATTCCTTACCCTCACCAAAAGGCCCTGTAAGCCTCGCCAATCGCATCGTCGTTGCACCCATGTGCCAGTACTCTGCAGTGAATGGTGAGGCAACAGACTGGCATTTAATGCATTGGGGCAACCTCTTAAATAGCGGCGCAGGTCTATTCATTATTGAGGCTACTGGAGTCACTCCAGAGGGTCGCATTACACCAGCCTGTTTAGGTTTGTGGGATGACCGCACCGAAGCAGCTCTAAAAGACAAACTGAGTCGAGCCCGTAAGTTGGCTCCTGCTACTCCCGTATTTATTCAGCTAGCACACGCTGGCCGCAAAGCCTCTAGTGCAACACCGTGGGATGGTGGCCAACTCTTGGAATTAGATCAGGGCGGCTGGGAAACCGAAGCGCCATCAGCCATTCCCCAGCTTGAGGGGGAGCGTTTG
>Ga0364859_10823_pt1 | contig 11415 bp, 8 predicted proteins | sample ExccelAu500001D3_FD_206911 | JGI IMG/M metagenome (GOLD analysis project Ga0364859, IMG submission 206911) | Enriched cells from Trout Bog Lake Hypolimnion, Wisconsin, USA - BchlTB.Aug20.5000.01 .D3 | ecosystem: Environmental > Aquatic > Freshwater > Lake > Hypolimnion/Profundal zone | place: USA...
ATATTAATTATTGATTATGAAGTTTGCGTCAGAAAACTTTTAAAACTGACTACTATGAAAAAAGAAAGAGTAATCACAGCAAGCGCGTTGATTACTTTAATTGTCTCACTCATCATTATCGGGCTTTTTTACAACTCCAATAAATTTCTTACAAATAGTCTGGATCAGGAAAGACTTAAAACTGAATTGATGCTTTCTGAAAAACTTGCACTTCAGAAGGAAATCCATGCATTCAAAAATCAAATTAAGTCAATTAGCAGGAAGAGTGAAGAACACGATAAAATCCTGGTAATGGTCTGTCAAAAAATAGGTGTGAGGGAAGCCGAAATAAAAAAAGTTATCGGGGATAAGTGGTCGGTGGGCAGTGAAAAGTGAACAGTTGGTAAAAAGTGAGCTGTGGTAAGGTGCGAGGTGTGAAATGGAACGTCGGCTTTAATGTTGCGACGCGGGAAAAAGGGTAATGTAACGAAAGTCGTTATTCATTATTTTGACAATTGGGATTGAAACGTGTCTGTTTGAAGCGATATGGCACAAATCCCGTATGGTTGACCAAACCAGAATAAAAATAAGAATTTCAGATTGTTACAAATTATATCAGGCAAGCAAGGGAAGGGAATTATACATTCTCCAAATCTGGATGCCTTTTAGATGAATTTTATTTAAAGTGCAATAAACCAAGCCAATAACCTTTAGGTATTTGATTATTTTTTCTAACTAACATATTAAACCAAGATTATGAACAGCTTAAATAATTTTCGCGAATTGGTAAGTGTTGTTATCCCATGTTTCAATCATGGCGCATTCCTTAAAGAAGCGGTAGATTCTGCACTGAGATCAAAATACTCTCCGATTGAGATTATTATAGTGGATGATGGTTCTTCAGATAACAGCGGTGAAGTAGCCGGTAAAATAATGAAGGCTCATAAAAATGTTTCATATTATTATCAGTCAAATCAAGGACCATCTGTTGCACGCAATAAAGGGATTATAGAATCAAAAGGCACTTACATTCTGCCATTGGATGCCGATGATAAAATCTCCAACCTCTACATCGAACAGGCTGTGGATGTCATAAAAAGTGATGAAGAAATTAAGATTGTATACTGCAATGCTGAAATGTTTGGATCGAAGAACGGGCCGTGGAAATTAAAAGAATATTCAAAGAAAAGAATTGCAGCCCACAATATGATTTTTAGTTGTGCCCTGTTCCGTAAAAAAGATTGGGAAAGAATTGGAGGTTATGCCAAAGAATTGATCTATTGTGACGAAGACTGGGAATTCTGGATTTCGATGCTTGAAAACGGAGGGTATGCTTATAAGCTTGAAAGTATTGGATTTTACTACCGTATCCAATGTAAATCAAGACGAAGGAACATGACAGAGGAAACTAAAAAACACGCGATGGATTACATTAATAGCAAACATTCTTCATTTATGGTCAGTCAGCTTAAAGGCCCATTAAGGAAACAGAGATCACTCTCAATTCCCATCAATATCATTTCAAATGTTATAAATACAATGAAAACTACTGCTGAAAATTCAAAGGTTGAGTTACTGAATCAACAATTTAGATTGTTTTTATGAGGTGTTTAGGCTATTGGTAAAATTGCAATCTTTTAATCACTGAAGGAAAACATCCTTCAGCCTAATACCTAAAAGACTTCAGTCTAACAAATACAATCTTGTTATCATTATTGGAATATTTAATTCGATATTAAAATTATCACTGACTTTTAAATAATGAACTTCATTTCTAGAATAATTAATCCTTCATCTGAAGCTTCAGAAAATATAAAGAGATTGGGATATTCTGCAAAATCCAAATTGCTGATTGTACATGCTGACGACATGGGCTTATCTCATTCTACCAATATGGCTTGCATTGAGGTTCTTGAGTTTGGAAACATAACATCTGCAAGCATCATGGTGCCCTGCCTTTGTTCCGGGGAAGCAATTAATTATTCCAAAACACATAAAGATAAAGATATTGGGATTCACCTTACCCTTACAAGTGAATGGCCCGGGCACAAATGGAAGCCAATACTCGGAAAAAAAGTTTCAAGCCTGACCGATTCGACCGGATTTTTTTTCGAAACAAGGGAAGAACTCGAAAAGATGGCGAGAATCTCCGAGGTTGAGCAGGAATGGCGCTCCCAGATAGAACTGGCTTTAATTAAAGGGATGCATCCTACCCATTTGGATTGCCATATGTTCTCAGGACTGATAAACCAGGAATTTCTTAAATTATATATACGATTAGGACGTTCATATGGAATGCCGGTTTTGTTAAACAGTAAGAAAATCAGCAAGTGGTTTCACTACAATTTGAAGCCTTACGTATCTGAACAGGAGATTTTGGTTGACCGCCTTATTATTGCGACTCCGGGAAATATCAGAAACGGACATTTTGATTATTACCGCAATGTTCTTCAATCATTGCGCCCCGGACTAAACTGCCTTTTGGTGCATCCCTCTTTTGACGATCATGAAATGAAATCAATGACCGAAGGACGCACCGATTATAATTCGAGGTGGAGGCAAACTGATTTCGATTTCTTTACAAGTGAGGAATGCAATAAGATTATTCGCGAAAACAATATAAATCTGATCTCCTGGAGGGAAATTAATCAGAAATTCAAAAAGGTTCCTATTCTTTTGACTGTTTAAGAAAAAGGAAATAACTTTTCTTAGATTTCTAATTTCAAGCGTAAATAGACGTGACAATTGTGAGGATGAACGAGATCGACACCGTTGTCCTGGAGCTTATGAAATGAGTAATCGTTGGTCACCTAAAAATTACATCTTGTGAGAAAAGGTACCCAAAACCACAGAGCGAATTGTACTTTCCATCCCGCATTTGAGGATCAGATGCCAAAAGACATAAGGGTGACAAAGAGAGTTGGGATGGTTTGATAAAAGATTTCTGACAATTTTCCCTCAACATTGAAGCGTGATTTTTTAGTGACCTTACCATTGAGACTAAGCACAATTTTTCTTCCTCAAAATAATTCAATGTAACATATTATCATTCTTATTCACTCTCATGTTGTTAATCAATGGATTGAGTTTAATTGTCTTTAGCAGATGCAATTTTTCAATTTTATAAGGTATTATCCTGATAAAAAGCCCAATTTACAATGTGGTTAATTAAATAAATTATATATTTGTGGAACTAACGCTGAGACCAGCAAACTTTTGACCACAGAAAGCCATTCGCCTTAACCAACATTTTAAAGAATGACACTTAAATACGAAAAGTAACAAATGAGTCATAACCTTTAAAAAGATTGATATGGAAAAGAAAATAAGTGTATGGATTTTCTCATTTGCAGCATTGGGAATAATCCTGATTATTACAAACAATTGTAAGAAAGATAGTAACAGTCTGGTAAATAGAGCGACCAAAGGAATTGTTATTAAAGGGCAGATCCCTAAAAGTTTGAAGTCCGCAAGTTTGTCTGATGCCAAAAAGATACTCGTTTTTAGTAAAGATTATTACAGTTTAACAGATATTGTTGACAATGCATTTTCCGTTACAGGAAGAATGAGTTCGGGAGTCGCCCTGATATTTCTGGATACGGACAACCATTATATCGGAAATCTTTCGACACAAAACCTAAATATGCTACCCCTTGGTGATCTGACTGGCGGTGAAAATACCCTGATTGATTTGTCATCACTGACATTGACAGGTACGAGTGTAATTCCCTCACACGACCCGCTGGGAAATGAAATTATTATTTCGGATACAGAAATAAACAGTTTGAAGAGTATTGGCGCATATTATCAATCAATTGCAAAAAACATAGATGCTGATAATGATGGTATCCCCGATGTTTTATCTAATAAACAATTGGTTGTATCCACCATCTTTGCAAGATACAGCGGAAAATGGGGCATAAATAGTACACCACCGGTTGCCACCGACGACTCACATTCTTATATCAACTATTCTTTAGCGATCCAGGGTGGTTCTGCACTTAATTTTTCAAACGGGAATATCATTTTGTCGGGGCCTGCTGATAATCCTCATACAGATATGACAACATGGGGGTACTTGCTTAATCCAGGCGATAATCTTGGTTTTATGTCCACATTTTGCAGGCAGGCTAATGCTCCTGTAGGAGCTCCGTGGGGCACATCATTCCTGCCTTTAAAACAAGGCACTTATACTTTGACCCTTGACGGAACCAACTTGTTTACATTAGATTATTCAAATATCGACGCGCAATATAACTTAGTTATTATTGCTCCAACTTTACATACAAACGGCGACGGGAAACTTACATCTATTACATTTGATTATAAACTGCCCAACGAGACAGTCGTAAATCCTGCAAGCATTTTAACCAATGTTATGGTACAATTCACCGATAATCAAATGCATCAGTTTTACAACAGCTCAAAACTTACAATAGATACGGGGTTTTCAGTCCTGACACCGGATTCTCCGATAGATATTTCGACTCTAAGTGGTATAGATGTATGGTATGATGATATAATAGGAAATCAATATGATATCATATGGCGATAAGTGTAGAAATTTATAAATATTGTGAATTTAAGGGATCAAGCATTTAATGTTATTTATGGAATGACTTCATTAATGGTAATGGCTGGCAAAGATCAAAGAAGGTGTCTACCGGATGATACAATACGATGTTTGCGTCTATGTGAAAATTGCTTACTTTTTTACAAATGCATAAGTTGTGACAAAAGACGAACTTGAAATAAAGTCAATAGTTGACAGAGAAACAAAAGCCTGGGACACCAGGAATGTTGATTTATTGATGTCGATATTTCATCCTGATATGGTTTGGCCATGGCCAAAAACGAATTCTTCACATGATCCGATGGATTGGGAATTAGTTTTGGGTAAATTCAACAAGGAAAGATGGAGCAAGGGATGGCAAGATTTATTTGATAACTATAATTTGGAGCATAATATTCGGGAAATAAAAAAGATTGTAATATCAGATGGCAAAGATGGCGCTTTTGCAGTGGTGGATATTGATACTTTGTGGATAGATAAAAACAATAATAAAAATCACTGGAAGGGACGAGTCTGTAAGGTCTATTCCAGGATTGGAGATGAATGGAAAATGACTATGCAGACAGGCGCATTAGAATATTGATACTCGTATTTTTTTTCATTTCATAATATCACCACATTTAACCATCACAGAACGATAATAACCTCATCTTTTGATCATTCCAAAAGGAAATTCCTTCCTGATGTTCATAATCAAAATATTATAAATTAAGGAGTTATTCGATTTTTTGACTTTATAGTGTTGAAAGACGAAATTGTTTTGATTTTCTTCTTTGGTAGTGAATAAATCCATTATATTTGGCGCAATTTTGGCATTTTTCCGAGTTTTACTTCGAAGCTGCCGGGATGCTTACCATTATTAATCATAATAATAAACTTATGAGCAAATTTATTTACTTAAGTGCAACACCTGAAGCGCTGATTGCTTCTATGTTGCCTCCGGCAGAGTTTGGTGAATACCTTTCGACCGGAACAAAGAAAATGAATAGAGGCCAGGCAATATTCTTCGAGGTTGACCTTAATCAGATTAAACATCTGATAGATATGGATAACCTGAATAAACGATGTGTTGCCAAACCAGATGGCCGTCCGAAAAATTCGGTTTATCTGTCAGTTTATAAAGCCTTTGAATTGATTCCTCTTGAAGCGCTAAAGAGTTTGTATCTTACAACTGAAAATGGCTATACCCTCGAACTGGAAAGAGCGGCATTCGATCCTGCAGCGGAAAGTAAAGGCAAGCTTTATCTCTACCAGGAATTATGTCCCGTTGCGCCTTTGGTTGCAACTGATTTAACACCCTCAGTCTTCTTAAAGCGGCTGACTGACGGTTCCACTCCGATTGTTCTTCCAAAACTGTTCTTTGTCGAACTTAAACTTGGAGAATTGGCCACTAACCCGCTTAAAGGTTCAGTTGAACATTTACCCTATACAAATATAGGACACTTGCGTGATTGTCTCGAGATTCTAAAGGGTGAGTATGAAAAACACATGAAAACTGTTCAGCGGGTTTTTTCCGGTTCACTTCTTTTCAGGACAATCGAGAGCGGTTTTTATATTGGTGCGGGCGATAATCTTGTTTTTTATCCATACCCCAGTTTGTCTGAGTTGGAAAACATTAATTATGAGTTTTTTAGAGCAATTTAATATTAATCCTTTAATTTAACACCTATTATGCTTAGTTTACCAGGGGCTTCCCCATTTGAGGTAATGGCAATCTGGAGTGTTCTCCTCATTGCATTTTTCGGACTTGCTTATGCTATGTTTTTACGCAGACAGGTAATGGTCTGCGATAAAGGAACAGAGAAGATGCAGTACGTTTGGGACGGGATTCGTTTAGGCGCAAATGCTTATCTGAAAAGGCAGTTAAAAACCATAATCCCTCTTATTTTTGTTTTCACAATAGTTTTATTTCTATCGGTTTATGTAGTTCCCCCTACAGCGGAATCAAAGCTGCGTTTTGTAGGATATAGTGATGAAGCACTAAAGCTTGTCATCGGATTTGGACGCGCAGTTGCATTCATTATGGGTGCCGTATTTTCGCTGATGGTTGGTCAGTTCGGTATGAGGATGGCAGTCCAGGCAAACGTTCGTGTTGCTTCAGCTGCAAGAAGAAGTTTTGGAGAAGCGCTGAAAATAGCCTATCGTGCAGGAACTGTAACGGGAATGCTGACCGACGGTCTGGGATTACTTGGTGGGACTATTATTTTTATGATTTTCGGTGTTGCATCACCTGACACGCTCCTTGGATTTGGTTTTGGAGGTACATTGCTTGCTCTCTTTATGAGGGTCGGTGGTGGTATTTATACAAAAGCAGCAGACGTAGGCGCTGACCTTGTCGGTAAAGTTGAAGCAGGCCTTCCTGAGGATGATGAACGCAATGCCGCTGTTATTGCTGACCTCGTAGGAGATAATGTCGGGGACTGCGCCGGTATGGCAGCTGATATATTTGAATCATACGAAGTTACAATCGTATCGACCTTAATTCTCGGCGTTGTGCTTTATATGCAAACACATGAACTCTCCTGGATTATCTTCCCGCTTCTCGTGCGTGGTATCGGAGTACTTTCTTCTATCATTGGTACTTACCTTGTTAAAGGTGGGAAAGATCCCAAGACTCAGAATGCCCTTAAATCAATCAATAAAGGATTTTATTCCTCAGCCGCAATAAGTATTGTAGCTTTTGGGATTCTATCATTTTACTACCTACATGAATGGCGCTCATTTCTATCGGTTGTAGTTGGGATTATGCTTGCTATTATATTGGATGAAATAACCAAACACTTTACCGACGGAACTTATCACCCTGTAAAAGACATTGCAAAGAATTCAAAAACAGGGTCCGCAACATTACTGCTCAAGGGTTTAAGTTATGGATTTGAAGTTGCAGTTTGGCAGACTTTAGTCATCGCGATGACTATCCTTGCTTCAATTATGATCTATTGGGGCCAACCAATTGTTTATGTTCTTTATGGAGTTGCGATGACAGGTATAGGAATGCTCACTTTGACAGGGAATAATGTGGCAATGGATGCATTCGGGCCAATAGCGGACAATGCAAACGGGATCGGTGAGTTATCTCATCTTGACAAGGATGCACGCAAAATAATGGATGCACTCGATGCAACTGGTAATACTACCAAAGCCATTACCAAAGGGGTTGCTATCGGTTCTGCTGTAATCGCCGCATTAGCACTGTTTGGATCATTTATTACGGATGTTAGTAAAGTTCAGTTCGAACTTGGATTCGAAAAATCACAACAGTTACTCGAAACCGGAATCCGTATATCGGTTCCGATGGTATTCATCGGTTTGCTCATCGGAGGAACCATTCCCTGGTTATTCTCTTCTCTAACAATCAATGCTGTAACACGTGCTGCAGCACTTATCGTAGAAGAAGTGCGCCGCCAATTCAGGATTCCCGGGATTATTGAACGTAAGGTAAAGCCTGATTATCAGAGGGCTGTTGATATCTGTACTATTGCTGCACAAAAAGAGCTGGTACCATTGGCGTTGATCGCGGTATTGTCACCTATACTCGTTGGAAGTTTGCTTGGCGTTGAAGCTTTGGGCGGTTTCCTTGCTGGAGTTATCCTTTCCGGACAGATGCTAGCCGTCTTTATGGCGGGTGCCGGTGGCGCCTGGGATAATGCAAAAAAAATGATTGAGGATGGTCTTTACGGAGGTAAAGGATCTGAAGCTCATCACGCAGCTGTTGTTGGTGACACCGTTGGAGATCCCCTTAAAGACACTGCAGGACCTGCACTTAATCCGATGATCAAGGTGATCAACCTTGTTTCACTGCTTGCCGCTCCTGTTATCATTGCTTACCAGAAACCCGGCACTGTATCTTATGGATTGATATTTACCGGTGTTGTTTGTTTGTTAATTATTGTAGGTGCGGTTACCGTTTCTAAAAGAGGCGGTTTCAAAAGACAGCCTTTCGAAGTGTAATTAGTCTTATATCATCTAATAACAGAAAAGCCTGTCAGTCTGAAAAGATTGGCAGGTTTTTTCGTATGAGACAGTGGCGGGCGGATAGAGAGTGTAGGGCATGGGCTCGACGCCCTATGATCTTTGCATGCCTTATTCTTTTATGTAAATAGTTTTTGTTAAAAAGCACACAACTATTCTAAATTTATCTTTCATAATACATATATTTTATTTATATTTAAGTATAATTCAATTCAATCTGCTTTGATTGAGTAGCATACACCGGATTCAATTTAGTATTAATAATAATAATAAAATTCATGGATAGATTTATTTACTTAACCGCAACTCCTGAAGCTTTGATAGCGTCAATGCTCCCACCAATAGAATTTGGAGAATATCTTTCGACCGGAACGAAGAAAAGAAACAGAGCCCAGGCAATTTTCTTTGAAGTCGACCTGAATCAGATTGAAGGTCTGGTAGATATGAATAGTTTGAATCGCCGCTGTATTCCGGGTCCGGACGGCACCCCTAAAAGATCTGTTTATTTATCCGTCTACAGAGTGCTGGAATTGGTACCCCTATCAGCACTTAAAAGTCTCTACCTTACTACAGATCACGGACAGACGCTTGAATTGAAACAAGCTCCTTATGATCCTTCAGAAGAAATACATGGCCACCTTCGGCTTTATCAGGAGTTATGCCCGGTGTCGCCCATGATTGTGAGCGAATACTCTCCTTCTGTATTCCTAAAACGGATAACGGATAATTCAACTCCTATAGTTCTTCCAAAACTCTTCTTTGTTGATCTTAAACTTGGGGAGCTGGCGACCAATCCACTTAAAGGATCAGCAGAAAATTTACCGTACTCAAATATCGGTCACCTCAGAGACTGTATTGAAATTTTAAAGGGAGAACATGAAAAACACATGAAAACAGTTCTGAGAGTTTATACCGGCTGCCTTCTTTACCGCACCATTGAACGTGGCTTCTATGTTGGAGCGAATGATAAAATTATCTATTACCCTTACCCCACAATGGCAGAATTGGAAAACATCAATTATGAGTTTTTCAGAGCAATTTAAAGCTTAATAAAATAAAAAAACCACGGAGACACTAAGAACACTGAGATACACGGAGAAAAATATTCAATTTAATACAATAATATATCTATCTCAGTGAATCTCAGTTCTCTCCGCCCCTCTATTGTGAATACTTCTAAGCTTGATAAAATAAAAAACCACGGAGACACTGAGAACACTGAGATACACGGAGAAAAATATTCAATTGAATACAATAATATTATCTATCTCAGTGAATCTCAGTTCTCTCCGTTTCTCTTTTGTGAATACTGCTAAGCTTAATAAAATAAAAAACCACAGAGACACTAAGAACACAAAGGTACGCGGAGAGATAATTTATTTTCTATATCTCCGTGTATCTTAGTGTTCTTAGTGTCTCCGTGGTGAAATGAAATAAAGTTATTCTTTTAAATCAGGGTTACTTGCCAGAGAACCCCAATTGTAGTTTTCCAAACCTTTTAAGAGACGCTCCTTTTTTTCCTCGGCTGTCATGTTCAGGTACTTAGCCCTTTTTTCTTCGGCCTCGAGAGCCATTTGACGTTTGATTTCCGCCTTGATCTCCATAATTTCCCTCTCCTTTTTATTTTTCAGGTAGGGCTGGGCAACATTTGGAAACAATTCGATGAGGAGCTCTTCTTTTTCGTTTTCAGCCAGTAAAACGCCCCCAAATTTTTCAAGGATAATGGGGTTATCCTGCTTCTTATATTTGGATGTATCATATGGAACAGACTCCCTGACGCCACAAATCTTCTCACGGAAATCAGGATCTATTTCAATGGGTGTTTTGCCATAGGAGCCTTTGACCAAATTAAAGAACTGATTGGAAACATTGGTATAAAACGGCTTATCGTTTGCGGCATCAATCACACAGTTTACAGCCTGAGCACCAACAATCTGACTTGTAGGCGTAACAAGCGGAGGACATCCGCAATCGATTCGAACCAAAGGCACTGTTTCAAGAACTTTAGGAAGCAGTTGCTCCAGTTTGAGCTGCTTCAGCTGAGCAAGCATGTTGGTGTACATTCCGCCGGGAATTTCGGCAGCTTTAACGGCTTCATCAGGCTCTACAAAATTGAAATACTCTTCAATCCTGTAAATCACTTCGAGCAGTTCGTTTTCCTTTTCAGCTTTGGCCAGATCAATCGCAATGTCAAAGAGTTTATCAACAGATTCCGGCAATTGAGAATTCAGGAAATCAAATTCAATTGGGAACTGTTTATAAGAATCATAATCAGCCAATTCTTTCCTTATAATCCTTAACTCCTTATCAATCTTCATCACAGCTTCCAGGTTTACGCCTGTATCAAGTCCCAATTTATCGGCAAAGATCCTGACAATTTCATAGGAAGGGGCTGCCGGTCCGCCAGCAAAAGTCATGATGTTTGTATCCACGATATCGACTCCATTGATCATTGCCGTCAACAACGCTCCTAATCCGTATCCGGGAGTGCAATGTGTGTGAAAATCAATGGGAAGATCAATTTCTTTTTTCAGTCTCCGCACCAATTCGCCTGCAACATTTGGTGTTATTAAACCTGCCATGTCTTTGATTGTGATCATGTCAGCGCCTAATGCCTGCATTTCTTTTGCTTTCGACACAAAATAATCAACGGTAAATACATCTGAAGGCAACCACTTCCCCTTCAGCATAGCTTTTACTTTCTGCAGAGCGGAAAATTTCGGGTCAACGGTAAAGCATACGGCACAATCAGCCATACCACCGTTTTCTTTTACGTACTTTATGGTGGAGGCCATGTTATCGACGTCATTGAGACAATCGAAAATACGCATGATTCCTATACCTGATTTTACTGCATTGCGGTTGAATCCTTCAATTATAACCTCAGGATA
>Ga0364859_10433_pt2 | contig 11400 bp, 5 predicted proteins | sample ExccelAu500001D3_FD_206911 | JGI IMG/M metagenome (GOLD analysis project Ga0364859, IMG submission 206911) | Enriched cells from Trout Bog Lake Hypolimnion, Wisconsin, USA - BchlTB.Aug20.5000.01 .D3 | ecosystem: Environmental > Aquatic > Freshwater > Lake > Hypolimnion/Profundal zone | place: USA...
GGCGTATTTAGGGTTGACAGCAATGGCTGCTTTGTACTCTTGACTTTCCGGATAGGTGTTACATTGGCCCTGGAGAATTCCCGCAAAATTGATTCCAGCGTGTTCACCATAAAGTTGATCTGGGCTTCAGTAATAATCAGAGGCGGTTCAATCCTCACTGTGCGATCAGCGTTCATTGTGGCAGCGACCAGAACTCCCTTATGGAACAGATCGACCTGCACTCTTTCGCGCACTTCTTTAGTGGCAAACTCCAGCCCGATCAAAAGACCACGACCACGCACATCGGCTATCAGCTTGGGATAGTTGCTCTTCAACTCTTTCAGTCGGCGCATGAAAACATTACCCATGACAGCTGCTCTTGCTGGCAGATGCTCCTCGAGCAAAACTTCTATACAAGCTGAAGCAGCTGTACAGGCAAGCGGATTGCCACCAAAAGTTGAGTTATGAATACTTGGATTCGGCTCGAGCACCCGCCAGATTTTCGATGTGGATATAAAGGCGCCAATTGGCATGACGCCACCGCCAAGAGCCTTAGCCAGACAGAGGATATCCGGGACAACCCCCTCATGATCGCAAGCAAACATACGCCCGGTGCGCCCCATTCCTGTCTGAACCTCATCAAGAATCAGAAGGATGCCACGCTTCTTAGTTAACTGACGTACCTTGCGCAAATAACCCTCGCCAGGGAGGTTGATACCACCTTCCCCCTGGATTGGTTCGAGAATAACAGCCGCAGTTTCGTCTGTAATCGCCGCTTCCAGGGCTTTTATATCGCCGAAAGGAACATGAACAAACCCATTCAAGAGAGGCTCGAAAGGTTTGCGAAATACATCGCGCCCGGTCGCCGATAGGGCCCCCATGCTGACGCCGTGATAGGAGTTACGAGTGGATATTATTTCGGTCTTGCCTGTGTAGAGCCTGGCAAGTTTTATCGCTCCTTCTACAGATTCAGTTCCACTGTTACAGAAGAATGAATACTTCAGATCACCTGGCGCGATAGCCGCCAGTTGTTGAGCTAAATGCCCAGCCCAGGGGTTCAACAGGTCTTGACTATGCAAACAAACCTGATCTAACTGGGCCTTGACCGCTGCAATCACTTTGGGATGTCTGTGCCCGACATTGAAGATGCCGTATCCACCCAGACAATCCAAATAGCGCTTGCCATTAGTATCGTATGTGTAGACACCTTCGTCACGAAACTCCACAGCGCCTTCAGCGCCACATAACTTCTGACCATAAGCATGATTCAAATGTTCTATAGAATTTTCCAGAGCCTGGCTGGCAATCCGTTCATAGTGCTGCGAACCACGAGCAACTACTGGGAATTTCTTCCTTTCAATTTCTTTGCGATAAATAGCCATGATTATCTATTCCAGCCATTCAGCTGGATCCTTTACTGCGTTGAGTCTATGCCAGATTTCTCCGCTTAGCCGTTATGACTGTCGATTACTTACCAACTTCAATTAAGCTGGGCGAAGAAGAATTAAAGTCGCACGAATAAGAGCGCACGATTCATTTGCCATTCAATCAACGCTACAAAAAGATGCCTTTGGTTCCGCGTTCTTGGCGCATATAAGCCAGCCACTCGCTCGGGTTTCCAGTCTCTACCGTGCCGCGGCTAGCTCGAAAATGAAACACCACATCTGGTATCTATTGCTTAAGCTCACCGCCTATAACTAATGTAACCGCGCGCTCAAAACCCGGCAATGTCCAACTTGTCTAAAAACGACTGCAATTAATTAGCCAGGTTGTCTAAGTCTCACCGCCCAGGTGCCAAAAGAAAGAGCCAAAAGAGACAACCAGCGCCAAGTATTCCACTTGACTGCAATCGACACTCAGGGACTCACTGCTCAGTACATATATTTCTGACACCCAGCACATCTATACTGTTTTCCATACAGATTCATACTGACAGTTACAGCAAAATAATAAAAGACTTGTCATAAGGCGCAGCTCTTCTCACCTCCTCAGGCATAGTCCTCAAACCATTTGACTTCTTTAACTTCAATTCCCAGAAACTATTGTTGCGCTGCCTTTGCGCAAGGAGTCCCATCCGTCATAATTAAAGTCGCAATTTAAGCAGAATACGGCTATTTCGTCGCCCTTAGCTTAAACAATGGACTATAGACCTGGGGGTTCAAAAATTGAGAAGACTGCCTCTCTTAGCCATTCTGGCGACAATCCTGACGTCAAGCCTAGCTTCAGCCGCTTCCGACGGAACCATGGACAAAACCCTGCTAGACCGTTATTACCAGGGTGTTACCTACTTTAAAGCCGGCGACCTGGAGAGGGCCTTGCAGTGTTTTAGCCAGACGGCTTTAAGCGCTCCATACGACCCCCTCGTGCATTTGAGCCTGGCCGCTGTGTTACAGCAGCATGGTGACACTGAAAGTGCCATAGCTGAGTACAAACGGGCAATCAAGCTGCGACCAAACGACGCCTTTGCCCGCGAGAGCCTGGGTCTGCTATTGCAGGGTCAAGGACGTCTGGATGAGGCTATAACACAATATTCAACAGCCATTCAATTGCGTCCGGATGTGCCTATGCTGCATCTGAATCTGGGCATAGCCAATCGGGTGGCGGGCAATAAAGGCGCCGCAATTGCCGAATTGAGGCAGCTTTTGCTCTCCTATCCTGATCAGTTGAGGGCTCGTTCGCAACTAGCAGCAGCATTCCAGGACAAAGGCGACTTCAAACTGGCAGCAGCTGAGTATGAAAAAATTCTGCAGCACGAACCGCGCAATTTCACAATTCTCTACAACCTGGGCACCTGCTATCTAGCGCTGAAAAGTTTCGATCAAGCAGTTGATGCCCTGGCCAGGGCAAATGAAGTTGACAAAAACGTACCCACTACTCACGCTCTACTGGCAACAGCACAAACCAAACGTGGTCGCCTGGACGAAGCTGCCAGCGAGCTGAGAACAGCCATTTCACTGAAAAGCGACAACTCCGACTGGCACGCCGAGCTCGGCGATGTTCTGACCAAGCAAAAAGATTTTGATGCCGCGATCGCCGAATATCGAGAGGCCCAGAGCCTGAACCCCAAAGACGTAGACGCAGCCTACAGCCTTGGTTACTTGTTGCAAGTCAAAGGCGACTTGCAAGGATCAGCAGAAGCCTATCAACATGTATTGAGCTTGAACTCAAGCAATGCCAACGCTCACTTCAATCTGGGGATTATCCGCCAGCGCCAGGGACAACTGGACGCTGCCCAGGAACAGTTTAACGCTGTCCTTTCCATCAACCCAAACGACGGACAGGCGTTAATCAACCTGGGCCGCACTTTCTTATTGCGCGGCAATCTCAACGACGCCGTCAATTATTACCGGCAGGGCTTGAGCATCGATCCAACTGACTCAGCAGCATTCTTAGAACTGGGGCAAACCTTGATTCAAACAAAAGACTTTGCCGGTGCTCATTCAGCCCTGGAATCAGCCTCAGCACTCTCGCCATTTGACCGCAATGTCATGCTGGCCGCAGCCACACTGGACTCAGCCGAAGGCAGCTTGCCGAAAGCTGAATATGATCTGCGCCGCATTCTCGAAAGATATCCTAACGATGCCAAAGTCATGCAACTGCTAGCCGAAAACCTGGATGACCAGGGCAAGACAACTGCTGCTATTGAGCTGTATCAACGAGTGGTGCAAATCAATCCAAATTCTGCCGATGCCTATAACGATCTGGGACTGGCATTGCAAAAACATGGCGAAGCATCAGCTGCTGTACCACAGTATAGAAAGGCTCTGGAACTCAATCCTCAGCTTACCGAGGCCCATATTAATCTGGGCAATGTTTTCTTGGCCCAGAAAGACTTCGCTCAATCACAAGCTGAGTATCAACAAGCGCTCAGCATGAACCCCAATAACGTTCTGGCCCACTACAATTTAGGTCTGGTTTATACCGGTCTGAACAACCTCGATCTGGCCATGCAAGAGTACAAAGCAGCCATTGCTGTCAACCCTAAATACGCCAATGCCTATTACGCAATAGCCCTCTTATACCAGACACAGAGCAACGTACAGGGGGCACTCGATGCTTTCCAAAAATATTTAGGTCTTGAGCCGTCCGGTTCATACAGTGACAGCGCTCGCTCCAGTGTGGAAAAAATTCAACAGACTATGGGCACCGCAGTTCCCGGTAACGCCCCAGGCTCCACCAATGGTGGCATTAATGGAACGACCGCCACTGGAACAGGTGGCTTAACTGGAAGCAATTCCGCCTCGCCTGTGCCGCTAACCGCGCCGAACTTAAAGGGCGCAAGCAGCGGCACCAGCGAGGCAGATGCCCTCAACTCGGCGAGAAATCCGCTCTGAGAAACCGCCTGATTTGCTTTGGTTGGTGGTTCGAACGGTATTAAATCCTTTGACCATAAGGATATAATTAACAACTAACAATGACGGGCTCGATTCTATGATCGCAGAATTACTCCAGTCCCGGCACAATTCGCTCCGCAGCAAGTTTCGAGGCAAGTCCGGCTATTTCCGGAAAGTACTTCGCGAGGCGGAAAACTTTTCTCTGACCCCTGGAGCGGGGGATTGGTGGGACTATTGGCATTACCATGCAGACTGGCCGGGCTGAATGATGCGACCTACCTGCATACGCCAAATCCAAACGGCTCTAGCTTTCCAATCCAACCAGAAGGCCTAGACTGGGATGATGACCGCTTGCCCCCTGTGTTTAAGGACTTAATATCGGAGCACAGCCTGCGAATTGGCCATCTTCGTCAGTTTGATGTAGTTGCCGTTCAGTAGCAGTTGCTATGCAAAGCTAAAAGTGGGCTTGCGCCATTCACTTCCGCCCTACACCATGATGGCTTGCCACCGGTGTCGAAAGAACGGGGTCGCCGCCTGTCCAGTTCTTGTTAGACAGGTTGGGACTCTGCACAGCACCACGATCGCTCAGCACCTCCGCTCCAACAGCGTCTTTCAGGTGTTCATAGGCCTGGCTGAGAGTGGTGTCTTTGCCCTTACATTGCAAAGCCTCAATCAGACGCCTGGTGAAAACGCTGTTGGGATAGTGTTTCGACTCCCAGGAAACCTGATCGGCAAGACTGGAGCACAAAACAATCTGCCCGCTGCCCAGCGATAAATTGCTCAGGTCAAGGCCGTGACCGCGAACAATTCCTTTGCCTCCTTTGTCGTCGCTATCAATAAAGTCTGATTCGCTGGCGGCTCTGCCTGAACTTTTCTTGGTGTCGTAAGCGGCAGAACCACTGTGGCACACGTCCAGGATAAGCACGACTCTGTTGCTGTGAACCTGTTCTTGAATGATCTTGGTCAACCACTGCATCGGCAGCCCGGTCGAGACCAGCTTGTCTTTATCGGTATCATGCGCGATCAAGAAATTCACGCCCACATCTTCTTGCGCTGCGCTGCCATGGCTTGACACGTACACGACAACCAGATCATCTTTGCCAGCACGATGTCCAAGCCAGCCATCGCCCAGCTTGGAGATGATGTTGTTGCGAGTAGCATTAGCGTCGGTTAAAAGCTGCACATGATCGGCACTGAAGTTCTCTTGCAAGACGAGAAAGTTGCGAAAATCAGTCGCATCCTTGGCAGCGTATTTCAAATTTATCGAAGGATCTTTGAAATTGCTGATGCCAATCACAATTGCCCATTTATCGCTGGCTGTTCTGTCGCGGGCAGCATTTTCTTTCAGCGCCACCGAGGTCAATTTGCTGACCGCGGCAGCGCCAGGGAGAGCATTCTTGATTTCGGCGGCTTGCGCTATTAGCAGTACAGCAAGATTTTTTTTGTCTTCGCTGCTATAGACCTCAGCCAGTGATTCTAAATCGCAAGCCAGCTCAGGACTTTTCTTTCCATACAGTTTTTCGTCTAACTCTAAAATGCTCTTGAGCAGAGGCTCGGCATCAGTATATTTCTGATCAGCAACCAGTGTCTGAGCCAGTTCTCTCGAGATTTGCACAACTTGAGTGCTCTCTTTACCAAGAGACTTTTCGGCCAGCACCAGTGAAGACCTGTACATCACACAAGCCTTGTCATATTCTTTCCGCATCGCAAGCATGCGTGCCAAACTGTCGGTAATGGCGGCAATATCCGGATGATCTGGACCAAGTTTGGTCTTACAAATCTGAAGAGCGTTGTTTAAGAGCTTCTCGGCTTCCGCATCCTTTCCTTCATCCTCCAGGATGTTAGCCAATTCGACCATATCGTGCGCAACGGTAGGATGATCGGGTTCGAGGAGCTTCTGGTCCAGCTCCAGAGCCTTTCTCGCCAGTTGCTCGGCGTCTGAGTACCGTCCTTGATAGCGAGAAATCGATGCGTTTGCGATCCAACATTCGGCAGTACGAACATTGTTCTCGCCCAACGCTTCCACGATCACAGCAGTTGCCTGACGGCAGAACTCTTCAGCGGCAGCGTACTTTCCCTCGTCACGATTAACAAGAGCCAGGTTCAACAAGGCTTTTCCGTAGTCGGGGTGCTCTCTGGAAAAAGCAGTTTCTCGAATCTTACGTACTCTTTGAAATGCCCTGGTGGCATCGGCGAAACGACCTTCCTGCCGGTACATGTCTCCGAGTGGTTCAAGCACGACCGAGCAGTATTCATGATCGAAACCAAAGAGATCTTGAACACCAAGTAAAGCGGCTTTGTAGAGCTTTTCCGCTTTCTGGTATTCACCTCTATGGTTCAAAAGCTCGGCCATATTGAACGACGTATAAGCATAGAGCCAGTTGTTTTTCAGGGCCGGAGTATTGAAGAGGGCAAGCGTCTTATCGTTCTCCGCCAGCGCCAGGTCAAACTTGCCCCACTTCAAATAAAGACGCGTAAGAGCATTCATCGGCAACGCCAGATTAACGCTCTTTGGTCCGACCTTTTTGATACCCAACTCGATACAGTTGTCGAGCACTGCTTCCGCCTCGGGGAAACGGCTCTGACTTATGTAGAGGATGGAAAGATCGTTCATCATCAGGGGCACCAGATCGCTTGTGTGCTTGACACCAGCCCTATATTTTTTGTTCAGATGCTTCGCATCTTCTTCCTGTGCTTCGCTAATTACTTTCTTGAAAAGTTCTTCCGCTTTCTTGTATTGACCAAGTACTCTATACGATTCAGCAAGCCCGAGTTGCAACTCCGCACTTTGATAATCAGATGTCGTACCGAGACCTTTGGCTTGCTCAAACAGTTCCAGAGCCTCTTTGTACCGTCCATGATTGTAGTTAGATTGACCTTCGATAAGCAGACTATCGACATCAGAGACAACCGCTGCGCCAGCTCCTTTGTGGTTTAGAGCGGCTGCCGGAGGCGACATTGACAGCGGCGTGGATGACACTGTTAAGGTAGTGATCAAGGCAAACACTGACGATCTGCGCCTTAATTTCATAGAGATGTCTTTGCTGTGTTGAAGGAAGAATTATCTTAGCGCAAAATCTGCTGTACAAAAGACCGCCAGTAAAGATCCTGGTTAAAACCCCACTGAGCTCATGGCATCTAGCAAAATGAACTCTATGGGGCGAATTCAATCAGGAAGTTCTCTTGTCCAGCGAAAACAAGCATGTGGGCGTAACGGCTGTCCTGAACCGAACTCGGGACAGGGATCCTGAATGATGGGAGTTTCACCATTTCTAATTACGCAAAATAATGCAAACATATGAGGTTAGAATCGAGGATAGAAACATCAAATGCACAGCGTCGTCGAACAATCCCAGAAAGCAGACCGAGCCATAGTAATCGAGGGACTTTCGTATGCTTATCGAGGGCTGGAAGTCTTCAAAGACTTCCACTTGCACGCTGATTCAAAGATCATCGTCTTGCGAGGTGCCTCAGGCTGCGGTAAAACGACCCTGCTGAAGCTTCTTTCGGGAAATCTGTCACCTGACCGCGTGGCTGTCATACCGCCCACTGCCGGTAGCTGCCTTGTATTGCAGGAGGACTCTCTCTTTCCCTGGCTGACAGGCGCTGAAAACATCAGCAAATTGACCCGTATCTCTCCACGGCAATTTCAGGAACATCCGATGTATGAATTGATATCCGCCTTTGTCCATAGGAAGGCTGCCCGCATGTCCTACGGGCAGCGCCGCATGGTTGAACTCTTCCGGGCAATTATTTTCTGTCCGCGCTTCCTCTATCTGGATGAACCATTCAATTTCCTGGATGAAGATAACATGGGACTGATTGTGCCATTTCTCCAGGGTGAGTCACTCAAGGATACAACGCTGGTTCTGTCCAATCATCATCGAGACGATGGCGGTATCATCAGGGCAGCAAACATATTCAAGTTTGATGGAAAGTTTCCGGTGACTTCACTCGAACGGGTTAGCTAGCAAGAGTATGCAGGTTGCACTTCACAGTAGCTCGAAAACAAACAATTCCCGGCTATTGACGGTGGTCGGGTTTATTCTTATTCCTGCCATTTGGATTTCGCTGAAACAATTTGGACTCGTCAGTGATAGATATTTGCCTGCACCAGAGGCAGTGGTGCGAGCTTGCTTCGAGTTGGAGCCGAGTATTTTCATTCATCTTGCTTACACAGCATTTCGTCTGGTAGCTGGTTTTATTGCAGGTGTAGCGGCAGGCATACTAATTGGGATTATAATCAACCGATCGAAGATAGTTTCAAAGCTTCTCGGTCCCATACTTGATTCAATGAGATCTATCCCGGCCATTGCCACTGTTCCTTTCTTTCTATTGTGGTTTGGATTTTCTGAATCTGGAAAGATACTTCTTGTAGTTACTGGCATAGCCTTCAACATTGCAATTGCAACCAATCAAGTGCTCAACGAAGTTCCGGAGAAACACCGAATTCTCTTCAACAGTTTTGGCATTTCTCCCAGCTCTATGGTTTGGGATTACACATTGCCGCGCATTATGGAAAGTCTTTTACCCACGGTCCGATTCTCGCTTTCCACGGCTATGGGAGTAGTGATTGTCTCTGAGTTATTGGGCTCTCAAATTGGATTGGGATATGTGATGCAGACGGCGCGCTCAACATTTTGCATGCACACAATATTCTTAGCCATGATCATGCTAGGCTTGCTAAACGCCATTGTCGATTGCCTTTTAACTCAGATGTGGACTCGGACCGTTTATTGGAGATAAGCATGGGACATGAAGAAGAGACTGTTTGGCATCGAGCCTGTCGCTCGATGTGGCTATTCGTCAATAGCGACGCCAGAAGACCTGATCGCCACCATTTTATTGCCGTCATATCGGTGGTATTTTGCTCGCTGTGTCTGACCGCTTGCTCGAATACCGGTCCGACCCAAGGCACATCCGAGCATGCAACTGCTCCTGATTCAACCTTGCTTGTCGGCATTTCGCCGTATCAAGACCTTGCACAGCTTGTGAACGTGAAGAAACTGGGACTGGAAAAGAAATATGGCACAAAGCTAGAACTCGTAACTATGCCGTGGGAAGATACTCCTCTTGCGGTAGCCAGCGCTGGTCGAACTATCGATGTGGCTTTTGGCAGTCTTATAGAATATTTGAGCAAAGCTCAAAGAATGAATAGCAAAACTGATGATCCGGTGGTCTTTTTTCACCCGGCGTATGTTTTTCGAGGCGGCTGCTTCATCAGCTTTAACCCTGCAGTTCCGGAGCTGACGCCTGAAAATATCAATGACATTGCAGTTTTGAGAAGATTTCTGAGTTTTCGCTTTGGCATTCAAAAGAACAGCATGTCGGAGATGATGATCTATTCCTTGGCCAGACGCGCCGGAGTCAACCCACGCCAGCTGCATACCTCGGATGTGACCCTTAATGACAGCCTGCTTGCGTGCGAACACGGCAGCCTAGATGCATCGTTCGCCGGTCTTACGCAACGCACGGAAGCACTTAAACGACATGGCCGAATTGTCCTTAATATGGACACAATCAGACTAACAGATATCACCGGGTTCATCTGCAAACAGAGCACTCTTGATAAAAGGCGAAAAGATCTTGAGGCGCTTGTGAAAATGTGGTACGACTGCTCCAACTACGTTGTCAGCGATCTTGATCACCACAGCGAAACAACCCTGGCTTACTTGAAGGCAAACGCTTCGACTCAATACACACTGCCGGAATTCAAGCGAGCCCTCACTCAGGAATACTTCCCACTCAGCTTGAAAGAGGCACAAAGGAAGATTATTGCCCTCGACGGCCAATATTCCATAGAGCGAATCAGCAACGAAACCGGACAGTATTTGCTGGAAGTTGGGGCAGTGAAGACCGCGCCGTTGCCACCACAAATTATCTTAATTAAATAGGAGAATACACTGGCAGCAGAAGATTCTTCCGGGAAAAACACCGTTAGCCAGAACGCACTATCTCAGACTCCACCGATTTTTGCATCTTATCCAAAAGTGCTCTCAGAGCTGGATATTTTTGCAACTCGTGGTCCTCTTTGATAATAGCGATGGCTGTATTGCGTGCCTCTTCCAGTATTTTTGAATCTTTGACCAGATCGGTCAGGATGAGATCAGGCAAACCGCTTTGCTTATAGCCAAGAAATTCGCCTGGTCCTCTAATTTCCAGATCCTTTTCGGCAATCACAAAACCATCATTAGTTTCGGTCATGATACTCAGTCGATTCAAAGTCGCCTCCGCCTGAGAGTCTGAAACCAGATAGCAATAAGACTGCTCACTGCTGCGACCAACCCGACCACGCAACTGGTGCAGTTGAGCCAGTCCAAAGCGATCGGCGTTTTCGATGACCATGACCGTGGCGTTTGGCACATCTACACCCACTTCCACCACGGTCGTGCACACAAGAATATCGAATTCATGCTGGCGAAATTTATCCATCACCTCATCTTTCTCTTGCGGCGACAGTTTGCCATGCATCAGTCCCAGGCGGCGATGCTGAAATTCTTCCGTTCGCAAGCGCTCGTATTCTATTGTGGCAGCCTTGGCCGACAGAGTCTCCGATTGATCAATCAAGGGAAAGACAATATAGACCTGCCGCCCCCGCAAGATCTGCTCTTCGATGGCAGCGTTAATCTGCTTTCTTTGCGACTGCTTGAACAAAAAGGTTTCAATAGGCTTTCTTCCTGGCGGCATTTCATCGATTTCAGAAACATCAAGATCTCCATGAATCGTCAGCGCCATTGTCCTGGGTATTGGGGTAGCAGTCATCGTCAAAAGTTCAGGAGACTGACTTTTGAGCTTGAGAAGTGCGCGCTGCTTGACGCCAAAACGATGTTGTTCGTCAATAATGATCAGTCCTAGATTTTTGAACTCGACACCCTCGGTAAGCAAAGCGTGAGTGCCAACAGCAATATGAACCTGCCCCGATAAAAGATCCTGGCGAACGGCACGCCTTTCCTTTTGCCCCTGCTTGCCCAGCACAAGACAGGTCTTCAGACCAAGAGGCGTAATCAGTCTCTGGAATTGACGATAATGCTGCTCGGCTAAGATTTCAGTGGGAGCCATGATTACCCCCTGGAAGCCATTATCAATG
>Ga0364859_10825_pt1 | contig 11387 bp, 8 predicted proteins | sample ExccelAu500001D3_FD_206911 | JGI IMG/M metagenome (GOLD analysis project Ga0364859, IMG submission 206911) | Enriched cells from Trout Bog Lake Hypolimnion, Wisconsin, USA - BchlTB.Aug20.5000.01 .D3 | ecosystem: Environmental > Aquatic > Freshwater > Lake > Hypolimnion/Profundal zone | place: USA...
GAAGATCACAAGCATTCAGGAGCGGGTCTTCAACCATGCGGATCCACCGTGGGCTTTCACGAACATCGGAAGAGTTCTGGCCTCCGGTCGGCGTTCAGAATTGTGTTTGGAGCGGTCGACTCGGAGAGGGCTCTATGATGATGCTCCAGCGGAGGAGCTTAAAAAGGCTTTCCAAAATGACGCCTTGCCAAGAGATGAGAGGCTCACGGAGGAGGAGTTCGCTACGCTGCGCCTTCGCAATGGCTATGTGTTTACCTTATGTGTAAACAGAATCGACAGCACAACTAGCGTTGAGCCGAAGGCTGTTTTGAATTGGGACCTCGCCTTAATTGACATGGCGCAGAAGATAGAATCATTCTTCACGAATGATCCTGTGGATGATTCAGATACTCAGGATACGAGTAAGACAATTGAGCTTGACAAGATCTTTGTAGGCCCTCAAGAGGGCATAGTTGAGCGGTTCGGAGTCCGGGCTCGAACCGACGCCGAGGCAGAATTGGCGCCCTTGCGGTTGCAGAACCTCGGAGATCTCGAAGTGTGGGTGGGAATTGGTCTTAGAAAACTTAGCCGTGATCGGTACACGCCCAGTATGAGAGTCCCTTGGCAGCCGAATAGGCTTCCCCAACCTGCCGGAATTACAATTTCGCCTGATGCGAGAGCCACAGACCCTAATAGTTTCTCAGTTGGCCCGGTAACGATTCCGTACTGCCACCTACTACGATTGCCTGTCAGAGATGACCAGGGAAGATATGTCCGGCCGCCACTTCCCACAATACACAACTGGCTTGTGTGGTACAACCGCCAGTTGCATCGCCGTGTACATGGGGACGCCCCGTCCGGTGACCCACAGTTTTCTCGAATACGCTCTCTCACAATTCTGTCCCCTTCTGCCAATCCAGAGGACCGGTCAGTATTGGAAGAGTGGGGTGATAGAGCAACCCAATTCCGGACAGGGCATCTGTTGGTGCAATTTCCGGCACTAAGCAGCACTGATTGTGACTATAAGTGGGACGACCTCGGACCCAAATTGGCAAGAGATTTAGCTGATATCTCAGCCCATGAGCTTCCCCGGGGCAAGGAAATGGTTATCGAGGGAGGCTTGCGATGGGGTGCGATTGTTGAGGAGGAACTTAGCGGAGCAGGTTCCGGAATGTCACTCGCCGACGTCTCGGCAGTTGAAAAGACTTATTCAGCGTTCCTTGCAGCAGTTTTCTTCTTCGATGACCAGGCACTATTTGAGAGGGCGCTCTCACAGATCCGGATGAACGTCCCTGATGATAGATTGAAACGGACAATCGACGAGATGCTTCCTGAGTTCGCCGAGTTCCGGCGTTTCCTGCGATGCCAAGGGAAGGAAGGACCGAAATACCAGGCGTATACAACCATCGCACTCAACTGCGATGGTTTGACGAGCGCTCCGCCCGACTCAGTAATGTTCTTCGCGGGCCATCCCATACCCCCGAAGGCTCTTGACACAATTGCGCGCTATGCCTTGGATGTTGTTCGTCCAGCAGTGAGTGCGGAAGCTGACGCACTTCTGAGGAGCGAAGCTCTCACTCAAGGAAAATTCGACACGATCAAACAGCTCATCCCAGCATTTGGACATGACTCCAAGCGCCCCGCAAGAATCATTGCGAATGTTCTGGGTCGAGAGGAACTTGGCGAAGACCGGTTTCGCCTTGCCAAAGCTCTCACCGAAGAACTAGAGAGTCGTCTTACAGGTCACTCAGCACTTCTCAGTCCGTTGAGCCCGCTCAAAGCTCGAACAAATGAACTCAGCCTGCCAATTGGGTGTCGCGAAATCGGATGGAGAAGCATTGAAGATATTTGGGCGGAGGCGTTGTCTGCAGTAGTGTTGGGCGCTTGCCTTCCGTTGGATGCTAAAACGACAAACTTCGCATCATACGTTCGAGGAGACTCGCCAGATGCATTCTTGCGAGCTTTCTTGAAGTACCCAGCCGGCTCAGGTATAGATCGCTTGAACGGAATTCTCGGCGCTACGCAACATTTGTGTCCGGAGGCCGATGCCTGCAGCAAGACACTTTTTCTTCCTCAAATCATCTTATCGGGAGATGGCAACATGATGATGACACAGAGAGCTGCACCTCAAGCTCTCCGCTTCATCTTTTCGGAGATCCTGACAAACGTATTCAATCACGAGTTCTCCTTGTTTGCGGTAAGAACCGCTGACGGTCAGGCACCGATCTTTCAGCTAACCATGGAAGCCACAACCACGACCCTTTTACCGCCTATTTTAGGTGCTACGCCGGGTCTTGCTACCATTCGCGTGATGGCATCCCCAGCGTCGATGCCTAGCCTTTCGATTCAATCACGCTGCTACGGACTCTTGTCGATCAAGTTGATCTCTGAATCTCTCGGAGCCAGCATAGCCAGTCGTCGACTTTCTGTGCGGCCTCCCGACGCTTCTACAACGATCCCATCTACTTACCACTATCCATTTCCGACATACGATGAAAAACGGCGCTGTTCAGTGTGGCAAATAGACAACTTTCCGGTGTTCATTCGTTGAGAAAGGCAATCTCATGGAGACATTTAGCTGGAAGGTATGTATTCTCGACGATCAGCCGATTGAGGCTGTTCAGGACGTCAACGACACCTGCGATGTTTTGGAAGGGCACAAAATCTCTTGCTACCTACATGGCAAGGGCTCCGACTTTAGCTTCCTCAACCCCGCAACGAACCTTCAGGGCATTGCGAACAGCCACTTTTTCCTCATAGACATGAAGTGGGAACCGCCCAGTTTAAGTTACTTCTTCTGCAGAACCCCGCAATTTGGCAGGAGTTTTGAGGATCGCTCCCTCAATGATGAGCTGCGAAACTTCGCAGAAGGCCTAAACGCCAGATTTACTCCTGAGCCAGGGGCCGCTCGGCCTGAGTTAAATCCTGACCTCCCAGCCGAAATAATGGGCGTTTGGATAGCTTGTGCTGTGTCATATCTGAATCCGACGGCTCATATCTATTTCTTTAGCGGCTTTCTTGATTTTCAAAATGACCTCGTGGCTTCAATTCTCTTAAGATTCTCTTCCCCGCCTGTCAAGATCCTACAGAAGCTAAGACGCGAAGAAGTTATGAGATTCATCGATAGCGATCTTAGGGCCTGGCAAATGCGCGCTCTTCAATTCTCGGAAAGCGCATATGGGTGGTTTGCTGGCAAGGTTCTTCTGCCTGTTCTGCTGGGCAATTCCCCCATCGAGGGCGAGGCTGGGCAACTCTACCTTGGTGATCAAGCAAGATCGTGGAAACTAAATAGCGACTTTTTTTTCCCGCAATGGAATGACTGGACAACACAAGGAGTCCTCCTAGAGAACCTGGCGCAGTTCATTAAGCGTGACAACTATCGCCGACCAGCTGGAGAGCGAATGGCGATATCTTCTGTGCGCCACTATTTAAAGGATTGTCAAGAGTATTTGGAGCGGTCGATTTCTTCCGATGACGTTGTGGCACTGATAGATCTAGCGATAGATGTCTCGTATTCTACAGGCTTAGCCGCGCCAATGATAATTCACGCTCTTGAAGCGGTGAGAAAGACTCCGAATAGACTGGGAGTTCAAACCGCCTTGCGCGCCGTTGATCGAGCTGCTTCAAATTCGCTTCGAGATTTGTATGAGTGCTGTGCGACAATGCAAAACTCAGTATCCGAACTAACAAGTCATTATGTTTGCGCTTCTGGAGTTTCAGAAAAGCCTTCTGTGGAGGGATTTGGCGATCCGGAGGAACCTGATCTGCCGTTTGATCTGCATCATTTCCGGCGAGCAGTTGAAGCTCTAATTACAAATGCTAGAAAATACCCGACTCCTAATATGAAGCTATTGTGCAATCTGGATGTGGAGGATCATGGGACCCGCCTCCTGATCAAATATACAGATAATTCAATAGGCTTTGACTCCATTGATGATCTGTCATCTAAGGTTCAGGAATCACTGAAGGCAAGACGAAATGCCCTTATGCGAGGGCTGCCGATGGTGCTGTGTTTTGGTGCTTTCTATCCATTAACAAAACTCGAAATTAAATTGAACGATGGAGGATGGGCCCAACTTCTGCCGGAACAAAACCGCAGTGACGAAGGGGCGCAGCGTGGCTTCGGCATCCGCTGGACTTTCCGAATTCACAAAGGTGGATCACAATGAGTGATAGCAGAACTTTAAAGCTTGTTCTGATGATTGATGACCGCAGTCCCGGTTTCTGGGGAACGCAGTCCTACTGCGAAGTTGATGGATTCCATCTTGTTGGAATCGCTGACTTCCGTTTCGATAGTCATCATTTGGAGGAAGTAAAGAAGAAGATTAGCGAAGATGTTGATTACATGTGCGCCTCGGAGCGTTACGTGATAACGGATGGGCTACTTGGTCTTGATTTAGAGGATGGCTCTCGACTATTAAACGAACTTGGAAACGACTTGGAATTGAAGTGGAAACGAGCAGTTCTCTATTCTGGAGACCCTCGAACATCACAACTAACCGAAGAGAACAGGCCCAACGTATGGAAACTTAAGAAAGGCGACTTTAAGGCCGATATAGCGAAGATGCTGCGGTTTTTTAGCACAGGTGAGCGCCAGTCGATAGCACCCTTTGTTGCATTGGTTGGAGAAGCAATACAGATTTCCAACATCTTACAAGTCGCTCGCTTGGAACCATCCGGGATCTCGCTAGAGCGACTTGTAGAGGATTTTGAGGCGTGGAGTAGCACCCCGCGTCGTTTGTGGACACTTGATTCACAGGGTGAGTTGGGAACAGCGTTGCTGTCGGAGTTTCAACGTCATTTGATGGGCTCAGCGCACGAACTTATGGGCAGAGAAGAGCGCGGCGATCCTGGAAGAGACGTGGAATATGTTTATCGGGTAGTGCGACATCTCCTGGATCCTATCGATTCCTTGGATGACGATGAGGGATTTCGCGGCCGGTCTCCAGTTAGGAAGTTGTGGGAGTTTGTCGCGAACAACGCCTCCCGGTATTTTGGATCAGGGCGCGATGCTCTTTGGGATCCTCGAGTTGGCGCGCGGGGCCGTTGCTGGGTTCAAGAGCGTCTTACCTCACTCTGTAAAGGGGTTTGTGAACCCGACCTGATCGATCTCGTGGACTCAGCCCAGAGTTCAGTCTCTCTATTGCGTGAAGTCGCAATGAGAGCCAATTCTGGGGCTGAGCGTGAAGCTGGAGGCATTTGATGGCATTTGAGGATATTCGTGCGCTGTTTAGCCACAGCCTTTTAGAGAATCTTCTATTTCCGTATGTGTGCGGTCCAAGCGACGTTTGGCGTTTTACAGCTTCCCAGGACACCGATAACGCTAGAGCCGCGGCAGAAGAGTGGAGAACGGTTCCGAGCTCCTGTCCGCAAGGGGTTCGCCGAATTCCGGAAATATGGAAGACTTACTGTGGCGATGGAGTAATTGTTCAGATGCGGAAGCTATATGAGTGTGCGACGCAGAGAGCCCCGTTTGTTTTGACTGACAAATTCATGGCCTGGGAGGAGGTTCATTGTTGGTTAATGGACATGGACAGATTCGTGAATCTAATCGAATCGGACGGCTTTGAGTATGTGCCGGGACGTGAGAACGATGCCTATGTCTTCTGGAAAGCAGCGCTAAAGCTATATCGGTTCGTTCAAGGGTTGCGCTACGGAACTCCCGGCTTTTGGGAGCTGTATAAGGAGCAAAGGTGACCAATGATCATCTGAAGGTTCTCCTCATCGATGACCAATGGGCTCGCCCAGAGGAGCCTATTTTTAGGGAGAGGTACGGAAGGTTACCTTTCGACTGGTGTTATGCGACTGCTGAGGAACATCCCGGGGTTTACTCCGTGTCTCAGGGCCTTAACGCTATTCGGGAGAATTCTCCGGCTGTTATCCTCCTTGACCTTCGCTTCAACGAACAGGATCACCTTGGAATTGATATTCTTGAGGCCATTAGGTCGGAGTATCCCACTCTCCCAGTTCTGATTTTCACTTCTGTCAGCACGGAAGAACAGCGAGAGCTAATGATCCGCTGCATTGAGCTTGGAGCAAACGAGTATATTGAGAAATCGACAACAGCCAAGAGGCTTGAGTCTGTTGTATCGATGTACGGCGAGAGCAGAACGGAGTCTGTGTTATGGGGCAACTCGACATCAGTCAGACAGCTTAGAGCAACGCTTGCTCGGGTGTCATTCAGCGGCTCAACGAATGTCCTTATTCAAGGAGAGAGTGGCACAGGCAAGGAGTTGGTTGCTTCCACAGTTCATCGTCTAGGAATGCGCCGGGCCAGCCCTTTTGTTGCAAAGAATTGCGCTCATTGCGACTCTCAATTATTGGAGAGTGAGCTGTTTGGCCACGCCCGCGGTTCGTATACGGGAGCAATTCGTGATAGAAAAGGTCTTTTTGAAGAGGCTGATCATGGCACGCTTTTCCTCGATGAAGTTGCCGACATTCCAACTGAGCTCCAAGCGAAGCTCTTAAGAGTGTTAGAAAGTCGAAGTTTTCGCAGAACTGGTGAGAATCAAGAAATTCAGAGCGATTTTCAATTAATATGTGCTACAAATAGACCTCTTGACGAACTCGTGGATAAAGGCACACTGCGAAGCGACTTCTATTACCGTGTCGCAGGTTTAACGATCCAAGTTCCGCCATTACGTCAACGCGGCGGCGACATACTTATGCTTGCAGAACTCTTTCTTCGTCGCCTTCGGGACAGGGGCGCAGCGGGTTATCCTGGTCAATTCTTTTCTAAAGACTCACAGCAATACATGTTGTCACATAGTTGGCCGGGCAACGTCCGTGAACTGCGCAATTTTGTTGAGCGAAGCCTTATCCTGTCCACGAATCACGAGATCAACGTTCCTTCGGCAGCAGGGATCGCGCCTAGAGGAGTGGATCCGACGGATGTTGTGCCAGATTTCACATCGATGCCTGCAACGGATTCTGAATGGGCCAAGACGCGAATTCGGACAGAGTTGGAGATGTGCCTCAAAGCAAAATCTTTGGTCCAGACGTACAAAGGGACTCGTTGGCGTGCGGAGTTTATGCGTCTCATGTATCCACAATGCAGAGCCTCAAATGCGAAGGGACTCAGTGATCTAGTTAAGCGGCTGACGCAGGGACCGTGGGGATACCCGCGATGGGAGGACGACGTTGAACTGCGGGACCTGATCAACGAACTGATGCGCTAGTGCTGCTTGTTTTCGGTTAAATGGAGACGCATGATACGCTACGGCATACTCGTTCAAGATGCTTTCAACCGGACGCTGTGGACCAGATATCTGATTGGTGCGAAGGTGTGTGCGCTTAGTGAGATTGGCTATCTTGTTAAGCCAGAGTTATCAGATGACGATAGTGGATGTGAGGCGTTTACTGAATGCTGTCAGTGGCTTACTCATCTTTTACATCCGAGGGGAGATGGTCAAGCAGCTCAGAAAGTTGTCGTGCTTACTGATCTATGCGGAGGTTCGCTTGGTAGTCCTTTAGAGTTGGACCCTCTTTCTACTTCCAATTCTGGGAGAATGATCCTGGGGATGCTGATTCTGAGCTTTCCAGAAGTGCATTGGGCTCTAGCGGGAATGTCCACTCTGGGCAGGCAATGCGGTTTATGGATAGCAGCCCATGAATTGCCTATCTCGCCACCAAGAAGCACACAGCGAAGCGTGAATGGCAAAGTGCCCTTGAATGCTATTGACCTTTCACGCATTGGCCTCACAACGCTCTTTGATGGGGCAGGGCTCAGAAACATTGTTCGGGAGGCGATTCGAAAGCATCATGGAAAGAAAGAGATTCCAACGCGGACCTGGTGTGCTCTTTCATTGGACGATGAAGTCAACTACGCCCTCTTGCATGCGTACGTAGCGTACCGGTTTGGCTTCAGAGCTATTCCGATCAGCACATATACCTTAGCCCAGGGATTACTCGGGCAAGAAGCGGCTGCTGTTAGGGCGATAGAGTTGAACTTACAAGTCGTTTTCGAAGACATATTCCTTGCTCTGCCAGGAGGTCCGCAAGGCCTATCCGATCTCTCAATTCAGCGCCGAAAGGCACTCCCTGGACTGGAGGATCCACCGCACCGTTTGTTGGTTACTCTTGGTAGGCGCGAACCCCAAGAGCCCGAAAAGTGGGCCCGGAACTTGGCTTATGTGGCTTCTCAACGCGAGAATGGGAAGAACATTCGAATCGTTACAAAGCCACATTCAGGTATTTTTGCCTTTTGGAAGAAGGCGAGCATGGATGCACGATTGCGATGGGTTAGTATTCACGGTCGTCCATGGCGTGGAACAGGTGAGGGCTTTGCATGGCCTCTCGCGGGTTGCGGTGAGTCAAACGACCGAATGGACCACAGTGCCCCAGGCGCCATTGAGCTTGTTGCACAGTCTCTAGTCGAACGAGCACAGCGGATGCTCCCTCAAGTCCGCACGGTCGAAGACGCTGTCGTTGGAGCTGTTCTTGCAACTGATGCTCTGGAACTTCTCGCAGGCAAGATGCCGACAACGTCACTTGATGCTCTGAGCTTGAAGCATCAATTTGAAGTTTTGATAGAGGGAAAATTCTCGGGAACTGAGTACGACCTCGATCTACAACCGCGGCTCGATGAGATTGCTCAAGAGACGGATAGATTATGCAAAGGCTTCCACCCGAAGAGCAGAAGAAGGGCTGCTCTGAGTGCGGAGATTAAGATCTTGTATAGCCTTTTAGTGATCTTCCGAGCGAATGCGCAATATGACGCTGAGCAGTCAAGCATGAACCGGATTCGAAGATTGCGTGGGAGTCTGTGGATCGGAGAAGGGAAGACTCGATTCGTTCTGATACCCGTGATTAGGTATGTTGAGTTGCTACTTTCTTCGTTTGCAACGTTTCTAATTGCCATAGGTGTCTGGATTGTGGCGTTGACCTTTCTTTATGTGTGGGCTGGAGCCGGGCACAGTTGGACAATAGCATTCGAAGATGCATTGACTTCATTCTTTTCTATAGGCGGCCCTTTCCACGAAGAAGCTTCTAATAAATTTCCGCTGACGACAGGGTATGTGTCTATCGTGTGCCTAGCAATCATTTCAGGTTTTGTTCACTTGGGAATCCTCGTTTCCCACCTCTATTCACTCATAACACGAAAGTGAGGTAATCGAAAGGTATGGTCCAATTGGGTCCGTTTGTCGGTTTGGCCGTAGTTGTTGCACTAGCCGCCATCGCTAGCCTCATCTCCGGTTCAATGTGGGGCTTGGAGCGGCAGGTTGATGCCCTTAAGAGGATGTCGTCCGTGACAAAAGACAATGTCCGGATTCAGACATTGGACCCCGAGGAGGCCATTCAGCTCGTAGTCGGCATCCGAAAGAACGCTGCAATTCTGTTCTTCGTTCTTCTAGGGGTTGTTACAGTCGCTGGGACAGCAGTTCATTTATCGTCTCAACTTAGCGTCGAGACATCGAGATCGATCAAAATAACCTCTGAGAAGATTGTTGATGAGAAGCCAGAGAATGACAAGAAGACTGGGGAAAAGGTCGAACAGGTTGCGCCGCAGAAGCAAAGCGATTTGCCCCCAAAGAGATAGGTGGGCCTCCTCGCCAGAGTAGTATGAAAAATAACCAGGGCGGAGGTTCATGATGATCGGGATTCTCGCGCGAAGTGAAAGGAGGAAGGCCGACAGAGGGCGGGGATCAGCGGCAGAAGGCTCGCTCTGTGTGCTCTTCTTTCTTTGTGATATGCTCGGTCCACGTCTGCCGGATCGCGACCTGAGATTGCCTCCGGAAGCGGAGTCGGGCAGAGGTCGCCGAAAATAGATCGTGGGCACATTAAGGGCACAATAACGGTTTCAGAGGGTTCTTCAGGGCGCGTTAGGTTGCCATCCATTACGCCTGGTTTCAATGAGTTACGCCAAAGCGGTGGGCTGTCACGGCAGAGGTCGCGGGTTCGAGCCCCGTCGTCCCCGCCATTCATTCCAAAGAACTTAGGAGCGAATGGCGATCAAAGTGACAATCATTCATAGGTGCAAAAAGGTGCAGCCCCTACTCCCTCTGCCGCCTGTCTCGCTCATAACCTAAATTGTCTCAATTCATTGCGGCAGGTGCAGCGCTGCACCTATCCCCGCTGGCAATGAGCAGCTGAATCACTGCGTTTTGAGCTTCCCGCTTTGCCGTCGTGACTGATTGCGTATAGGTGTCCAACGTCAGTCGCGCCGAGGAATGCCGGAGCAGATCCTGCTGGACTTTTATGTCTGTGCCAAGGAAACGGAGCAAAGTTGAATACGAGTGGCGAAATGTATGCCACCCGACGCGCTTGTCGATTCCCAGGCTTTTTACAATCGGCTGGATCTTCTTGCGCATGATGCTCTGTCCCCAAATTGGCCCCTCGCCATTCGTACGCTTGCTGGCAAAGACCCAGTCCCCAGGCGCAGAGAAGCGAGTTTCGCTCTTCCACTTTTGGAGCATCTCCGCCAGAGCAGGTCCCATCGGAACCGGCTTCATTGAGGATTCTGTCTTGCAGTCGCTGATCATGCCGTTGACGATTGACCGGACAACATTGATCTCTCCACTTTCGAATTTCAGATCTCCCCATCGCAGACCGAACAACTCACTTTGGCGAAGCCCAGTGGTCGCATCCAGGAAGATCAACATTCTGGAAAAGGAGTCCACCGCTGCCAAGAGTCGACTGATTTCATCGATGGAAAGAACATCGGGTATCTTGCGGCGTTTGGCGCTTTGTCGAACGAATTGGATTGGATTGTCGTCGAAGATTTCATATCTGCGGCCGTGGTTGAACAGGACGCTCATGATGCATCTGATCTTGGCGCGGGAACTGCGTGCGAGTGGAAGCTGCCTCAGCCAGAGTTCAACTTCAATAGGCTTGATCTTCGAGAGTTGCCAATCTTTCCATTTTGGGAGGATCCACCGCTTCAGATAAATCTCGTAGGCTTGCTTTGTGGAGTAGGTCTTCCAGGTGATGTCTGGCGCTAGCTCTCTATGACGGTAATGCTCAACCAACTGGGAGATGGTTAAAGCGCTCATCTCCGATCGAATATCATTGACATTCATTTCGAGAACAATCCCGGCGATGCTCTCACGCGCCTCGATCGCCGTCGCGAATTGCTGAGTGGTACCGAGGACGATCCGACGATAGACTGCCCTCCCACTCGTTCGGTCCCGCCACCGGAACTCCCAAACACTTTGCCCGTTCCGGCGTACGGTTTTGATCAAACTTCCATTTTGCATGTTGCTCCTCTTTGCACCGGCGGGTAGCTGTCCTTTGCCGGGCCATATTTGACTAACTATCAAATTTCATGATGTTTGGTAGAAGAGAGCCTCTATTCGCAAGATGTGGAGGTTGCTGCTTTGCGGCGGCAGCGTTCGAAACCATCTGGGAGTTCAAAGGCCGGCAACCCAAGGGGTTCTCGCCTACCGATGGAACTTCACGGCATCCACAGT
>Ga0364859_10642_pt1 | contig 11299 bp, 13 predicted proteins | sample ExccelAu500001D3_FD_206911 | JGI IMG/M metagenome (GOLD analysis project Ga0364859, IMG submission 206911) | Enriched cells from Trout Bog Lake Hypolimnion, Wisconsin, USA - BchlTB.Aug20.5000.01 .D3 | ecosystem: Environmental > Aquatic > Freshwater > Lake > Hypolimnion/Profundal zone | place: USA...
AAGCGCCGCTCCACGATCTGTTACCGGGAGCTTTTGTCGTCCACACCCATCCGGCGCTCGTTAACGGTTTGACTTGCGCCCGGCAAGGTGCGAAGGCCTGCGCACGGCTTTTTCCGGATGCGCTCTGGGTTCCGTACATTGATCCCGGCTTCACGCTCTGCATGGACGTGCGCAGCCGGTTGCGCGGCCAGAAATTAGTCATCTTGGAAAACCACGGTATTTTTGTTGCCGGCGACACCGCCGAAGAAATCCACGCGACGTACCGGCGCGTGCTCGATACTTTGCGCGCCGAGTATGCCAAGGCCGGCATTTCAATCCAGTTGCCGTTCGGTCAGATTTACACAACTGTCGAGCCAGTCTCGCCCGATCACATGGTTTACATGAACCATCCCAAACTCGGCCCGGTCATGGCAGCTGATTGCGCCTTGATCCGGCAACTTGCCGCTGCGTTTGGAGGAATCCAACTCCTCGACGAACGCGCCCAGCAGTTCATTCGTGAATGGGAAGTCGAGGCCTACCGGCAAAAACAAATGGCATGAACAAACGCGTTTGGTTGTGGGGTGGGGCAATCCTTGCCGGGCTGATTCTCATCGGCCTGCTCTGGCCGGGTAAACCACCGGCGCCCATTGACGTGCCTGTGAAACCGGCAGCCAAGCCGCCCGTGAAGTTCGTGCATCACTTGCAATTTCCGCCGGAAGAAGTTGCGCCGGTCACGCAGCAGGACACGTCACAAGTTGAAGCGAACGCAGCAAATATTTACAGGGAAGCATTCGCGCTTTATGACGCACTCAGCCAAGCAAACAAGGACATTCTCAAGGACTGGCAAACAAATGTCGACGCCGTGGTTGAAGCGGAACTTTGTGAGCAGCTTCGCCCAATTTGCGACTTGATGCATCAAGCGGCGGCGATGACGAATTGTGATTGGGGCATCGGGCCATTGACGTTCGAGACGAAGCTGCCGCAGTTGGCAGCCGGGCGTGGAATTGCGCGAGCAACAATTTGGAGTGCCACGCATTGCCGGTCGAATAACGTGCCGGTGGCGGCTGAAGATGTGATCTCTGTTGTGCACCTCGGTCGGCAATTGTCACAACTTGCCTTGATTGGCTGTTTGGTAGACATGGCAGTACAGAATAGCGCGATGTCCTGTGTGGCGACGAATCTTGATTGGTTTAACGGTGCTGCTGGACAGCAATTGGCTGCGGCAATCGCTGCTGCTGAGTATGGCGCGCCACTTAGTCATGCACTGGATCAAGAAGCGGGTGCGGTGGAAAGCGTCGCGGGGAAAATCGCAGCATTACCGGTGGTAACAGAAAAAGATATAGCATCCCTAACTGGCTTAAATCTAGCAGGCAATTCGACAATTGATCCAGCCACCGTTGTTGCACAACTCAAACAAGTCGCCGACTTCACGCGCAACACGGCCACGTCATTGAGTTCCGGTTCGGCAGTGGAATACGAAACATGGTTGCAGCAGGCGAATGAATTGAGTGCGACGAATATCTTTGCCAAGTTGCTTCTGCCTGTGCTTGGAGTCGTTGTCCAAAAGGCGCAAGCTGAGACGGTAAACCAAGCGTTGGTGTTGGCCGGGGTGGCGGTGACGACGGATGGCCCTGCCGCTTTGGCTGCGCATCCGGATCCGTCCACTGGGCAACCGTTCACGTACCGGGAAGTGCCCGGTGGATTTGAATTACAGTCGAACTATCAAGTCAACAACCAGCCGCTGAAGATTGTTTTTCCTCAGCCGGTACATTAAAAGGAAACCATGAGCAAACCCTACGCCCACGCTAAAGATAATTACGCCGAATTCGGCCTCAACACCGACCGCGCCATCAAGCAGGCACTCGCGGTGCCGGTGGCATTTCACTGCTGGCAGGTGGACGATGTTGGCGGCTTTGAAGTCAAAGAAGGCGGGTTGGCTGGCGGCGGAATCATGGCGACTGGCAATTATCCCGGTCGCGCGCGCACGCCCGGCGAAGCCCGGCAAGATTTCGAGCAAATGTTGAGACTCGTTCCCGGCAAGCTCCGCCTAAACATTCACGCTCTTTACGCCGAAACCGCCGGTCAGGTTGTGGAGCGCGATGCGCTGGAACCGAAACATTTCTCCAACTGGATGGAATGGGGGAAAGCGCATGGTGTCGCGCTCGATTTCAACCCGACATTTTTTGCGCATCCGAAAGCCAACGATGGCTACACGCTGTCGCACACCGATAAATCCATCCGGCAATTCTGGATTCGCCACGCCATTGCCTGCCGGAAGATTGCCGAAGCGATGGCGAAGAAACAAGGCAGCCCGGCCACCGTCAATCACTGGATTCCGGATGGTTGCAAAGATTATCCCGCCGACCGCTGGACACACCGCGCCTTGCTCACCGAAGCGCTCGATGCCGCCATCGCCAACGAGAAGTCGGTAAACAAGAAGCTCTGTGTGGATTACGTCGAGAGCAAACTGTTCGGTATCGGCAGCGAGGAATATGTTGTCGGCTCGGCGGAATTTTACAGCAACTACGCGCTCAGTCGCAGCCTCGGCTATTGCCTCGACATGGGCCATTGGCATCCCACCGAGGAAATCTACGACAAGATTTCCGGTCTCCTGCAATTCCATAAACGGCTCCTGCTGCACGTTAGCCGCCCCGTCCGCTGGGACAGCGACCATGTGGTTCTCTTCAACGATGCCCTCCGGAATGTCTTCCTCGAAATCCAGCGCGGCCACGCGTGGAATCGGGTGACGATCGCGACGGATTATTTTGACGCCAGCATCAACCGTCTCGCCGCCTACGCCATCGGCCTCCGCGCCACGCGCAAGGCGATTCTCTACGCCTTGCTCGACCCGACCGCCGAGTTGCAGAAGCTCGAAGCCGCCGGTAACCGGGCCGGTTGCCTCGCCTTGATGGAAGACGTCAAAACGCTGCCCTTCGGCGCAGTTTGGGACGAAGCCTGCGACCAAGCCGGCATACCTCACGACCGGCAATGGATGAATGACGTGATGAAATACGAGGCGAAAGTCTTGAGTCAACGCCGGTAAGATTGCGCGGAGCAGCTTGCCTTCTGGTTGAAGACGTGACAATTTAGAATGCGATGAGTAACAAAGAAATTGTTTTGGATTTAGTGAAGCGGCTTCCCAACGACGCCTCGTTGCACGATATTGCCCGCGAGATTGAGTTTGTCGCCGGTGTCCGCGAAGCACTCGCGGAACTGGATCGCGGGGAAGGTGTGCCATTGGCGGACGTTAAGCAGCAGTTGCCGACATGGGTTGCCAAGTAATCCTCGCCCCGCGGGCTGTTCGCGATCTTGAAGCGATTGTCCGCTACATTAGTGCCAATGATTCGCAGGCGGCATTCGGGTTCGTGACGCGGAACAGATCGTCGAAATTGCCCGTTTCTGGCACGCTGCTCAAGGTGAGCTGCGAATCTGAGGTATTATGAAAAAGTTCCTGCGCCGATTAGGCTGGACCGTCCTCATGCTGATTGTTTTGGTAGTGATGTTTTACGGCGAGGAGAACTGGCGCGGGAAACATGCGTGGGAGAAATACCGGCACGAACGCATTGACTAAGTCGGTCTACCACTTGACTTTTTTGCCGGCAGCGTGTGAACTGTTCGGTAGGTCACGTGAACGCCACTGACATCCAAACCGCGCAACGCGAAAAACAATTCGTCGCCGCCAGCTCCGTTGCGGCCGCGGTTGTTCTCACCGGTATTAAAATCGTCGTCGGCTGTCTGACCGGAAGCTTGGGCATTTTGGCCGAGGCGGCGCATTCCGGGCTGGATCTGATTGCGGCCATCATTACGCTCGTCGCTGTCCGCGTTAGCGACCGCGCGCCAGATGCCGCCCACCAGTACGGCCACGGCAAGGTCGAAAACCTCAGCGCACTTGCCGAAACATTTCTACTGTTCATTACCTGCGGCTGGATTATCTACGAAGCCGGGGAACGCCTTTTTTTCCGGCCGCGCGCCGTTGATCCGAGTTTGTGGGCGTTTATCACAATGGGCATTTCCATTGTCGTGGATTTCTCCCGGTCGCGCGCGCTCGCCCGGGTTGCCAAAAAATATCACAGCCAGGCGCTCGAAGCCGATGCGCTTCATTTCCGGACTGACATTTGGAGTTCGCTGGTTGTCATCGTCGGCTTGGCGCTCGTTTGGGCTGGCAAGTATTTTGGATGCGAGGCGTGGTTTGTCCGCGCTGACGCCGTGGCGGCCTTTGCCGTGGCGGTCATTGTGATCTGGGTTAGTTGGAAACTTGGCCGGCGCACCGTGGACGCTTTGCTCGACGCCGCGCCCGAAGGTGTCACCGAACGCATCATCGCTTCCGCTGAGCAAATTCCCGGCGTCTGCCGGGTCCTGCGCACCCGCGTTCGCGGTTCCATGGCGCATCTCTTTATCGAAATTCGCGTGGCCGTGCCGCGCCATTACTCGCTACAAAACAGCCACCGCGTCACAAGCCATGTCGAACAGGCCATCCTCGGCGTCGCGCCCGGCGCGGATCTCGTGGTGGATAGTGTGCCGTCCGCCGAAAACGAAAACGTGCTCGAACGTATCCGCGCGGTTGCCGACCACGGGCATTTCGCCGTCCACCACATCACGACGCACCACACGCAACGCGGCTTGTACATTGATCTGGATCTCGAAGTCGAGCCGTCATTGAGTTTTGAGCAGGCGCACAGTCAGTCCAGCGAACTGGAGCGGGAACTGACCGCCGAGTTCGGCGCGCTCGCCGATATCAACATCCATATTGAACCACGCGACAAGGAAACGCTCGCGGCGGTGGAGCTATCCGTGGAGCACGCCGAGAGCTACGCTGCCCGGCTCGGCGCAATCTGGCGCGAGCTACCGGCAGTGCGGGATTGTCAAGACGTGCGGGTGCAGCGAATGCGCGGCGGTATTTATCTTTCGTTCCATGCGCTGATTGACGCTGATCGGAGCGTGACCGAAGTCCACCATATCGCCGAAGAACTGGAAAGCCGGCTCCGTCACGAATTGCCCGACCTGTGTCGGGTCGTCATCCACACTGAACCGTTCAAGCCGGCTTAAATGGTTTACGGACAGACCGGCTGCATGCACACGCTGAACCGGAATTCTTCCGGCTTCAACAAATGCCAATCCCACGGGCCCGGACCGCAACTGGCGGTGCCGATGCCGTTGTGCTGGTGATCGAGTGAGACGGTGATGAAATCGCGCTTTACGAGGTCGGTCGCGTGGCGGGCGTTCTCCAAATCCATCGTTGTGAACCAGTGGGCGCTGAAGTTAGGCAGCCCGGCACAGCAGATTCCCCGGCCGCGGATGTCGGCGAAGCGCACCCAGCTAACGTCGGTACGGTTGCCGTTTTCCTGCGGATAGATGTATGGCGTGTAAAGCTCGTCCACAGTCGCTTTCCAGAGGCCAAAGCGCTGGGCTTGTTTTGTGTCCCGGTAAGCTTCGCCGGGGCCGCGCCCAAACCATTGCACCTGATCAAATGCCTCCGGTAAAGCGAATTGCAAGCCGAGACGCGGCAACGCCGCCGGCAACGCGCCGTGCGGAATGCCGTGGACTTCGATCTTAATCTCACCGGCGCCGGTAATGGTGTAGATGTATTCGCACTCGAATCCCATCGCGGTTACCGGCGGGGCGACGCGGGTCTTGGCGGTAATGCGGACAGTGTTGGCGTCGAGTTGTTCGCCGATCACGCCATCGGTGCGGTGCTGAAGCAAGTCGAGTTTGGCATCGCGCCACATTTTCCCGTACTGGCTTGGGCCCCAACCGGCACGATCGTTATCGGTCGTCGCGCGCCAGAGATTGAGTCGGGGCGGGGTCCGGAGCAATGCCACACCGGCGTGCTTCCAGCCGGCAATCACGGCGCGAACCTTGTCAAATTTGAATTGGAAATTCTGGCCGGTCACTTCGATGAAGTTGCCAGCGTCGTTGAATGCAACCGGTGGCACAATCTGCGCCGGTAACGCGGCGACTTTGACCGGTAACTCAAATTGCGCCCACGCCACTTCGTGGCCGCACTTGGCCCAGGCAGTGTCGCTGGCGAGCGTGAAGCTGAGTGTGAGGCAGCCGGGCGCGACCGGTTTGTCGAACGGAATCGCGACGAGCTTGCTCTTGCGCGCGGGAATGGCCGATAGTTTGATTGCGCCGGCTTGGACAACCTGGCCGGCGACAGTGACGGTCCAACTGAGGTGGAGATGATCAAGACTGATGAAGTCGTAGCGGTTGATGATGCGGAATTGGTCGCCGACTTTCTCAACTTTGACCGGCTCGATGACTTTCTTGTACTCGGTCAGGCCAGGCGAAGGTTGCCGGTCCGGGAAGACGAGGCCGTCGCAGACGAAGTTGCCATCGTTGGGTAAATCCCCGAAGTCGCCACCGTAGGCAAAAAACTCCCGGCCATCGGCAGTGTGTTGCCGGATACCGTGATCGCACCACTCCCAGATAAATCCGCCCATGAGCCGGTCGGAGTTGTAAATGGCGTCCCAGTATTCGAGCAAACCGCCGGGGCCGTTGCCCATCGCGTGGGCGTATTCGCACATGACGAACGGTTTGCCGTCGTAGCCGGTCCCTTTCGCATTTAATTTTTTTATTATTTCTTCGTCGGTGCCGTGGCCAATGGTGATGACGTTGTTGACGTGGGTGTACATCTGACTAAAGACGTCGGCAGTCTTGAGGTCGTAGTCGCCTTCGTAGTGAATCGGGCGGGAAGGATCGAGCGCACGGGCGCGCGTGGCCATGGCGATGTGGTTGCAACCGAAATGGGCTTCGTTGCCGAGCGACCACAAGACGATGCACGGATGATTGCGGTCGCGGCTGACCATGCGTTCCATCCGGTCGACACACGCGGTTTCCCAAGCCGGGTCCGCCGTCGGATTACCGGCCCAATTTTCGAAGTAGCAAAAACCGTGTGTTTCGAGGTCGCACTCGTCAATCAGATAGAAACCGTAGTAATCGCAGAGATCGTAAAAGCGCGGATCGTTGGGATAATGCGAGGTGCGAATGGCGTTGATGTTATGCTGCTTCATCAACAATAAATCTTTTACCATTGCTTCCAGTGGGATGACGCGGCCGAGGTCGGGATGTGTCTCGTGGCGATTGACGCCTTTGAGTTTGATGGCGACGCCGTTGACAAGGAACCGGTCGCCTTTGATTTCCACAGTGCGAAAGCCGACGCGTTGTGGGACGACTTCGAGGACGTTGTCGGCAGCATCCTTGAGCGTCACGAGCAAGGTATAAAGGTACGGATCTTCTGCCGACCAGAGCCGGGGTGGCTGCGGTTTTACGATGCGGCCGGTATGGTCAAGGAGTTTGGTGGTGACTTTGCAACCGTCAGTCTTACCGGCAAGTGTGGTGTTTACCTTGAGCTTGCCATCGGCAGGTGCGTGAACATGGATGTCGGCAATATGCGTGGCCGGCATCGCGATGAGGCACACATCGCGAAAGATGCCGGAGAGCCACCACATGTCTTGGTCTTCCATGTACGAACCGTCGGACCATTGCACAACGCGGACGGCAATCTGGTTATTACCGGCGCGCACGTGCTTGGTGATGTCGAATTCTGACGGCAAGCGGCTGCCTTTGCTAAAGCCGATTTCTTTGCCGTTAATCCAAACGTGAAACGCGGAGTCCACGCCGTCAAAGCGCAACCGGATTTGCATCCCGTCCCAATCCTTGCCGATGGAGAAGTCGCGGACATAAGTGCCGGTCGGATTTTCAGTTGGCACGCGCGGCGGATCGACGGGGAAGGGGAATTGAACGTTCGTGTAGTGCGGATGACCATAGCCGTGCATCTGCCAGCACGACGGGACCGGGATGTCCGCCCAGCCGGTGGTGTCGGCGAAAGTTACCGGCGCTTCGGTGGGCGTCGGGGCGAGATGGAATTTCCAGTTGCCGTTGAGCAGCTTGAACCACGGCGATGCCGTGTGGTCGAAGGTGCGGGCGCTGGTTTCATCCGGGTAGGGCGTGAAGAATGCGCGGGGTGCAAGCCGGTTACGTCCCGGCAAGGCCGGGTTTTCCCAATCGTTTGGAGTCGCGGGAGTCTTCATCATATGGTCAAACGCTTACCGGATTTGGCAGCGGCTGACAAGAAAAAAAGCGTGTGTTGTGGTGGATGTGACTCCACTTTACCAGCCGCTGGCGGTCGTTGCGGAAGGAGTTGCAGCGGTGACGGGGAATCGCCGCCGCGATTTCACGCCACCGCTGCAACAGTTTGGGATTGCCCCCCGTCCAAGGGATGTTAAGCTCCTTGCGAGGTGACAGACTGGCGGAGTGCTGTTTGGGATTGCCCCCCGTCCAAGGGATGTTAAGCTTCATTGCGGCCAGTAACGTACTCGCACAATGTTTGGGATTGCCCCCCGTCCAAGGGATGTTAAGCTCAAGATCAGCCACGGCCACGGTTGTCGTATGTTTGGGATTGCCCCCCGTCCAAGGGATGTTAAGCTCGTGTTCGGTTGCGCCGTGATGGTGACAGTGTTTGGGATTGCCCCCCGTCCAAGGGATGTTAAGCTAAAACGAGTTCCCGTGGCTTTGCTTATTCGGTTTGGGATTGCCCCCCGTCCAAGGGATGTTAAGCTGTAGGTATCGCATTAGAGTCGCGCCTCCTTGTTTGGGATTGCCCCCCGTCCAAGGGATGTTAAGCTTCCAAAATTTGCGACTGTCAATGGCAGCGGGTTTGGGATTGCCCCCCGTCCAAGGGATGTTAAGCTATTAGGCTAACGATTGAGGTGGTGAAGCCGGTTTGGGATTGCCCCCCGTCCAAGGGATGTTAAGCTTATCACTTTTACGGTAAAAGCCATTTTTTAGTTTGGGATTGCCCCCCGTCCAAGGGATGTTAAGCTATTTATGATTGTGTGAGAATATAGGAACGTGTTTGGGATTGCCCCCCGTCCAAGGGATGTTAAGCTTAAAATTCTTTCACGCTCTAACGGTGCGGCGTTTGGGATTGCCCCCCGTCCAAGGGATGTTAAGCTTTGTTGACGGTGGAAGTCGTTGATGTTAAGATGCGAACGTTTGAGAGCTTGATAACCCTTGGACGGGGATTAGCACCATCTCAAATATGCTGACCAACGTCGGGCACTGAGAACACAGGGAAACCTGAGGTTGCACCCCGACGCTGCGAGGTCATTAAGAAACGCCCCGGAGAAATCCGGGGCGTTTCGTTTTTCAGAAGAAGAGCATCTGCTGTGGCATATCTTCAGGGAGAACATTCTTTTTACTCTGGACGACGATCATCCGCCCCCACTGGGCATCGGTGATGACAAGACCGCGCACTTCACCCCGCGCCGGGATTTTGGGTTTGAGTCGGCGCACTTGCGTATCCACGCGGTCGGCGCTGCCACATGGCCGGGCATAAACACTGAACTGCATCATGAAGTAACCGTCGCGGATCAGGTCTTTGCGAAAATCCGCCGCTGTCTTGCGCGCTTCGGGCGTGTCCACTGGCAAATCAAAAAAGACGATGACCCATGCCATACGATATTTACAGGCGACAGTTGAGCGGGCGTGTTTCACACCAGCATCGGAATCCTCAACGGCAATGGCGTGCGGACGAGACACGCCTTGGCAAAACTTTCGACATACAAATCCACTGCCGGCAGGAAACGCACCTTCGTTTTTTCCACGAGCACTTCCTTGGTGAGCAGTCCCGCTGCCAATGGAATCCACGCGGACATTTCGCCGGGCGTACCGCCGGCGTTGATGTGACGCAAGAGTTCCACGTCCAGCCACGGGCGCAACGGTTCCATCAAATCATCTGCCAATGCAAAGCTGCCGGCTTTTGCGGAATGGGCGATACCGAGCGCGGCAATAAATCCATGCGCCGCCAGACTCCGCAATACGGCAGTGCGAACAACGGCGTAACCATAGTCGAGCATCCCGTTGACACCTTTGCGGGTGCCGGGTTCGCGGGTTCTTTCATCTGTGCCCATGCGGTGCAACAGATGCCGCCAATAATTACGCGCCGCGCGAGACTCGGCGGCGTCGGGATGAGTCTCACCGGCGGCACAACGGTCAGCAATGGTTGTTAGTAAATCACGAACCCGGTGCAGATTACCCGGCACGGCGGCTTGGTTGCGGACTTTTGCAGTGATGACATTGCGCCAGACGGCTAGCTTCCAGTCTGGTGTCCACTCGACTTGTCGGCGCAATAGTTCCGTGTTAGTGGCGCGGTAATAGGGGAGTGTCAGCGAGCACGGCTCGAACCGTTCATTGCAGAGGAGGAACAACACATTCAACTCCGCCATCCGTCGCAACGCCCCAGCGGTAACGGTCAGGTCTTGCGCGGCGGAGATGATGACCGCCACGTCCGCCAGTGGCACGGTGCGCTCAGTATTTTTCTCGGTGTCGGTGATGTGAAGCTGGTCAAGCTTTAGCCGCACCCGCAGATTCGGACTGAGTAGATGAAGGATGTGGTAACTCATAACCGGCAGCACTTAAAAATGTTTTCCAACTAATCGTTACACCATTGGCAAGATAACCGGACGCTAAGAGAGCTTCCTTGTCTTTAGCTAGATGCGATGGAATCAATTGGATGTTGTCTTGCATCGTTGTTGATACCCGGTAAGTCCCTGGTGGATTCTTGGGACCAGTGAGACGGAGCAGATTCACGGTGGCACCGCGTCGAATTGTGGCAATGGGTTTCAGATCTGGCATTACGGGTTGATCGCAGATTAGTTGATCTTCGCTCCAGTACGGAACAAACACTGGCACAAGATTCTTGCCGTCTTTGGCCACGTGAATCCTCACTTCCTTAAACCCCTTGCGCTTGACATAGGCGTGTGTGCCTTTGCTGAATGGCATAACGGCTGTGTCATCTTTGACGGAAATTAGCCGGACACTATGGATGGGAATCTTAACCGCTCGTGGCCATGTGAATTCAGGTGCACCTTGCGCTTTCCATTTTTGGAAATCTGAGAAACAAAGCTTGTCTCGAAAACTTTGCGGTAATTTATCCTTTGTCGTTTTCAGTTGAGCCTTAAGGTCTGGCGTTTCTTGTTCAAATCGTTCCCAAGCAGCGGCAAAGTATATGCCTAAATCCTTTGGATAAATGTCATCGAAGTCTTTTGGCTTTAGGTCAGTCACCTTTTCTCGCGCGACATAGGTGTTCTTTGCCTTCTTCGCGTACAGAGTCGTTGCGTAGGCTTGCTGGTGATTACTGCGTGAGACTTGTTGCCGGACAACGACCTTCTCGATCTCCGCCTTCGCTTTGGTGTAGTTGAGACCGATGGGATTGGCGGCTTTGCTACGCCGTTTCTCGTCTTGTGTCCACCACCCGAAATTACCGAACTCATCTTTCACGCCGTGTGTCCGGTGCGCGAGCCACGGCAACGTGCAGGAA
>Ga0364859_10826_pt1 | contig 11279 bp, 10 predicted proteins | sample ExccelAu500001D3_FD_206911 | JGI IMG/M metagenome (GOLD analysis project Ga0364859, IMG submission 206911) | Enriched cells from Trout Bog Lake Hypolimnion, Wisconsin, USA - BchlTB.Aug20.5000.01 .D3 | ecosystem: Environmental > Aquatic > Freshwater > Lake > Hypolimnion/Profundal zone | place: USA...
TTAGAGCCAATATCAAAACCATTCCAGTTTATTGCCACTCGATTGCTGGTCTGGTTGATGTTCATGGTGCTACCGGCAGTATTAATGGTAGCGGTACCTGCACTAACCGCACCCCCGGTGGGTAGTTGATTAGGGGCAGGGGGGCTGGCGATGCCAGCGCCCGAAACCATGATCGTAGCAAGCGCCAAATGGCGATGGCGACGAGAAACCGATTGCTGTTTGCCGCCAGAATGGGTGATTTCGCTAACAGCTATCCAGGCGTTTCTGAAAATACTCCAGATAACTTTAAATGAGCGGTTAAGTGAGCTAGACAAAGGGTCACTTGCTTATAGCGGTAAAGCAGCGGTTAACCACAAACGATTACTACTAGTGCCACCGTTACCATTTAAAGTTTGCGTAACGGATGCGGGTAGACTTCCTGTTCGCATAGCCCAGATCACTTTCATTTGGAATCCAGCTGGGCCAGTCCATCCAAGACTACTTCCAAGACCTTGTAATGCATAAGTATTAAGTGGGGCACCAGTAAAATTACTGATTTTGTAGCTTTGAACATTAGCGTAGTCATAAAACCCCGTAAGCAACAAGTTTAAGGGGAGCGTCTGACGCAACTCAACGCTCAGCAAATTACCCTGGCTAGCATTGCCTTGCCCAGTAGCATAGGCACGAACACTATAGGGGCCACCTAAATAGAGCTGCTCAGAAGAGTCTAGATTTTTACTGGCAAATTGACCCGAGACCCCAAGATATGCTGATAAGCTAGAAGTTATTGCTTGTAGGCGATTAGCGCCATAGCGCAATTTCGTAAAACTTCCATTGACCTGTGGCCCGATTACGTCCAACGGCAAAGATGGTGAATTATTTAAATTCACCGATCCGCCTGAGGCCACTAAAGATCCAGAGTTAATTCCGCCACCCGCAACACCATCGAGAAAGTTGCCATTCAAGCCGCCTTGAAAAACGGACGTATTGTATTGGCTAGCGATTGCTCCATTAGCATTGTTATTAAAACTGCTGTAGTTGTAATTGCCCAATAAAAATAGGTTGGCTGGCCTACTACGAACGATGGGGTAGGTTAATTCAGCGCCGCCTGTACTAGAGGTACCGTTTGCCCATAATTGATTAAAGCTCGGATTAAGGACTCGATAGGAAAGATAGCTTGCATTAATTCCTACGCGCAGGCCATCAGATCCAATGGGGGCGGTTAGCGCAATGCGCCCATAGTTTGTACCTTCTGTATAAAGACCATAAACATTAACTTGTTCTCCAAGCCCAAGCGGTCCATTAATGTTCAGAATGGCTGTTGCGCGATTTTGACCAGTTGAAGATTGCCCAAAATTATCTACCCCCAATGTTCCATCTAAAACCGGTTTATCAGTAACCGTTAAAAGAACAATCGTTTCACCTCGTATTTTGCCCTCTTGAAGTGAGCTACTTACTTGAATATCCGGTAGATCATTTAATGTAAGTAGCGCGCGATCAAGCGCTGATAGTGAAAGCGCTGTTGCACGTGGAATGGCTTTGTAAATCCAACTCTCGACGCGAGCTGAACTAACCCGCTTTGACTTGTTATCAATAATGACCCCGCCCAATGAAGCCTCGAGGATTTGAATGGTGATAATCCCTTCAGTGACATCTTGCCCAGGAATTTGAGTTCGCACAAGCCACCCATGCTCGCGATAATATTGGACGATGAGATCAGTCGCACCTTTAAGATCATTAAAGTTGATGGGGCGATTTAAATATCCAGAAACTAAACTATTGAGTTTTTCAGTGGAAACTTCTGTACTGCCAACAAACACAAAGCGCTTTGCTATAAATGTTACCGCCTTAATATTAGATTGCTGATCCAGCTTGGGCTGTTCCAAATTAGGCGCGACCTGAGGTAGGGCATTTTCTGGGATTTGACTTCGAATCCCCTGCAGAATTGAGCCAGCAGAGGTTTCTTGCGCGAATGACTTGGGTGCCATAGAAAATAAAGCAAAAAATAAGGCTGTACAGACTTTAAGATCCGGACAAACCTTTTTGCAACCGGTTTTAATCTTAAAGAACATATTTTTTACAGTATTCATGGTTATCGGCTGGCAAGTCAATATAGTTAATTTATATAAGTTATAAAGCGTTGAGCACAAAGTAAACCCCCTTGTTTAAGGGGGTTTACTTTGGAAAAAATAAACTTACTATTAATTACTAGGTTTTTTAAGGATGCGAATGCGCAGCTTTTTATATTCGAAAGAAATGCTTTTAAGTTTTTAGCTATGAAAAAACTATTTAATCGAGACATACCCAAGCAACTTGCATTTGATTTTACTTTGGCTACGTATCCATGGCACCCTAAAATAACTAAGAACTTCAGTTGTTAAATTCTTAGATAAATATGCGCTGAATTTGGCCGTTAAAACAATAGGAAGTCTATGTGACTGAATTAGAGCAGCTACACTTATTACGGGCGCTTTCCTCAATAAGAGCGGGGTGCATTAAACACCTACATATTGGTCACTCACTTATCCCATACGATATTCTTGTAGAAGTAATACAGTTTGAGCTAGAGCATAAGGAGCTCTCGCTAAAAGAACTCTTTTGTAGGCTGCCTTATAGCGAGATGGGCATCAGGTACCACATTCAAAAATTAACCATTGAGGGCTGGATTGAGACCAATGGCTCGAACGCTGATAAGCGAGTAAAAAATATCCGCCCAAAAGAGATGCTCAGGATTGAATTTGCATTGTTGGGTAAGTCGCTTAAATCATTACTAATTTAAATAGCATATCTATTAATTCCGCCAAACAACTATTGAAAAATATGATCGCCACCAAAGAGACTCAACTTGTGCATGATGAATTAAGCTTGCCACAAACAGAAGCAGAAGAGAATTCAATAAAAGGTCGCAGTATTTTTATCATCGAAATAACTGGAAAGGGCATCCTAGTTCAAACTTCTTTTGAAGTAGAGGATGGCCGTCTAATCGAGATGCCTGCAATATTTCCGAATATTGAGTACGCCCTAGCGCAAATTGATGAGATGCGGCGCTTGGTAGTCAGTAAGTTTTCTGAGGTGGCAACTATTGGCATCCAAACTATTTCAACAGAGGCGCTAAAGAAAAAGGCTCACGATGAAGCGCTAGCCTTTATTGCTGCACATAAAAATACACTGTGATGATTGCAAATAAAAATGCATCTGCCTCTAACTTAGTTTTGAAAAGCACTGCAGATTGCTAAATATGAAAAAATCCACGAAAAACATCACGCGTGCTACGGATAGCAATCGATTTTTACCTCCTATGCCCTATACATCTATTGATGATGTATTGAAAATGGCCATCAATGCAGAAAGTGTCTTAAATCAAGTTCGAGAGGCTCTTTTAAGCCCAGACTTGAAAAAACCACCAGAATTCACCGCTTTTCAGGTTGCTGGCATTTGCGGTATTGACCGAACCAAGCTGAAAAATGCCGAGATTGCGCTCAAAAGTCAGCGTGGTCGCATTAAAGAAGGCCAAACCCAAAAGTCTTATTCACTCGAGGAAACGATTGAATTGGTCAAGGCATTGGGAATGTACCCTACCCGACCAGCCGATAAAGAGGCCAAAGTAATTGCGATTGCCTCCTATAAGAAAGACTCTGGGAAAACCACCACCGCTGTTTCGCTGGCACAAGGATTGACGCTCAAAGGCCTCAAGGTACTTTTGATAGACCTAGATGGGCGTGGCAGTGCCACAGCTCTTTGTGGCTATAACCCAGAAATCCAAATTAACCGTAAAGAAACCATCATGGAGTTCTTCTACGGCGGGCAACCAGATCTCCAGTACGCAGTGAAAAGTACCTATTGGCATAATCTGGACTTAATTCCAGCTTCTTTTGCCTTATTTGGGGCTGAATTCGTGATTCCAGCTAAAGACAAGAAAAATATGGCTGAGATTCAAAATGCAAAGGACCGGCAGTTGCCAGCCCCTCCATCCTATGATCCAGGTGAGCAACTTAATATCGGCATTTCACCATTACGACAGTTGTATGACGTCATTGTTATTGATACAGGACCTTCTTTAGGCTATTTAACCCAAAATGCGATTGAAGCAGCAGATGCTATTTTGTCTCCTTGCCCTCAAGAAGCCTTGGATTACGCTTCTTTGTGTCAATTTTGGGGAATTTTTGCGGAGTTGGCAAATTTACGACCTAAATTTACTCAAACCAAAAAATATGATTTCGTAGAAGTATTTATTAATAAGGCCAAGCCATCGAACGACGCCGTAGCTTCCGCCATAACGCAATGGATTAAAGCCAGCTTTGGTAGTCACCTGTGTGCTTTTGCATTACCAGAGTCACCCATTGCACAAAAAGCGCTGTTAGAAAATAAAACAATTTATGATTTAGTGGGTACTAAAGAAGTGAGCACCCCGGCCTATAAGCGGTTTAAAGATCCTACGGATGAGTTTGTAAGCCACGTTTCCAATCAACTCTCTATTGCTTGGCGTCGTTAAGAAGTGTTTACCACAATTCTCAACCCATTTTATGGCTAGGTTTCTGCCTCAATAGGCAGCCGTCGTCGGCGAATAGATGGGTTAAAAAATCTCTTAAAGGGCGTAACAGCTAAGTCTGCAACGCCATTTAAGATTTTTCCGATTTTCTGCAATCTAAGTTGAGCTTTTTAGATACCTATCAAACCAGATGAAGTTCTACGCGCCTGCCTTAGGCAGGCGCATATTTTCTGAGCGGCCTCAAACTGGGAGAATGTTTGCCGGTTGCTAATGCACTCTCTAATTTTGCGATACCAGGAGCTTGCATACCCATGCGTTCAGCAACTTGCGCCGAGTAAGTCCGACTGCTTTTCTAGCACTAAGAATCTCATCAAAAATTGCAAATCCCCCTTGATTAAGGTACTTCACCTCAGTTTTAACTGCTAAGTTATTGAGCATTTTGCCGACCAATTGTTTATGGGTCCGGGTTTTAGCCATCTTTTTTTCATTTTCCCCTCTCCTTTATGCGTTGCTTGGCTAGCTTCAGTTCTTTTTCCGGCGTCTTTTGGGTCTTTTTGACAAAGCCATGGAGCATTAAAATTTCCCGCTCAAGAAGAGCACAGAAAAAACTTTTTTAATACCTTCAGCGCCCTTAAGTTTTAGCTTAAATAGTCTTCCACAAAAAGCATCAGTATGTGGCAAACCTAAATTTAGACCTACTCAATAATGCGACCGGTCAATCCAATATACCCAGCTTGCGGCCTTACAGGTAAATTCAAAATCTCATCTTGAACTTCTACGCCGTAATAAATGATGGAGTAAGGCACATGGTAGTAGTAACAAATTTCTTATTTGTTGGCTGCCTTATTTTTTGGCTTTAGACGAGCCGTCAGTTAAATCTCAAATTGCTCTGCCCAATTTTCGACTTGCGCAGCAAACAACACCGATCCACCTCTTTTAAGGGGTTGTCTCCCGCGAAATTTAAGCCTACATTATTAATGCAGCAGAGCTCCCACTTAAATTGCGTGCGGCTGTTTTAGGGCCTCCCCCGCTCAAAAGGCGAAGAATTTTATTTAAGCAAGAGGCACATGAAAAACGTATTAATACATGGAAATGATGGGGATCCTATTTATATAAGACTGTCCAGCGAAGGGTCGTACCACGTTGTCCACCAAGATAGCTCCATTAGCTCTCATCACTCAATTTCGCTGGCCATAGCCAGTGCAATGAATCAATATAGTATTTCCGATTCAAGAGGGTTTTTGGGGTGGCAAATTATTAAATGACCTAAGCAATTAATTCTCTCGAGAACTGTAAGATTAATGCCCTTAGTCACGGCCAATCAGCAAAAAAAGTGGTTGGCTTTTGCTCTCTCAAAAACACCGATAGGCGCCATCAAGCCATTCCTAAACAACTCAGAGTTAACGGCCAATAAAGCCCATCTATTTGACATATTTTTAGTACCCAAAAATTTACAATTATTTGTAAAATAAACTGGCTACATCTGGCCCAGCCTGATCTACAGCATAAGTTGAAACCGTTTTTATTTGGGTAAGATTTTTTAACTGGGCCATATCAATCACCGTCCAATTTAGGGCATTAATGGTTTTGACGTACAAGAAATTTCTCGATAAGTCATTCATTACCGTCCACTCAGTAACTTCGCTGGACTTGGCATTGCTTCGTGGACCATCACCTACCCCACCAGCTCCATCAACCGTTAAATCATAGGGCCTATCAAAATTATTCATAATATGGGCCAATGTTTGAATTGCCTCATCAGCCGTTTTGGCTTTGCGTACATAGTTCGCATAAAAAGCTGCCTTTACAAATCTCCCTGTTGCCGTTTCGGATGATGGAAGTCCGGATAAGGCAATTCCGGAATCTGCTGTTGCAAGCTTTAATTTTCCTAGCTGACCACTATTTTTATCTACATTTGTCTGCGTGTAGTTATTGAGGTTGGTAAGGTGCCATGGAAACTCTGGGCCGTTAGTTAAGACGCTTACAGGGTTGTCATATACATTCGTTTTACCATGCTGGAACTCTATAACTATTCCGTTACCCGTTTTGTCGGCAATGGCGTAATGCAGTGGCATCAGCATATTGCCCATCATTGGCACTGGCGGCAACCAAAATTCAGCGCCATTATTTAACAAAGCCACCTTTACTTGGGCCACAGTCTTAAAGCTACCCAAAATCCACGAACCCAAATCAGCGACCGATAATATTTTTGAAGCATCGTTTCCTATAGGCGGGGCGGTTGAATCATTGAGTTCATTTCCAGAAAAGCTAAGACCCTGATCGTTGACTCCCTCAACAATAGCAACTTGTTTAGCAGTAGGAATTGCGGGCAGGGTCATCCCTAAAACAGCATATTTAGTATTAAAGGTAAGACCCTCTTTTCCTGATGGAGTGACCGATTCTATTTTTGTACCTGCCGGAAAGTAGGTGAGGGAACTTGGAATTGGGAAGCTAAATTCCATGGTTCGGCCATGATAGGCCCTGCCATTGATATCTGTAACCACAATAGCGGTACAGGCAAAGGCATTTCCGACTGAGGAAAAAATAAGAGATGCGGCAACTAGGCTGCTTGCTAAGGATTTCATTAAGAGGGCCTTCAGTAGAGATCGATCAGAAATTAAAGTACGCTTAGAGTTGGTATGGCCTTTGATTATTTGTTTCAATCACAAGAATAGAGTCCCTACACTTAGCTCAAGCCTTGCGTACAAGCATAGCAAGGCAAGGCTGCTGGTTGACTTTGGTGACATATTCTTTTGGAGACCCACCGTTCAGTGCATGTGGCGTTAATTGAAACCGAGACTTAGCCTCTTTATATTCCGTTGTCGCTCCATGTTTTACTTCATAGTCCCTAGCGATGCTTGGTTTTGCATAAATGACGGTTCCAGCTGGGGAATTAGCGTTTGGCTTAATTCTATGGCCCACCATTCCGTCTTGTACTAATTGAATTAATACGGGTCTGCAAAGTGCGCTAGATAAGCCACATAACGATGATACAGCCTCAATATCTAACCAAGATTTACTTTCTTGTACTACATTTAGGATGCAGTGATATCGTCCATTCTTATTTTCTATTGGATTGAATGCTATGGCCATGATGCCCCCTACAATTTAACAATATTTAAAATCTGGGGATAGTCCCAGTAAAAAGGCTAATTCAGCCCACAGGTTTGCTAGGACAGCATGCCCCAGCAAAAAAAGATTTGTAAGTAATTGTGCTGCTTACAGAAAATATAATGGCCTTCTTGCCTCAAGTGCTTTTTTAGAGCTAATTTTGTTCGCTACTTAATGACTATTTCACCAACCTATAAAGTCTAAGCGAAAATTCACTGGCTTTTAGCAGCCCTCAATGCTTGCTTGCCGCGAGTCATAAACAAGCCTTGGCGAGCCTTGGATAATTTCAATCTTGTTGGCTGCACTCTCTCCAGGGCATCGTTGTATAGCTGAATTTTTTCTTGCCACTATATTGATGTCCTGAGAGGCACAGCCACCTACCATCAAGGTAAAAATGGCTGTAGTGATGATGTTTTTAAATCGCGTAATGAAAATACCCTTGGGATCTGACTGGAAAAAGTTTTCCGTTTTGTACAGAACATTTATACAGGTATCGCAAAAAAATACATACACCTTATATTGGGGGGTACTGCGCCCTATTTTATTGATCTACTGATGCCGCTACTTCCTTGCTACCGAAGATAATCTCCTGTCCGATCAAAGCTTTGCTTACTGAATCTGCGCCTCTTGCAATAGGATTACTGGCCCCAACTCATTTAGCTTAACTTTATACCCTTGGTAATACAGATCAAATTGACTGAGGTTCTTGGAGAATATCTTCAGCGGGGGCTTGCCCATAAAGTTAAAGCCCGCATTGCGCGCTACCACCACTTGCCGCTCAATCGCATGAGCATCCTCAAAGCAAATCGTTTGAGCATCCCCCTTATTAATAACATACACCTGATTGCCCGCTTTGCTTGGTTTTGGAGTGAGGTATTCCAAAATAGGTGTGGCTGATGATGTGACGTAGCCACAAACCGCAAGGGAAGTATTTTTTAAGGGGATTTCTGCTGGAGTAGAACGCTGCTCTTGAGGCGCCACTGTTGTCGCTGACTCCCCCTGAATCTCTTCTTCAATTACTGCAGGCGCTTCTTGAGCTTGAGCCATGAATGCCGCTGAACCAGCTTCAAGCGACGGTGCAAATAAAACCCAACCCCCACTGATCATTGCTGCTACTAAAAATGCCCCAAGAATCCACACACTTAATTTATGCGCATTACCCGTATTTTTACTAGGAAAATATAGGGGGGATAATTTGTGTATTGCTAGCAACCCTAGCTTCGCCTCTTTTTGCACTGAAGCATTTAGATGTAATTGGGGTAAATTCAGAGGCTCAAGGTCCGCCTTGGCAATTTGAAAAGCATCTTCATGGCTTAAGCCCAAAATCATAGCCATCTTTTTGGCGCTCTGAAATTGAATCGCGGGAGAATAAAAGGCGCTATATCCACCTTCTTCTATCTGCTGCACTTGCCTCTTCGAAAAAGTCGCTTTTTTAGCCAAGTCCTCAACTGAAAGCCCAAGGCTCTCTCTTGCTTGCTTAAAGCTCTTTCCGATAATTTTAGGCAAAGCCAATCTTTCAATTCGAATTTATTTAAAATACACAAAAATAATAGAAATGAGTATCTCTGTCCATCCCCCTTTTAAGGGGTTACCAGGACTTATTCAATCGACTATAAATAATCCTCTTTTTTTATTCACTATCTAATTGCTTAATTTGCAATGACAGTAAAAAGGTTTTAATGTCGACAACTAAATTTATTGCTTTATCTATAGTAATTTCCCAGCTTTTTGCGTGCGCCGCAATTAATACCAGCATCTCTAAACGCAACCTCGATGTGCAGTCTAGACTGTCCGATACGGTATTTCTTGAGCCTGTTGCTGATCGTTATAAGACCGTCTTTGTGCAAGTTCGCAATACGTCCGATAAACCTGAACTTGATATTGAGCCCAGCATAAAGGCCTCATTAGCCCAAAAGGGCTACACAATCGTAACCGACCCTGATAAAGCTCAGTTCATTTTGCAGGCGAACATCCTGTCGGCATCTAAAACCCCTAATGACCCCTTAAAGTCAGACTTTGGAGGTTATGGTGCTGTTTTAGCTGGTGGCGCAATTGGCGCTCTAGCATCCGCTGCAACTGGTGGATCTGGCCGCAATATTGCCGGTACTGCCCTAGCCGCTGGCGCATTGATAGGCCTGGGTAATTTGATTGGCAATGCTTTGGTGACAGATGTGTATTACTCAGTAATAGTGGATGTACAAATTAAAGAAAAAAATAAGGCTGGGGTTTTGGGTCAGGAAAACAATGTTCAAAATGCTAAAAATGGGAGGAGCGCCTCCAGCACAACCGTTGTGAATACCTCTACCAATATGAAAACCTATCAGACTCGGATTATGTCTGTTGCCAATCAGGCAAATCTTGAATTTAATGATGCCGTGCCATTACTTCAGACCGGTCTTACCAAGGTCATCTCAGGCATTTTTTAAGCAGCAAACCAATGATCTCCATCCAAAGCTGCCGTAGCTAAATTTAAGATTTGAGCGTTGAGTGGAGTTATTCCGAATTGCCATACCCAGGAAAATGGCTAAATCCTGAAGTATGGAGGCGGGTAAGGTGGCCGGGTAATTTATAGCCATGTGCATCCCCCTACAAAGATCTTACTTTTCTTGCGTTATCTTTACAGACTTCATAAGCTCATCTACCGCCCGTTGTTTTGCTTGAAAAATTAAACTTTGAATAATTTTAGGCTTCAGATCCTCATAAGAAGGAAGTTGATACGCTCGCATACTTACCACTCTAATAATGCACCAATTGCCACCCAGAGAAATCGGGGTTTGAGCAAGATCTCCTTTGCTCATATGAAGTATTAAATCGGCCACATTCGGTGCTAGGGCATCAAGCAATAACCACCCCATTAACCCACCTTGCTCACTACTGAATTGGTCTAAAGAGTATTCCCTCGCTATAGAATCAAAAGCAATCCCGCTGTTGATTTTTGTAATGAGGTGGCTTGCCTGCTCTTTGCTGCCCACTACAATTTGCGCTAACTGATACTCATTCTGATTCTTGGGATCCTGGCTAATAAGTCTATCTCGCTCATACTCACCCCTAACAATCTGATCGGTAATCAGATGAGAATTGAGGTATTGTTCGAACCACAAATCAACCAGAGTATTTTGAGCGGCTAACTGAATCTTGAATGGATTGTTACCTTGATCATACAAGCGAACCCTCTGAACATCTTGCAAAATAGCCGTCCTAATAATGATGTCCGTGGTCCAATTTTTTCGCAGTTCCGCATTATTTTGGGAGCCATTAGATACCGCCAGCGCCACCATCTCATCGACTTGTTTTGCGGTAACCCTAGTGCCATTAACCAATGCCGGCAATCTCAGATTAGATAATTTAGCATCTTGGGCTGGCAATACAATTATTGGCGCGCCATTTGCGGCACTACAAACTGATGGCCCCGTAATGGCTATGACAACAAACAAGTAAATAATATAGCGAGACAGTTTAATTACAGCAGCCATAGAATTCAGTAAAGTCATAGATAGGGATAGCTTGATTTTTTATAAACTACAAGATGATCTGCGCGGAATTAATGGATTTAATGCTTTTAAAATCAATGTGGGTATGCTCTTGCTTTAAGCTCTCGTTGACATCACCGCGGGGATGTCAACTTCAGTCTTGATAGAAGCGCGGTTGAAATGGCCCAAAAAAAATACATGGGTCTCATCTTGTCATATGGGCATAAGCA
>Ga0364859_10254_pt1 | contig 11212 bp, 8 predicted proteins | sample ExccelAu500001D3_FD_206911 | JGI IMG/M metagenome (GOLD analysis project Ga0364859, IMG submission 206911) | Enriched cells from Trout Bog Lake Hypolimnion, Wisconsin, USA - BchlTB.Aug20.5000.01 .D3 | ecosystem: Environmental > Aquatic > Freshwater > Lake > Hypolimnion/Profundal zone | place: USA...
CTTTAATTCTCCTTGTCATCTGAATATCATTATCACTAGGGCTTGGATTTCCTGACGGGTGATTATGAGCCAGAATAATAGCGCATGCATTAGCCTTAAGAGCAGTCTGCAAGATGTTCCTAATATCAAGAACGGTTCCTGTTATCCCACCAACTGAGACCAATTGATAACCTAAAATCTTATTACTTCTGTTTAAATAAAGTGCATAGAAACATTCCTTTAATTCCAGTGGATAAGCCCAGATCTTCCGAAAAATGGTTTCTGCATCGGCTGACAAAGAAATCTTCATCCGTTCTGATGGCTTTACTTTGGGATTGTATAAAATACTGATTTCAGCCAGTTGTAATACATTGTTTTTCATTGAATTGATTTTTATTTTAAGTTTGAAAAGTGCGGTTAATTAAAAAGTGTCCGTCCGCCCTTTTTACTATAAGAACGAACGGACAACAGTTTTTAGTCAAGAATTTGGAAGCACCAGACATGGTAAGCTTTACCTTCAATAATGAATACATCCTCAAACTTAAGGGTCATTTTAACGGCCATTACAGCGTATTCCTGACCCTCTGTAAGTGGTGGTATGTCAACCTTGGATATAACTTTAAATGGGCAAAACAGCCTCTTAAGCTGCCCTGTTTGAGTTATGATAAGTAGACTGTCTGTGCCAACAATTCTGAACAAATCCAGGATATATTGACGAGCCTTTTCAGACATTTTAAACTTGATTTACAGAGGATTAATAAATCATGAGAAGATCCCATTTCCCAGATACCATGATCTGATACCGGCTTCAATTTGCTTTGTCAGAAAATTGGTAAAGGAGAAACACTCTGCCCCTCTATCCAGGAACGTATCGATATAACTGGACTTATTTGCACCAGTAAAAAGGTTATATAACCTCCAAAGATCAATACTGCCATTTTCATTCCGGCTAAAAGCTTCATCCTGATAATACTCCTTGGCAACAATTCCAACCTGGGTATCACTTAAAGGGAATGGCTGTAAATCCTTTCTGTATTTTATTGGAACATGCTGATACATTCTGGCCTTTCCTAACAAATGAGCAAACTGCTGTTCTGTCAGTTGGTAATTGCTGAAATTCCTGAGCATTTGAAGCTGTCTCTGTGGTGCAAAGTCGCTCAGCAGATTATAGATACCTAACCCCAATTCATGAAGCGTTCTGGCTCTGATCTCCCTGTAAGCACCATCAGTGAAGATGCAAAGGTTTGTACAGACCCTGTTTTTGAATCCGACAAATACTTTGAACCTTTCCTCGCTCTTTCGATTGTAAAGATTCTCATGATTGTATGCCCTTACACCCCCAACTGTTAATGATAAACTATTACCACTTACTGTTTCAATAATACCTGGCAGTTCAATGACAAAAGCCATTCGTTCAAAATAAAGTGTTTTTTCAGACTCAATCAGCTCTTTTGCAGGTTTCCCCATTGCCTCAGGAGTCCGCCCTTTAATCGAATGGGATACCCTGACTGATGGTTTCAACATTTCCACCCCTTTAAAAAACTGGTATGTTACTTCATTCGTGATTTCAATGAATTCAGTATGGCTGATCGTACTCTCATTATCTTTTGAGAAAACAGGGATAATACAACCTGATTTTAGCTTTTCAGGAGTAATAGGTATTATATTGGCGTGAATGAACTGATCAGCTGACAATTTAGCATCTTCAATCTCAACGTCTTCCAATATCACCTCTTCTGCAACTACTTCCTCTACAAATACATCATCAAAAGGTGAATCAATTTCTGCAACAGCATTTTCCACAATTGGGCCGTTATTTACTTGTCTTAATTCCATGATAAATTGTTTTAATTATTAACTCGTTCGACAATAGGGTTTTCCAATATACTTCTTCGCTTTATAGCCAAAGGTTCAATGGTTGACCTGTACTCCGGATATTGCTTCAGAAGATTGCGCAGATCATCCACAGAGTTTGCCTGATGGATTAGTTCAACTACCATATCCAATGATTTACCGGATTCGCACCAGCTTTTAATCTGCTCCCCTGTCTTTTCCGTAATTAGGAATGATGGTTTATCCATATAGAGATTTGTACGATCCTTTGATGCCGTAGCCTGATGTTTCATATCTACATCAAATACGATAGTTAGCTCATAATCCATGTTTTCACGGGTGACACCTTTTAGCCCTACCTTTTCAGGAACCATTTTGCCATTCTTTTCGTTTAAAACGTAATCTTGTTTTGAGCGGATATTGGCAATTACATGACAAGGAGACTGTAGAATCTTTTCGACAAAATCATTGTGTCTGGGAGTGACCTTTGACCAATTGGTGAAGCTATTGCCCATCATAGAACCATGGATATCAAGGATTCCGCCTATACCTTCCCATTCGTGAGAGATAGAGTCTATAATGATCACCTGCATATATGCTTTTTCGCAAATCTCAATGGCTTCAATGTACCTCTCTGGGGTAAAGGGTTTTTCTAAAGCTAGTACGTTAAATCCACCTAAATGGGCGTAAAGGTCAGCGGAATGGTTCTCTGTGTCAATAATTGCGATCTTCGACCAGTCATTTGTCATTCCAAATGCAAGTAATAATGATGAATAGGTCTTACCGCTACCGGACGGACCTTGTATTCCAATTTTAATTTTTGCCTGTTTTCTTTCGGCAGTTTGTAATCTCATAATTAAAGTATTAAATGTTGTAATGATAAGTTTTGATGTGGTCTAACAGAAGGATTAACATGCCTTAACAACCCATATGAAATTAAAAGAGGCATCCATATCGGATGCCCCCTGAGCTGTTTGGCTATGTAATGAATCTTTAACCTGGATTTTATTCGAAGGTTGCAGATTCAGGAATACCTTCATAAACCACCTCTTCCAAAGTTGCACCCTCCGGCAAATAGACGTAACGATAATTGACTTCAATTTCTTCTCCGGTATTTTTATCCGCATACCGAAATGGATCACAACTTTTCTTCGCAATAGAGCCAGGAAGTTTTTGACCAATTAAAGCCTTACAGTTCTGCTCATCAAATGAGGAAGGGATATAACATCGCATTGCAGTAGCATAATGGGAATTAGTCACCTTAGATTTAATAAATTCGATACCGCCCTGAATAATCAAAGCAAAATACTCATTTCCCTTCAGATTAACTCTGGGGGAATAACCGACGATTGTTACCATAACTTTAAAATTTTGAGGTTAATAATTTGAAAATAGATTAATGGGATTTCAACCCGGGAATAATCGTAAATGTGATCTTTCCCAGAATAAGATAATTTTGTGGCTGACCATCCGGGGATAACGGCGGACCTCCATAGCTGACCGGAGGGTCTTCTCCAGATGGTGCACCCTCAAATGAATTTTCAGACTATTAGCAACCAGGGGGGGATTTATGCGAATATAAAATTAAGGGGGGAGTAGGAATTGTTATTTGTCAAAAATAGAGAATATAAAAAAAGGTAATATGAATCATCCCTTAAACTCTACCAACTCGATTAATTTATCTGCAATCTCTTCCAGTTTGAGCCTTATTTCAGGTTTTGCGATCTTTAAGGCTGCACGAGGCATTGCAGGTGATAAGGCGGAACAAGGATTCTGGATGATAGTCATACCGCCAAATTCCTTTATCATTTTCAAGCCTGCTGCACCATCTGAATTGGCTCCGGTCAATACAACGCCAATCAAACTATTTGAATAAGCCCAGGCAGCCGACTCAAATAAAATATCTATAGAAGGTCTTGAGTAGTTATGCTTTTGATCCGTAGTCAATGAAAATGTGTAGTCAGATTCAATAAGCAAATGATAGTTTGGAGGGGCAAAATAAATAAATCCCTCACTGATTTTCTCATTACTTTCTGCCTCTTTAACTTTCAGGAAGCAAATTGAATTCATATATTCAATAAATACATCATTATTGTGGTCTCCAATATGAAGCACAATGATAACAGGTACAGGAAACCCTGTATTAAATCGTGGAAGAATGATCTTTAAAGCATCCGGTCCTCCATACGACGTCCCTATTACAATAGCTTTGAACATTATCCTATCCTTTTCTTAAAGATACGTAACTTCTCATCGATTATTTCAAATGAATTCCCATATTTTGAAAATTTGATACTTTCTTTGGTTCCAAGACACAATATACCGGAGGGTACAAGGCTTTCATAAAATAAACCGAGAACCTTTTCCTGAAGTGATTTTTCAAAATAAATCAGAACATTGCGGCACAAAATCAAATTAACATCAGCAAAGACGGTGTCAGTAACCAGATTATGGTCTGCAAATACAATTCTGTCAGAGAATTCTTTATTAAATATTACTGACCCATAACGAGATTTATAGTAATCAGACAGTTTACCTGTTCCTCCAGATCGCTTGTAATTGTTTTCATACTGTTCGATTTCATGCTTCTGATAAACTCCTTCTTTTGCGATCTCTAGTACTTTCCGATTAAAATCAGTAGCATAGATCTGACAACGCTCAAGTAATCCTTCTTCTTTCAAAAGAATTGAGAGTGAATAAACCTCTTCTCCTGTGGCACAACCGGCATGCCATATTTTAAAATACGCATAGGTTTTGAGCTTGGGAATTATCTTCTCCCTTAAAGAATTATAGAATTCGGGGTCGCGAAACATCTCTGTGACATTGATTGATAAATCGTCAAGAAACTCATTGAAAAACTCACGGTCACGCAAAACCCGATCCTGTAGCTGACTAACAGACAATAGCATACTGGTACCCAAGCGGTGCAAAACCCTCCTTTTAATATGAGCTTTGCTATAATTTCTGAAATCGTATCCATACCGTAAAAATATCGCTTCCATTAGTAGCTGGATCTCAATATTCAACAAGTCTGCATTTGATTCATTGTAAGAGCCGTAATCCATTAGGTCAACTATTTATTTATTCTTTGCGTTTTCCTGCGTCAATAAGTACCTGAATTAATTCATGCTCTGAAAAAGGCTTGCTTAGAAAATTGTTCATTCCTGATAACAAGCATCTTTGTTTATCCTCTGCCATTGCGTTCGCTGTCAATGCAACGATGTAAACAGGAAAATTAATCATATTATTCTTTTCAAAAGTTCTGATCATTTCTGTTGCCTGTAACCCATCAACCACAGGCATTTGCATATCCATCAATACCAGATCGTAATTATTTATTTTAAATAACTCAAACGCTTCCAGCCCATTATTGGCAACATCACAAACAAGCCCAAACTGTTTAAGCGTTAATCTTGCTACTTTTTGGTTGATAAGGTTATCTTCGGCAAGTAATATTTTCAGCTTCTCAGGAACCGATTCACTAACATTTGTCGGTTTTATGTCACTGACCTTGGCCTCTTTCACGGGTATTCTGAACCAGAATTCAGAACCTCTGCCTACCTCGCTTTCCACCCCTATTTCTCCACCCATCAAATTAACCAGGTTCTTTGAAATAGCGAGACCCAGACCTGTCCCCCCGTATTTTCGTGAAATACTATTTTCGGATTGCGAGAATTCTTTAAATAAGAGCAATTTACCTTCATTAGATATTCCAATTCCTGAATCAATAATGCGAAAAATAATTCGCATTGAGTCTCTGCTTCTATCAATTAATTCAGCGTACAATTTAACCTGACCCTGATGGGTAAACTTTATGGCGTTATTGACAAGGTTCATTATTATCTGGCTGATTCTTAACGGATCGCCGGTTAGCATTACAGGGATATCATTTGAAATATGATAACTAAAATCAATTCCGTTTTCATCTGCCTTAAACTTCATCAATTGATAGACATTATTTAGCAGACTATTTAAGTTGAAATCGATGTTTTCAAGTTGAATCTGTCCTGATTCTATCTTTGAAAAATCGAGTATATCATTTATAATCTGAAGCAAATTCTCTCCTGATGTGGTAATAATATCCAATAATTCCTGTTGATCACTGTTTAACGGAGTTTTTTGCAAGAGTTTGGATAATCCAATAACACCATTAAGCGGTGTTCGGATTTCGTGAGTCATGTTTGCAAGAAACATTGATTTTGTCCGTGAGGCCGCTTCTGCATTGCTTTTTGCAATTTTGAGACTCAGGTTGGTCTCTTCCATTTCCGCTAAAAGGTAACTGAGTTTTTCCCGTTGAATATATAAGTCGAGAAATACCTGAACTTTGCCTTTGAGGATATCGGGAATGATTGGCTTTGGGATAAAATCGACTGCTCCGGTCTCGATTCCTTTGATAATATTTAAATCACTCTGATGAATTGCGGAAACGAATATCACCGGAAGATACCTGGTCTTCTTCCGTTGCCGCATAAGTTCAAGGGTCTCGTAGCCATTCATTCCCGGCATCTGAACATCGAGTATGGCAAGAGCATAATCCTCTTTCAGGCTAAGTTTCAACGCTTCCTCACCTGAAAAAGCCCGAACCATATCAATTTTAAAATCCTCCAGTATAGCCTCCAGACTTATCAGATTCTCTAAAAGATCATCGACAATCAATATTTTAGGTCTCATTTTAATGGTCATTTTTTATAAAGCCAAATTTTCAACATGGCAAATAATTTATCTTCATTAACGGGTTTTGATAAATAGTCATTTGCCCCGTTTTGTATCGCATTTTCATAATCCTCCTTCATAGCCTTTGCTGTAAGACATATAATTGGGATATTTTTAATTTCGCCAGTTTTTCGGATTATCTTCATCGCTTCATAACCATCCAATACAGGCATCATCACATCCATAAGTACAAGATCAATTCCCGAAACCGATTTTAACATATCAATCGCAATTTTTCCATTTTCGGCTTCCAACACTTCGATATCCCACTCTTCAAGTATTTTACCAAGTGCAAAAACATTTCTGATTTCATCATCCACAACCAATATCTTTTTCCCTTTAAAAAGGGTATCCCCTTCCTGGAAAGGAACTTTAATTTTGTGATTTGGAATCGTTCTGGAAACCTGATGTAAAAAGAGTGTCACCTCGTCCATCAGGCGTTCATCTGATTTTAACCCTTTCAAAATTATTGTGTCGGTGTATGCGCTTAGCTTTTTATGCTCTTCTTTTGAAATCTCCTTTCCTGTATATACAATCACTTTTGGAAGTGGAATATCATTTGCCTTGAGTTTCTCAATTAGTTCCTTCCCGGAGTAGTCAGGTAAGCCAAGATCCAGGATAATGCAATCAAATGATTCATTCGAAAGCATATTGAAAGCCTCTTCGGCAAAACCTGCCACCTCAATCTTAATGTCGAGTTGAGAAAGTAGGTCTTGGATTATTTTTTGTGTGACAGAATCGTCTTCTACAACTAAAATTTTTCTGGAGGGTGATAGAAAATCATTTTTAAGCGTTTCTAATGCATTGGAAATCTCAATGTCATCAAGGGTTCGTAATTCATTTTCTCCCAATGAATCAGCATATTCAACAGGTGTAATAATATGAACAGGGAGTTTTCTGATCAATGGATGCGATTTTAATAACTGATAATTTTCTTGGTCATTCGAAAGCTCTACTGAAAGCATAATTGCCAATGGATGAAATTTTTCTGCAAGAATTAATCCATCTGAGATTGTATCTGATACAATGACCCTGTAATTTTTCGCCCTAACCTGCTGTTTGTATCTTTCAGCTTGTTGTTTCGATGGATGAATAATCAGAATTATACTATCACTCCCTGCCTTATAACGGTCATCAGGCACAAAACATGGCAATTGGATAGTATCATCAATTTCAGGATTATAAGTTTCAGTAAGTTTTTCGGCTATTTCTATGGAGGATAAATCTTCCGCATTATTTACCTTCTCCGCAATTTTCTGTGGATTGTTTACAGGCAGGAAAACAGAAAATACAGATCCCTTATTAAGTTTGCTTTGGAGTTGAATTTCTCCCCCCAGCATCCTGATCAATTCACGCGAAATGGACAAGCCCAATCCGGTTCCACCAAACCTACGTGAAATACTGCCATCTGCCTGCTGAAAAGCTTCAAAAATTGCTTCAAGTTTTTCATCCGGAATTCCTACTCCGGTATCTTCAACTTTTATGCAGCAAACATTTCCGGTGGCCAAAGAGGGATTGTTAAATTTGACCATTTGAGCAGGAATGATAAAATCAACCTTTACATGTCCTTCCTTGGTGAATTTGAAGGCATTCGAGAGGAGGTTTTTCAGAATTTGCATTAAACGGTAACGGTCAGTCTCTATTTGTTGAGGAAATTCATTTTGAACAGATACCTCAAAAATCAAATGTTTATCCTCGGCCAGTATATTGAAATCAGAAACAAGCTCTTCCCTGATTTCTGTGACACTCACAATTCCAAATTCAAGTGTTATTTTCCCTGCTTCAATCTTTGAAAGGTCGAGAACTTCATTAATTAGATAGAGCAGATCATTCCCGCTTTTATAAATAATCTTGGCCGACTGGACCTGTTCAGGGGTTAGATTACCTTTTTTATTATTCGATAAGAGTTTTGATAAAATCAATAAACTATTTAAAGGGGTTCGCAGCTCGTGCGACATATTGGCAAGGAATTCCGATTTATACTGGCTCGAAAGTTGTAATTCTCTGGCTTTAATCTCAAGTGCATCTTTAATTTCGGTAAGTTCTCTATTTTTATTTTCAATTTCTTCTTTTTGAATTTCAAGTTGACGAGTCCGTTCCTCAAGTTCTTCATTTGATACCCTCAATTCCTCCTGCTGCACCTGAAGTCTCTTTTCGTTGTCTGTCAGTATTTTAGTATGTTCAGTCAGTTCTTCGTTTGCTACTCTTAATTCTTCTTGTTGTACCTGTAACTCCCCGGCTTGCTCTTGTGTCTTTTGAAGTAATTCGTTAGTTTTAACCATATTAATGGCAGAGCTGATGTTAATAGCAATTATATCAGCTGCATCCTTTAGAAAATCAATCTCGAGATCTGAATAAGAGTTCAATGATGACAATTCAATTACTCCAATCAGCAAATCGTTAAAAACCAATGGAATGATGACAACTTGCTTGGGTATATAGATACCTGAGGATGAAAAAGAAACATACGATTCAGAAGGAAGGTCAGATAGAATAGTCAGTGTCTTTTTGGAAGCGACCTGACCCAGAATACCTTCATTCAACTTAATGCGTTCCTTCAGTTTTTTGGGATCAAAACCGGAAGAGGCTACAAGTTTTAAAAATTGATATTCCGGATTGTATATATGAATACTTCCAAGCTGCGAATGGAGAAAATCCATTAAGAATTCAAGGGTATTTGTTGACAGGTTGACAGGAGTATGATCGCCACTTAACTTTTCATTAATCCGGTTTATCCCCGATTTAAACCATGAATCCTGCTCAGCCTGTTCGTAAGAACTCTTCAGCTTTGCAACCATTTTATTTAGAGCAAAGCTGAGTTCATCTTCTTCTGATCTAGGGCTTATTTCCAGTGAATAATCCCCGTCAGCAACTTTGCGAGTATATTCAATCACTATGAGTAAACCATCCTGAATTTCGCGGAATGAACTGGCCAATTTCCCAATTTCATTCTTTGAGTTGATCGGTATCTTCGTATTGAGGTTCCCACGCGAAATAACCTGAAAATTCCTGACCATTTCTTCCAATGGCAAAGAAATTGATCGCGAAATTAAAAGTGAAATTATCCACAATAATAAAATAAGGCAGATAACTATGATCAACATGGCCCAAAAGAGAAGATCGTTGGCAAAATCGTCAAGTGCTGTTATAATCCTCGCAAAATCCTGATAAAACAATCTCATTTTATGCAAATCGCTTCCAAGAAAATCACGATTCATATCTCCATTGGACTTTTTGAATTCCTCTATTTCCTTTTTAATTTTCTCACCTAGAAGATAACCATCCATTGTTACTTTTTGTGCCTCCGAAATTTTATCCCTTTTTATTGTCAGTAAAAGGCTTATCCGGCTTCGCATTAGGTAGGCATTATCTCTGTTTGAATTGAATGCTTCTTTATAGGATTCGTACAAAATGTCTGCACATCTTTCTTTGGGAAGTTGCAGAAGCTGATCGATTATTGCAAAATGATAAGCCATCTGGTTGGCACTGTTTATTTTGACCACTCCAGAATCAAGTAGCAATTTATCGTTGGTTGATAAGTATTTGAAAAAATCTTCTACTCCCTCCTGAAAGGTATTGTTATGGATTCTTTCTGCATTAATTATTATCCCAAGCAATTTACTGGTTTGGAAGAAATAATTGGACATAAATCCCAAAACCAATACACTCAAGAGTGTTACAAAGCTCATAACCCTAAGTTTGGCAGGTATTTTAAGATGATTTAAATTCAGCATAATGACCATAGATTAGAAAACATAAAATTAAGTAAAGCGAGCCTAATATAAAACATGAAATTCAACTAATTTTTAATTGATTAAAACGGTCTTTCAATATTTTGAGTAAACAACATATCAATTGCATAAATAATTATCGATTTCCTTTTTTAATTTAACTAACCTGATTTTATTGAAACATTGGTAGTAGTAAATCGATTAGTAATAAATGTAAATGTTGTCTTAATAGCGTTAACATATTTGGTCTGTAGCGAACAAAAAAAGGGAGCAAGCTCCCAATTTTCAAAAGTCAATGAGATCTTCAATTTCCTTGACTTTAGTGTAAAGCGTCCGTTTCATCTCGTCGATGACGGTGTTGATAACTGCGGAGTTTGCAGTTCTGATCTCATTTTTCCTGTTGATGGTATTATTTTGAATTTTGTTTTTTAGTATTGGTAAACCTTCTCAAAAATGATCTGAAAAATTCAGCATAAACCAACATGTAAAAGGATGGTAAACCCTGTACGCCCATATAGAATTCAAATATATGCTTGTAAATGAAGGATTTAGGTGTATGGATTTAGGAAATAGGAAAACGTATGGATTATCCTGTTTTGTTAATATTCTTATATTGAGGATTTATTACTTTTATTTTCAATTCCGATCACCTCTTTAATGTAATTCGGAAAGATTAATCCCATGAGATCATTTTTTTAACATACATTTGGTGAAACGTTGGCAGCCAATCACTTTCATGTTTTGCTTCAATTTAAGTGATTTTTAATTTAGAAAGAGACTTGAATTTGTCAATAAGTCTGTTTATAAAATGTATTAGAAATTTGTATAACAAACTTAATTTTAGATATTTACTGACTATATTTAACGTGATTTAATTAGAGACTTCGTGTTTAAAGAGTCTGGATATTCAGTCCGATGTATAAAGGATTGAAACAGGAATTATTGTAATAGCTAAG
>Ga0364859_10835_pt1 | contig 11199 bp, 5 predicted proteins | sample ExccelAu500001D3_FD_206911 | JGI IMG/M metagenome (GOLD analysis project Ga0364859, IMG submission 206911) | Enriched cells from Trout Bog Lake Hypolimnion, Wisconsin, USA - BchlTB.Aug20.5000.01 .D3 | ecosystem: Environmental > Aquatic > Freshwater > Lake > Hypolimnion/Profundal zone | place: USA...
TCGATAAAAGCTATTTCGGCGGCCATAAGTTAAACCTTCCGGAAACATCATCTTCTGGAACTTCTTCTCTTCTGCGAGGTCGTATGAAACCCATATATAGCTTAGGTCCTGGCATAATTTTAAAACGAAATACAGGAACTTTTTCTGGTTCTAAAATGGAAAGTCAAGGAGTTCTTGTTTAGCTGTTAATTCCGCCATTTGTTGCTGTATTTCAGGGAAAGTTCGGATAAATGGCTAGTTGTTAGTAAAAATCGAAGTGGTCAGGTTCAAAGCAGCCATTGAGTACAAAAACGTGCCTTGTGTTAAGCAACTTGAATATCATGATTAACGGGCTGCTTGGGCAATATCCGGTTCATCCATCTTACAACCATATAAAAGATAAAACCATACATTGCCACGACATAAATAAGCGAATGGTTTATTTTGAAAAAATAAGAAGGGAGGTAAACCCATGCCAGTGAAAGAAAAACCAGCCTTAGCAGATTTATCAGTACTATGCCTGTCAAACCGGTTACAATAAATATCATCTTGTCTTTCCATTCTCCAGCAAAAAAAATAACAGCTCCTGTAAAAACTATCATGGCGGGTATTGCAAGGCAATGCTCCTGTACCCACACTTGTTTATTACTGACCAGCATATTAATATTTATGCCGCTGGAATTGCTCCTCATGCCGAACAGGGAAAGAATGAAGCTTGTTGCACTTGCATACCAGCATCCTATCGAATAAACGGAATTTATCCAATAACGATTTAAAATTGTACCGGGAAGATGCGCAAAATGATGGAAAATTTTCCAGGCAATGTAGACCAGAATTATTTTCAACGGTACCAGGTATTGCTCTTGCAGCACTGTTCTAGTTTTCATTCAATGCATTTATTTAATCTTTACAACCTAAGAGAAGAAAATACGAATTACCACAATCGCAATGATCACCATAGTAAACAACAAATAATTTGATGTTGGTTTCCCGGGAGTTCCTCTGGAACCTCGTCTTGTCAAAGTCTTGGGGTTGATACTGTATAACCCTGGAAGCCAAAAAAACACTTGCAGGAAAAATATAATAAAAAAAGTAACAGACCTGGGGTAGGATAATATAAATGCAACGAAAGCCACCAAGATAACCGGATAAAGAAAGGCATGCATAATAATTTCTTTACCCCTCCGGTCTTTTTTTACGATAACAGACGAGGGCGATAATTTTATCAATACCGGCGAACAGATATAACCCAACACAATATTTATGGTACAGGATATAGATATTAAAACAACAGGCCAAATTATACCCAATTGAAACCAACTTACAACAACTGCAAAACCCTGAAATGTGGACATTGGCATTGACAAAGCGGGAACAGGTGCTAAGCACATTAGAGAAGTCCCGAGAAGCGTGGCAAAAACAGCAATCCAATATGCAAACCATTTCCAGCGGTTAACTTCTCCGGGGCTGAACAAAATAAGTGCGAAAAAGAAGGCAGAGAATATAAGCAGTAAAAATGGAGGCAAAGCATACATGATCATGACGCGATTGCTGCTCCAAAATTTATTTGCCTGGGGAAATGAATCAACTTTTCCAAAATACACATGAGTTTCGTAACCAAGAAGGTAACTGAGAGTGCCGAGAAATAACTGATAAACCATAATAACGCATAGAAACGCGGTTACCGCAAATACCAGCCAATTCAAATAATTGCTCAGTGCAATTTTTGAAATGCTATACTTTGTACCACGCACTACAAGGAGATCTGCCATAATAAAAAATGGCCTGTCATTTAATAAATGACAGGCCCTGGGTTAAAAAGTATTTTTAGTTATTTTTTTTATTCTTTAGTTTCAGGTGCGCGTAACCAGCAATACCGGCCAACAGCATCACCGCTCCGCCGTCAATTGGTCCGCCGGTTCCAGATGGGGGTGGGCCGCCCTGGCCTTGTCCACCTCCACCACCATTCGGTTGTGCCGATAGTATAGCAACCGAAAACATAATAAATGATACAATAGCGGTTCTGATAATTATCTTTTTGGTATTCATCCGTTCAGTTTTATTGCTTTAGTGTTTTAAAGATTTAGTTATTTGAAATCAAAACTTTAGAAACAGTAACTTTTTTACCCTCGGCAACCTTAACAATAGCGTACCAAGGTGAACCCGCCTGTAAATTAAATTCTAACTTGTTGGCAGCTGAGTTAAATTCAGAAATATTCTGGCCTAGTATATTGGTTACAGTTATTACAGCAGGTTCAGAACCTGAACGCTGAATATGCACGGTATTTCCGGACGAATATATGCTTGTAAAATCTGATTCTATATTGGTGATACCAGAAACTGCATTTGGCCTGAACACAACTGCATACCTTCCGGTATAGGTTTGTCCGCCATTTAATACCAACGGAACAGAACTTGTTGAATCCAAATTAACCATCGAACCGTTGATCGCATCCTGAAGATATGCGGTTAATCCGGGAACATTTAAGGCCACAGCATTAAGGTTGTAAGAACCACTGTCTTCTACAGTAATTGTAAGAGGTAATACTGTTTGCTCATCCAAGGCCGCCATTACATTAATAGCATAGTCGTAACCAGGTAAACTATATGCCAGATTTACAGTGCTACCCGCAGGCATTTTAACCGCATCTAACCCCGGGTCGTAGCCGTTGGTTGCCTGGGCATCGGTATATGTTACAACTTCATCACTGTTAGTTCCATTTGTAAGGACTAACCTGACTTCGTTATCAAGCTGACGCACAGCTCCGTAATAGCTACCGGCGGTGCGTGTTCTAACGGTATTATTCATTACGAATGTATTAGATGATGATAGCGTTTGAACAAAAAATCCCTGAGATGACGCTATTTCATCGTTCGCTCCGTTAACACCTGTTACACCGTTATGAGCACCCCATGAACCGCCATATTGGGCAGTTGTATGGAATACATAATAAGAGCTGTTCGCAATGTTTGAATTAAGGGCCTTTACCAAACTCCACTTAATTGGCGATGGATATGGATTGCCAATAAAGTTCCATCCTTTACCATTACCTGCGTGGGTACTGGTAACAGTGATTGAGTTATTACCTGTATTAGGAGTACCTGTTAATGAAATTGGGTTTTGAAGAAGGTCACCTGTGTTATCAGTTCTTGCGGCAATGCCTTTCATTGGCGAAAGTGAATTTGAGGTTCCGGTATAACTTAACCAGCGCTCGTAATATACTCCCGTAGCAATTGACATGTTTTCCTCATATACCTGGATGGTAGGATAAGGATTGTAGCTATACCAGCATTTTACACCATCAAGTCCGCGAATAGATATAGAGTTACCCAAATCTCCCACTGTAGTATTAACAGGCGAGCTTAAATCGCGATAGCCAAGATTTGGATTACTCACATATCTTTGAACTGTGAGGTTACCGCTGTAACTACCGGCAGTGCCGCTGGTAAAATCATCATAATAAGCATCGCCGGTCGCGCTAGAAACCAATATAACGCTACCGCTGTTGCTAAAGTTGCCCTGAGTCATTACCATCGACTTATTAACCGCAAGATTTCCTGTAGATGATACGCCTCCGGAAGTATTTGCAATTTCAATATTATCGACGGACATAACGCCACTTAAAGCTTGAGCCGCACCCCCGGTTAAGGTAAGTGCAGAGGTTCCCAAAACATTCGCTGCTGAGGAAGTTCCACCAGTTACATTTCCGCAAACACTAAGCGGGGCAGTTAAAGTAAGTTGAGCATTGTCGTTAATAGTTACATTACCAATCGATACAGCTGTGGAAATAGCCGGGTAATTTGTACCCACTACAGGTATTACAACATCGGCAGTACAGCTATGCGGTCCACCGGCAGGCGCAACCGGTGTCCAGTTTGTAATTGTAGCCCATGCAGTGCTTGTAGCCCCGGTCCATGTATATGCTGGTGCCGCAGGTACTATCTCGCCCGTAGTTAATTGAATAGCACCGGGAGAAGTGAATCCGTTAAAATTGATTTGATCTAACTGTGAAGCCGTTAAGGCTGTGTTGTCTGTGCCCACAAAAACCTGGCCTGCAGTTCCTGAACTACCGGCAGAACCCACCCATCCGTATATTGTCAAGGTCTTACCGGATGTAAATGTCCCGGCACTGCTGAATTTGAGTGAGTGTGAACCGGTGCCCAGATAAATAGTTGAGTTATTGCTCAGATTTATCGCTCCTACGGTTTCGCTGTATCCTGCCGCTGCGCCTGTTTTGAATGAGCCTCCGTTAAATGTAAAAGGTAGGTTATTGGCAAATAAATTTCCACTGGCCCCCATTTCTACGGTACCGGCATTTAAACTAAGACCACCTGTAAAGGTGTTAAGTCCGGTAATGCTTAATGTACCCGCACCTGATTTTGCCAATGCAGTTTTGGCTGTTGATCCATCCTGAATAACGAGTCCAAAAGATGTATTACCGGATTGGTTTACTGTAAGGGTATTGGTTCCGCTTGCAGCGCTGTTGGTAATTACTCCGGTTCCACCGGTGTTGCTTGAAAGTGATGCAATAGTTACATCGTTACCATTCAGGTCAAAATTTTGTCCGTTACCTGATGTCGCTCCCATAACAAATACAGCTGTAGTTGGAATGCTCCCTGCAGGACCTGCTTTTACACAACCGATAGGGGCACTACCATTAAAATACGCTGTAGTGAATGAATTGGCGGTATTCGTTAACAATAAGGTTCCGGCACCACCTGTTGTTCCATTTGCAAAATTGACAGGTGCACTACTGTTGATGGCACCTGAAATGGTCATAGTATTTGTACCACCTGTAACACCCAAAAGTGTATAAGCATATTGCGAAGAAGTATTGGTAACAGAACCAGATACCGTTACATTGGCGGCATTTCCAACTATACCAACTACTGAGCCCGCGCCACCTCCTGATGTAACTGCACTTACTATATTGATATCGGCAGCAATGGTGCTGTTAGCCTGAACAAAATCCAACTGGTCTGACTTAACCGTGGTAGCAGCACCCTGATTGATAGTGAGCGTTGAACCGGCTCCGCTGGTTAATCCATTAATATCAAGCTCTTTGGTTGTGGTTGTGGCAGGAGTAAATATATTAAGGTTATAAGATGCAGGCAGGTTGATTGTTCCACCTAAAGCTTCGATATTGGCAGGACTTGTGCTGGTTGTAAATGTATAATTGTTAGCCTGCACATAAGTGTTGCCCGGATTCGGACTGCTTGCAAAGGTTATTACACCTGCGGTGCCTACCAGGTAAGCATTATAATTACCCGGCTGCCATGATGCCTGAACGCCGGTTCCGTCATTAACCGGTGCTATCCATGCATTAGTTGTGTTCCAGGTTCCGGTACCACCAGTGGCAGGATTATTTGCCGGAGTTCCCCCGTTCCAATAAAAGTTGGCATCATCTACAAGGGTAAAGGTTTGAGTTGTTGCACTGGCAAAGCCGATATCGCCTGTTGGTGAGCTTATTGATACAGTACCTGTTTCAGTACCTTCAAATATATTGTCGTTATGAACAGTAAAAGTAATTGTGCCGGTGCTGCTGCCCGGATTAATTGTGAGAGTCCCTGTAAGCGCACCTGAAGCCAGCTGGCTTGCCTGAATTCCCGTAATGGTATAATTTACAGTTGAACTATGGACGACGCTTGTGGCGACCCCGATAAGCGTGGTATTGACTGTTATTGTATAGGTTGTTCCTGCAGTTTCACTTCCTGTTGTTGGGCTGACTGCTGCCAGTGTAGCCGTAAGAAGAGCTGACGAAGGAACAATTTCATTGGTTCCGCTTATTTGTGAGGCACCGTTAGCGTAACCAACAAAATTAATACTTGCAAGTTGGGTACTACTTAAAGTAGTATTAATTATAAGTTTACCTGAAGAGCCGGCTGCAGTTCCTGAAGCACCAGGTGTGCCTGACCACCCTGTTACAGTTAATGCTGTTGTATTTGAAATGCCACTTGCATTACTAAAGGTAAGCGTGTGACCTGTGGTTCCAACAAAAGCAATTGTTGAAGGTGCAGATAGTGTCAGTAATCCAGCTGTATTTGTATAACCGGTACTGCTACCCGTTGTAAATGTACCTCCGTTTAATGTTACCGGTAGTCCGCTTGCTAAAACGTTTGCCGCGCCGGTAATTAAATTGCCGTTGGCGTTTATTGTAAGGCCTCCGGTAAATGTATTGCCGGTAGATTTTAAAGTAAGTGAGGTTGTATTGTCGGCACCAGCTAAGGCAATTGCTGTTTTAGCGGTTGAACCGTCAGTAATAGGAAGGCTAAAGCTGGTTGCGGTAGCAGTTGGCTGATTAATTGTAAGTGTTCCAGTACCACTACCGGCCGTGTTGGTTATTCCGCCATTTGTGGTTCCTGTAGTGCTTGCCAGGCCGGCTACGATTTGGTTGGTTCCGTTTAAATCCAGCTCCGGACCTTGTGTTGTTAATGTTGATGAGCCTATATTTAAAGCTGAGTTAGGGGATAAGCTGTTATTACCACTGCACTGCACTATTGCACCCGCATTGGTAGCAAGGTAAGTTGGGCCGTAATAGTTACTGGTTCCTTTAAAAATAAATGTACCTGCACCTGAGCCGCCCGGTTTATTAGAAATCCATACCGGTGAGGTATTGGTATTAGCTGCTGTAATGCCATTAACGGTTAAAGTGTAACCGGCTTTACCGCCGAGAATAACTGTAGCGTTATTTGTATTTGCAATCTGAACAGCACCATTGGTTCCGTTTCCGTTCATGGTGTAAGAACCAGCAGGTGTAGCAAGGCCAATACCGCTGTTACCACCATTATAGTTAAGCGCAACATAGCCGCCTCCTGTTCCGTTCATAATAAACGGAATGGTTGTTGAATAAACCCCGCTGACAACAGAAGGCTGAAGTTCAACGTTTGAGTAGACCGTAGTGCTCAAGCCCTGAGCCCCGCTAACAGTGAAAGTACTACCTGCATTTCCGGTAAGTGAAGTGCCTGTAAGAATAAGTGTTCTTGCACTTGCGGCTGCAGTACCGGTAACAGTAGGATCGTTTAAATCAAGATTAACTGCTGAGCCTCCGCCAAGTACTATATTACCTGAGAGTGTAACGGCGGTAGCACTGTTTGGTGTAATTACATCGTTAGTTGTGTTAACGGTAGTACTAACGGGGTTTATGGTTGGAGTATTTGTTCCATTAATGCTAACTGTTCCCTGGCCGCCGGCAATAATTGCAGGGTATCCGTCTACCCAGGTAGTACCTGTTCCCGTAGAACCTGTTGCCACACCAACCCATGAATTTGTAACATCCCATGTTCCTGTTCCCCCGTTTGGCGTTACTGTTGTTCCGGCAGTCGGGGTGCCGCCATTCCAATAGTATGTAGCGTCATCATAAAGTACAAACGTTGCAGGAGTGGTGTTTACCGACAGGCTGCCGGTTGCTCCGGTAAGTACCACAGAGCCGGTTTCGTTACCTTCGAAAATATTATCGTTTTGAACTGTAAATGTAGTTGTTGCACTTGTACTTGAGCCGTTGAAGGTCACAGTGCCGGTTAATGAACCTCCGCTAACCTCGCTTGCCAGGATTCCTGATATGGAGAAAGAAGCAGTTGTTCCGTTTGCAGGAACCACCGTAGCGTTAACTGTTACAGTAAAAACGGTTGAGCCGGCCTCTGAACCGGTTGCCGGCGAAATAGCGCCCAGCGAAGCAATGTTTGCGCCTGTTGGTACGATTTCACCACTTGGAAGGATGTTGGCATGCTGGCCATTATAAGAGCCACCTGAGAACGTAACCTGGGTGGTAAGTTGAGTTGAAGTTAACCCGGTATTGTCGCTACCCACATAAATGTGGTTGCTACCTGTCCAACCTGTAACGGTAAGGGTTCCGTTCCATGTAACTGCGCTACTGTTTGCAAAATAGATGCTGTTGCTTCCTGTGCCCATATTCAGGGTGCCGCCGCTGCTGCCCACTGTTAAAGTGCCAAGCGGAGATGAAATGCTACCCTGAGTATAACCGGTAGTTGCACCAGTACTTAAAGTACCTCCGTTTAAGGTAACCGGCAAGGTTGCTGCTAAAGCATTGTTTATTCCTGTAATTAAGGTTCCTGCATTTAGAATCATCCCACCTGTAAAAGTATTGTTGGCGGTTAAGGTTTCTTTACCTGCAGAGCCGGTCATTTCAAGAGTTATATTGTTGTAAGTACTGCTAAGAAGCGTAGTGTTATTGGCACCAATAACCGCTGCAAAAGTTGCATTGGCATTGCTGGTACCGCCACCTTTAATAATCAATGTAGCACCCGTGCCGCTGTTTGAATTAGTTATACCATAATTTGTACCGGCAGCAATTTGCGTTTCAATTGATCCAACATTCACCGTATGCCCGTTTAAATCAAAATCGCCAAATCCGCTGGCAAGAGGTGTTACAGAATTACCATAAATAAGCTGGGTAGTTTGAGGAAGGCAATTATCAGCAGCACATTGAAGATAGCCGCCCATATTTAAAACCGTAGGGCCTGTCCATGTATTGGATGAACCAGAAATAACTGTTTGACCTGAACCATTGGCTCCGGTAGTAACGTTATTGCCAAAAAACACGGTTGCCGCGCCTCCGATAGGTCCCTGCCAGTTTAAGATAGCGTTGGTTCCGGTTGTAGCACCCATTGAAACAAGAAATCCTGCAACAGATGAAGGGTTTAGGGTTACTGTGTTAATTACCACATTGGTAAAATTGCTTGCTCCACTTAACGTACTAAGTCTGGATCCGGATGCCGATACGGTGATGGTGCCGGCATTGCCTGAAGTACCAAAGGCTCCCGCCGCGTTGCCGTTAATTCTTGCGGCCGTTGTAAGGGTTATACCCCCGGCAAAATTGTTAGCACCGCTAAAATTTAAAGTAGGTGTTCCGGTTCCTGTAGTTGAAATCAGCCCGGTAAACGTATTCGAGCCGTTAAAATTTTCAGTTGGGCCACCGGTTCCCGCAATGGTAAGCGTACCTGAAAAAGTATTGTTGCCGCTAAACGTTGAGGCGGCACTGCCACCTGTTGTGGAGATAGTGACATTTCCACCAAAGGTATTACCTCCCCCTGACGAGAATACAGGGCTGCTTGAGCCGGAGATAGTTAAAGCTGTGCCTGACGCTGTATTTAATGGTGCGTTGATTGTTGAAGAAAAGCCCGCCCCCAGTGCAATAGTGGGGGTAGCTCCGGTTATTGTAATAGCATTACTTCCCGCCAGCGTATATCCTGTAACCCCGAACGTGATTCCTTTGGCAGATTCTGCCGCCCCAACAGTAACTGTTGCCGCTGTACCTATAAAAGAAGCAGTGTTGGCAGCAGCCCAGGCAGTGCTGTTTCCGGGATTGCCTGTTACCCAGTTGGTAGTTGCGCCGGCCCAGGTTCCTGTTCCGCCTGAAGGAACTATAGCTGTTCCGGTGGTTGTAGGGCCGTTCCAATAAAGAGTTTGGGCGTTAACGATTTGCAAAAAGCAAAATAAAGCCAGCAGAGTAAAACTCAGTCTTTTCATAATCAATATGTTTTTTAGTTCGTATGTCGTAAACTAATATGGAGGAAGCCGCAAAGCAACCCATATTAAGTTATGTAATTATTAACAATACGTTATCGTAAAAAATTAACAGAATCTTTAATATTCCATTAACGCAAATCAAAAAACATATTATTTGATAATATTTTCATGAAATGCCCATGCGGCCCGGTGTTTAAACTTTTGGATTCTATATCTTTTGGGGGGGCGCCTTAACTATTTAGTGATACTGAACCATGTCTTTATATCCCGAAGAAAATCACCAATGCAATTGTAATAAAAGCCAATTATATTTAATTCAACTTTAGAACGTATACTGGAACCCTGCCCTAAGTTCATCTTCCTTCCATTTCATATTCGTATCAGGTTCCTTTAAACGCAATGCATAATGAATTTTAATAGTAAGGTTGGTAGGCAGTGCGAAAAAGTTATAGGCAAAGGTCATCGTACGCTGCTGAATACCCAAAAACTTACCGCTGGAGTTATAATCACCGGCCAAATCGCTCGGATTCATCTCATCATACCTGGCCGATATTGCCGAACGCAATTTCTTGCTGTAATAATTGGCTTGTACAAGATATCCGCCGTCGCGGTAATACTTGGTATTGTATTGAAGTAATTGCTCGGCAAGCGGAGTGCCCGGTGCAGCATAGTTATTGCTCCAATCCATCTCAAACTGTGCAGAAAAACCGTGCCACATAAACGCAGCATCAACTCCGTAAGTCACTTTCTTTCCGTCAATGTTCATCACGTTATCAAGGGCATATGCCGTGCTGCCGGTACCTGCTCCGGTAAACTGCGTTTTGTCATTATAACGCACATCGGCACCAATGCGCGCCAGGGGTACAGCCAGGTTTCTTTTGTCTAACTCTTCCTTCCGGTAGTACGCAGATGAAATCTCCACACGGCCAAAATATTCAGGCTTGCCATTAGGATCCGTTACCCCGGCTAGTATTAATTCTCCATCTCCACTGCAAATTCCGGCATAAACATTAATACGCTGGTGCCAGAAATCCTTATAAATCATCGCGCCTGCATCGCGGCGGCTAAAATAAGTTCCGGTGGCAACGGTTGAACGTGCAAGAAATGGCGATGGAACCTTATCAATCATAGAACTTGGCGAAAAAGGCAGCTTAAAATATCCCGCTTCTATATTTACATATGGATTTACATAATTAATATGAGCTTCGGTTAGTGGAACAGCGGTTTGGTCGGTGGGTGTCTGTATAAACGCAATAATATCCGCAAAGTTAATTTCCACCTCAAACTTCAGCCCGCCTTTTACAAAGCCTTTGATATTAAAACGGGCATCATCCAGGTCAAATGTATTTTTCTTATAGGTGCCTGCATTGGGATCGCCGGTAAACTTAGGCCGGTATTGATAAAAACCAATAAGGTATCCGCTTAATTCCAATGAGTTATTTCCGTTGGTAAAAGTAAACTGCGCTACGGTTGCCAGTGGTAATAACAGGGCAACAAACGCTATATATAAACTTATTTTTTTCATTGTTCTGAGTTTGGCTGAAGTTGGTTGATTAAATGCTAACTATTATTAAGGCTGATTGGTTGTTGGTACCGGATTAGGAAACCGGAATTTAAAAAGCTGCGACATATCATCACTTACGATCAAAAGGTTATTGTCTTTATCAAAACATATTCCCTCAGGATTAATTACAGGTATGTTCCATTTGTTTATAATAGAATAATCCTCCGGA
>Ga0364859_10388_pt2 | contig 11179 bp, 10 predicted proteins | sample ExccelAu500001D3_FD_206911 | JGI IMG/M metagenome (GOLD analysis project Ga0364859, IMG submission 206911) | Enriched cells from Trout Bog Lake Hypolimnion, Wisconsin, USA - BchlTB.Aug20.5000.01 .D3 | ecosystem: Environmental > Aquatic > Freshwater > Lake > Hypolimnion/Profundal zone | place: USA...
GGAAAATCTTTAGGGAGCTGTTTTGCCAACTGAGGACAACGGCAGATGAGTAAGGGTGATTGTCAAGAAACGATTCCGCATTTGCTTCGCCGGGCTGGTTTTGGCTCGACGCCTTCGGAACTGGAGTATTTTCAAGAGAAAGGCTATGACAAAACTCTGGATGAATTGCTGCATCCAGATAGCGTTAACAATGACGCTCTCGACAAATTAATCGCGGCTCAGAACTTTGATTTCACCAGAATTGAGGATTTGAAAAGGTGGTGGCTTTTTAGAATGTGTTTCACAAAGCGGCCGCTCGAGGAGAAATTGGCTCTCTTCTTCCATGGTCACTTCGCCACATCCAATAGAAAGGTGAATAATGCTTACGCCATGTATTTGCAGAACCTGACGTTTCGCAAGTATGGTATGGGGCACTTTAACGATCTGCTTCTTTGCATATCTAAAGATCCAGCGATGATTGTCTGGTTGGATAATCAGCAAAATCGAAAAGGCAATCCCAATGAAAATTATGCTCGAGAAATCATGGAGCTTTTTAGCTTAGGCATAGGAAACTACACTGAAGGCGATATTAAGGAGGCGGCCAAAGCATTTACTGGCTGGCAAACGAAAAATAGCACTTTTTACTTTAACGCCAGCCAGCATGATCACTCGGACAAGACTTTTCTCGGTAACAGAGGTGATCTCAACGGCGACGATATTGTGCAAATTGTCGCCAAACAGCCTGCAGCATCGAAGTTTATAGGGCGCAAATTAATTGCCTTTTTTGTAACCGACAATCCAGATCAAGATATGGTTGATCACCTGGCGAAAGTCTACCTGAAGGAAAAAGGGCATATCCGTGCGGTATTGAAGGCGTTATTCAAGCATCCTGATTTTATGAGTGAAAAGTCTTTCCATGCCAAGATTAAGAGTCCTGCTGAATTGGTGGTTGGTTCGATTAAGACTTTGCAGGTGCAAAATCTCGATGGTGATCTGACGGCAAGTATGTCTAGAATGGGTCAGGGTTTATTTGAACCACCAACTGTGAAAGGCTGGGATGGAGGGCGAGCCTGGATATCGACAAATACGATGATGGAGCGGTTTAATTTTGCCACGAGAATTACGCAGCAAAAGTTTGATGCCATCGAGGGCTACATCAAACCCGGTCAGTTAGTCGCTAAACAGGGTTTGACTGATGCCCGGGGCATGGTTGATTACTTCGTTAATCTGTTGCTTGACGGGGATATGCCTGCCTCAGCCAGGGACGAGCTTGTCAAATACGTTTCTTCGGACTTCGGGGGTAAACCAATCGCCGCCATGCCAGACGACAAGTTGCTTGATGCGAAATTGCGCGGTCTGGTGCATTTGATTATGACCATGCCTACGTATCAACTGGCTTGAAAAATTTTAATTTTACCGAGCGGGCAATAGAATTTGCAAAGCAATTGAATAAGCAGAAGTGAACTGAAAAACAAGAGAAAGGTGAAGAGATGACCATCAGTCGCAGAAAGTTTTTGAAAGCCGGGCTCGGGGTGGTCAGTGTTTCTCTTGGTGGACCTCAATTCCTGGCCCTTGCTGCCAGAGCGGCAAACTTCGACTCCCGCCAGGTGGGCAAGTCGAAGATTCTTGTCACTATCCAATTGGCCGGTGGCAATGATGGTATCAACACTGTTGTCCCTTATGGGATAGGACAGTATTACGTGGCTCGCCCGCAAATCAATATTGCTGCCAAAGAAGTATTGCCGATGACTGGTCAAATTGGTTTGCATCCTAGCATGACAGGTCTGCATGACCTTTATAAGGCCGGCAAGGTTGGTATCATTCTTGGTGTTGGCTATCCTAATCCTAACCGATCGCATTTCAGATCGATTGAAATATGGCAGACGGCTGAGCCAGCGAGAATTATCGAAACTGGTTGGCTTGGTCGTTATCTGGATCTGGCTAAAGGGCAGAGCGTAGAGGCTGATTATCCTTTGTCGGCTGTGAACGTCGACGCCAGTCTGCCCAAAACACTGTCTGCTACTCAAGTTGTCGTGCCTTCAGTGGCGAACGTATATGACTTTAAATTCTCGACCGATCAGCACTATCAACAAGATCGCAAGTATCAATTATCCGTATTCAACGATGCTTATTCTAAGTTTGAGGAAAACCGACCCAATATTGATTTGTTGAAAAAAGTGGGACTGGACAGCGTGGAAGCATCTGATTACTTGCTCAAGGTTGTTCAGAACTACAAAAGCGATGTGCAGTATCCGGATAATGGTTTTGGCAAGGGCATGAAATTTATTGCCCAGATGATTACAGCCGGAGTAAAATCGCAAATTTACAACATCAGCCTGGGTGGCTTCGACACCCATGCCGGGCAGAAAGGCGCACAGGCGAATTTATTGAAGCAGCTTTCAGATGGCATTGCCGCATTTGAGAAGGATCTCCAAGCCCATCATGTGGATCGCGATGTTATGGTCATGACCTTTTCTGAATTCGGGCGGCGGGTAGCTGAAAACGGCGGACGAGGAACCGATCATGGCACTGCCGAACCAATGTTCATCGTGGGCAGTGGTGTCAGAGGTGGTATCTATGGCGATTACCCAAGCCTGACCAATCTGGACAACGGGGATTTGAAATTTGCTATTGATTTTAGAACCGTCTATGCTACCTTGCTCGATCGCTGGTTAGGTGCAGATAGCAGGCAAATTCTGGGAGCCAGCTACGAGAATATCGGGTTTGTTCAGGGCGTTTGAGGTTTGCTTAGGTGGTGCTATAAGGCTTATGACCGGACAATCAGGGGAGCTCTTTGATCATTCCTTACGGTTGGTCAAAATAGGGGGTTACGCTCTTACCATAGATGTCTTCTTGGAACACAATAACTTTGCTTAGATCAGGTGTTGCCATGGTGAACAGGTTGTCACTTTCTCTAGAGGTTTCTTTGCAACTCCAATTTTTTCCCCCTAAACATGCAACTTGTAATACATATGTAAGCTCATTCTCGCGCGCCGCTTCTGCCAGTTGCAATTGCAAATTTGCCGCAGTGAGCTGTTTATCGTATCTCCCCTGCATAAAGTCATCGACTGTATTCCTTACCAGATTTGCTGTCACTTCTCGATTCAACTCAGCCATGTTTAACCACTCTCTAAGATCTGGAGATCTTAGATGTTAAGTTCTGCCAGTTCTGCTGCAAATGGTGAAAGTACGGCAATTGCTGGGTGGGAAAGTTCCCAACTTGCCTGGCTAATACGGTGGTCAGGCAGTGGGCACAGTTTTTGATCCGGTCATAGACCGCGTGGAAACTTTTGTTCAGTTTTACTCTCATTCAGCTATACTCCCTGGCTTCTTCCCTCAAATTTCCAAGACAAATGCTGGCCGTCATTTTTCGTGTACTTGAGAATAGTGTTCTAGTCGCTGTTCAAGCGTCCCTGTATGCAACTCAAACAGATGATTATCGAAATCGTAAAAGTATAGAGACTGACCTTCGCCTTCGATCCGGTTGCGCGCTTGTCTCACTTCTAAGCCAAGAGTCTTTATGCGCAGAGCCATTTCGGCGAGATCCTCTTCTTTTATTTGAAATGCGACATGATTATATGTCTTCTCCTTCAAGGGCTGGCCTTCCATAATTGCAATCCATAGACCGTTTAACAGGAAGAACTTTTCTTTCGAGAGTGAAAAAGTTTTATCACCGCTTGAATAGACTTCCTTAGCATCAAACACGGACTGAAGAAGGCTTGTCATCTTCTCCAGATCGCTCACAATGAAGGTAATGTGACTGATGCCTTGAATCATATTTGTATAGTTCTCCTGTGAGATGAAATGAATCTGGATTAGTTCTTCTCAAGTTGCCTGAAACGAGGTCGACAGGTCTTCAGCTTGAGTCCATAATCTTGTTATTGTCACCCGGCATCATACGTATTTCCCCTAACGACAAACAAGCGGCACTAGCTTAGTATGAAAATGGCGGCTGTATTGTCCAATAGAGAGGAGATAATCAATGTCTGATCAAGTAGTTCCAAAGGGAGAGACTTATCCTGGCCTCGTGGCCGTTTCCAAGGCTGAGGGAATGGCTGCTTGTACAAAGTTTTTGGCCGATAATGGAACACAAATTGCAGATGCCAGATTGGCCGTGAAGGATAGTAATCCACCCGCTACCTACCCGGGTCTTCAGAACTTCTGGCTTAGCGATATGGCGGCAAGCTGTGACGCATTACTCAAGAAAAAGTAGTTCAAGCGATAAAATTTCCAAACAACAGTGATCTTAATTTAAGGATTTTGCTATGACCTTCCGTAAGATCTGTTGTTCTATTAGCTTGCTATTGGTTTTGGCGGCGGTGCCTGTTTGTCCGTTGTCTGTATTCGCTGGGACATCGAGCGCAGTGGCAACAGACGTGCCTTCCAGAGGCAGTAAGAAATCGGCGAGGGAAGCTTCGCTCAGATTACCGAAGACTGTCGTGCCAGTGCATTATGACTTGAGCTTTGAACCGGATCTGAAGAATTTCACGTTTCAAGGGAAAGAAGAGATAGTTCTAAACGTTGAGGCGGCTACCAGCATCGTCGTGCTCAATGCCGCCCAGCTTGCGATATCGGATGCCTCCATTGCTATAATGTCTGAGACAGCCTTAAGACCAGCCAAACAAGCTACTGGTATCGATAAAAAGGCGCCTGGGGCAGGCACCACCCAGCATGTCTCCTCGATTGACCTGGATGAAGACAGAGAGCAAGCAAAATTGCACTTCAAATCTTCTCTAAAAACGGGAAGGTATGTCTTGAGCTGTCGCTTCACTGGTAAATTGAACGATGATTTGAGAGGGTTCTACCGTTCAGCCTATCTGGATTCTAAAGGACGTTCGCACTATCTATGCGCAACACAGATGGAGCCAACAGATGCCAGGCGAATGTTTCCCTCTTTTGATGAGCCTGAATTCAAGGCCACTTATCAGATAAGCGCTGTGATCGAGCCAGAGTTCACTGCTATATCAAACGCACCAATAGCCACCAAGGAAATGAACACGAATGGCAAGGCGGTGGTTAAGTTCCAAACAACGCCTAAGATGTCATCGTATCTGGTGGCGCTCATAATTGGTGAGTTGAAGCCCACCAGGACGAGAATAGCGGCCGGGGTGCCAATTACGGTCTGGACGACTCCTGGCAAAGAACAGCTTGGTGAATATGCGTTATCGACGGCGGTCGAGGTTTTGCCTGTTGAGCAGAAGTACTTTGGTATTCTCTATCCAGGTAAAAAGCTTGATTTAATAGCTTTACCCGATTTTGCCTGGGGCGCTATGGAAAACCTGGGAGCAATTACATTTAGAGAAGCTCTGTTACTGGTCGACGATAAGACAGGTACAAATTTTCTCAAGAGAACTGTTGCCAGTATCGAAGCGCATGAGATGGCTCACCAGTGGTTTGGCGATCTTGTGACAATGCGGTGGTGGGACGATCTCTGGTTAAATGAAGCCTTTGCCACCTGGATGGCGACTAAGACAATCGACCAGATAAGACCGGAATGGCGGTTTCTGGCTAAGTCAGTTGATACGCGCAATTATGCGATGTCTGAGGATCAGTTGCAATCAACAAGGGCAATACACGCAGATGTATCCAATCCTGCTCAAGCCATCGAGATGTTCGACGGAATCACCTATGAAAAAGGTGCTTCAATTTTGCGAATGCTGGAATGTTTTGTCACTGAAAAAATTTTCCAGAAGGGTATACACGATTATCTTTGCCGTCATGCTCTGGGCAACGCCAGTACCGAAGATCTCTGGAAAGCAATAGCGGCTGCCTCTAATGGTGCTATAAATGTGCCGGATGTGATGAGACCCTGGGTTTATCAACCAGGATTCCCGCTGGTTACGCTTGGTTTGCAAAAGTCAGGACAAGAACTAAAACTCAAGCAAGAGCGTTATTTCGAAGCCGCTGACGCCAGGGGAAGTGAGGCTCTATGGCCAATTCCGTTAAGCTTCCATGTCCTCGGTCAGTCTACCTCATCCCGGGCTCCGGCATTAAATAGTTCTATCTCGAACTCTAGCTCTAATTCTAACGCGCACTCTAACGCTGCCTCTAATTCGGGTGAGGCATCCCGAAGGCAAAAGACAGCGGGTCAATTGCTCGCCTTTCGGCATGATTCTTGTTCTATCGACAATGTGCAGGGATGTTTCTTTGCCAACAAGGATGGCAGCGGTTTTTATCGGGTTCGCTATGCGCAGCCGGACTTTAAAACAATTAGCGACAAATTTGACTTGCTCTCGGCTGAGGAGCGGCTGGCTTTTCTTTCCGATGTGCAGGCTCTAGCGGTTTCAGGAAAGATTGAAGTGGAGAATCCGCTTCAATTGCTTCTCAAGATTCGCCAGGAGAAAGACCTTCTGGTGCTGACGCAGATTGTTGATTATTACCAGAGTCCGTATCCTTTGATGAATTCTCAATCAATGCCGGCATATCAGAAATTTGTTTGCTTAAACTTAAAACCGCTCAAGCAACGCCTTGGCTGGCAGGCAAAAGCAGGCGAACCGGATTTGACCAGGGATCTAAGAGACGCAGTTTTGCGAAATCTTGGTACCTATGGGCAAGACAAAGAAACGATTGCTGAGGCCACCAGTCTTTATCACCGCTATTTGAACGATTTCCGCTCGGTGAATCCAGACCTGGTGCCATCAATATTGAAGATTGTGGCCTTTAATGGTGGTGAGAAAGAGTATGAAGAGGTGCATGCCGCCTGGCGGTCAGCGAAAGCACCGGAAGACGAGAAGCGCTTTTTGCAGACACTGGCTGATTTTAAGCATCCCGCACTTGTTGCCAGGACCCTTGATCTTCTCCTCAGTGGCCAGGTGCGAGGGCAAGATGCGCCTGGGCTCCTGGCCGGTTTGTTGACGCAGTACGAAAGTCAGAATCAGGCGTGGGATTACACAAGGGCCAACTGGTCGAAATTGCTCAAACTGTTCCCACCGATGAGCATGCGAGAGGTCGCCTCTGCTTGTTCTAATTTCTATCGCCGGATAGACGAGGAATCGCTAAGAACATTCTTTGCTGTCCACAAAGTTCCTTTTGGTGAGTCAGCTGTCACCCGCGCTCTGGAGAATGTTCATATCAATGTGCTTTATCAGGAATCGGCTGTAGCCAGAGTTCGTCAATGGGTCGTTTCGCAGTAGGCGCTCCAGCAACCTCATTTTGAAGCAGGGCGAGCGGACCGGTAACCATACGCATGCTACCACCCTAGGTGCCTAATGAAGTATTCAAAGTGAAATAATTTCAAAGTTTGGAGAAATCGGAACTAAGTTACTAGGTTTTCAGCCAGCGGTCTAAACCAGACAATATTATTTAGACCACAGCCTTTTGCTTTTTCTTCGTATCGACTACGGCTGTTTTGATATGTACATGGAGATTTTGACTCACTGCAGAAAAAATAGCTGCAACATTGTTCATATTTGGATTGCCGCGTTCGGAGAGCATTCGATGCAAGCTTTTCGGTGGCGTGGGGATTGTTTTGGCCAATGCTTCGAAACCTATGGTGGCATTAACTAGGTCGCGAAGTATTAAGCGAGCTGTCTCTGGCTCACCGTTGAGGAAGAGGGTGCAGGCTTCGTCTAATAGTGCTTTGGCAAATGCCGGATCACGATTAACGCGTTCGACGATAGTTTCTTTGAAATCTCGAGTGAGTGCCATGTTCACCTCTGCTTGCCTTTCTTGGCCTGTGCGGCCTTTAACTTTTCTTCTTCTTCGTTCAGTCTTGCTTTTCTGAATTTATATTCCAAGTGCAGTCTTTTTGCCTCTTGTATGTCGGCGTTCTGCCTCTTCTTTGTTCCACCGCCAAATAAAACAATTAGCTGTTCTCCGTCCTTTGCCAAATAGATTCGATAGCCGGGACCCCAATCGATTACAGACTCGCCGATACCATCACCATTTGATGGCAGACGTCAATCCTCGTTCCATTCGAGCTTTCGCTGTAGTGACTTTAGCCGCCGCCACAGCGTCAAGAGCATCAAACCAGGTTTTGTAGGGACTGGAGCCGTCTTCGAGAAGTTATTCTTCCACTTTCACCGCTCTATAGTAACATAAGTGTTACCATTCTGTCAACTTGTCTAGTTCTGAAAGAAGATCCGTTGTCTTAGCACGGCTGACCTTGATCGTGTCCTCAGTGAGGAGATCAAAAGTCTTGATGGAGTAGCCAGAACCAGAACAATCATTGTGCTTTCAACGGTTAAGGAAGCATCCAAGCTTTCTATAGCCTGAGTGAATTTCGACAACCTTGCTGATTAATAGAGGCTGCTGACAGTTGCAGCCACCTCAATTGGTTTCTTCGTGTTTGCCTACGCGTTCGGAGGTTTGAGAGCGAGCTTTTGCTTGGGTTAATCGTGGTTCTGGATTGCTTATAGGCAGCGTTGTTGCCTGGTCTTTAATGGGCTGATTCAGAGCCAGGATAGGGATTGACGATCTTCAGACTGAGGATGGACACCTGATACGATATAGTCGACGAACATCTCCTGAACATCGGTAGTAGCACTGCCAAAGCGCTTTTGAGTTACTTCGGTAATGGTCGTCTTATTTATTCTCGCAGGCTCTCCGGCTGTTGTTCTTTCTTCGTCAGGATCACACAAAATAGCGCTGTGATCGCAATAATGAACAATGATGATCCGACAATCCATATTGGCTTGTCGATGACGTTGCCGTAGATGAACAAGGGGAGACCGACCACGAACGCGAGAAGAACGCCCCAGAAAACTCCTCGTTCGCTCAACTTGTCCCAGTACAAACTCAGTATGGTGGGCACTGCCACGCAGGCCGAAATTGTGTTGAACACCCACCACAGCTGCTTCAAGCCAAAACCTGGAATGTATTGTACCAGCAGCGCTACTACTAAACCGGCAATTGAAATGCCGATCATCGCCAGTCGTGCCGACTTGACCGCAGAAGCGTTGGAGTCGGATTTGACGACATCAGTGATCCAGAGAGAACTGGTGGCGGAAAGTCCCGAATCCAGCGATGAACTCAAGGCGCTCAGGACCATCAGACCGAAAAGAATCACGCCCCAGCCTGGCAAAAAGTGGGCGACTGTACCAACGCCGATCAAGGCAACGTCAGTGCCAGCAGGAAGCTTGATGCTCAATTGTTCGTTGGCGGCAAGAAATCCAAGAATAGATACGCCGATTGGCACAGCACCAAAGAGCATTGAGCCAAAAATAAACGCCTTACGCAAGTCTGCTTCCTTGATGGCAAAGGCTCTTTGCCAGTATTGCTGATCGCAGATTGCGCCGGAAATAAGTCCGATAGAAGTGACAATCCCAAACGAAAAGGCTACATTTGGATCAAGGATACTTGGCACGGCTTCGATTCCATGTAGGCCAGCAGTCACGGCCTTCAGCCCGCCTGCCGTTGCACACGTCCAGGCAACTATCCCTCCCCCAATCAAATATATCATCACCATATGAACACAGTCAGTAACGACTGTGGCTACAAGTCCAGAGATCAATGTGTAAGTAAGTGCAATCAGCAACAAAAGTGGCATCAGGAGATTGAGCGAGATCCCTGTAAGAAGAGACAACAGGCTGCCTCCAGCATAAATCTGTACCGTTACTGCCATCAGCTGATAAAAGAAATACGGAAAGAGAAACAGCTTATGCACTCGTTCGCTCGATAGCCGTTGTTTGATGAATTGGGGGAAGGTATAGCCTTCTGGAAGCTGGCGCCGTATTCTCGGTGCCAGGAAGGCGAAGATTGCCAGGGCAATAACATTTGGCAAGGTGAACCAAAATATGCCAGCAAGCCCTTTCTGATAGGCCATCTGAATTGAAACAAACAAGGCCGGTGCCCAGATCCAGGAGGCCGCTATACTGGCTCCTCCGAGCACCCATCCTAGATTTCGGTTGGCAAGGACAAATCCTTCTTTCGTGTTCCAACTTTTCCAGCGGGCAAAGCTGTAGGTGATTGTCACCATGGCAGCTGCGAAAAGACCTAGCATCAAATAACCGTTCGTGGTAGACATCAACTCCATCGGAATCTCCTGGCAGCCGTTATGCAGAGCGGAATAGCAAAGGCAATTCCAGCCATACTCGACCATAGTACTGGATTTGGAGAATATCTCAGCCAATTGATCGCATCTGGTAATTGAACAATTCCCGGTATTCATCACTGGCTTGTGGGCTCTAATGCATAAAACGGCTCTTCTTATAACTCGTCTCGATTTTCCGGCACAGTTTTGCCACATGGCAAAAAAAAGAGTTCGCCCAGGAGGAAGGCGAACTCTTTACGAAACGCTTCACTTAATGAAGGTTTCTAGCCGCAACTGGAACCTTTACTGGTGGCACAGTGCGAGGTGTGAGTAGCTTCTTGCTTTGCCAGTCCGGCGCTTTCCCATTCGGTCCAACCGCCCACCAGCTCTTGCACTTTATAGCCCTTTTCCGCCAGGTGCAGAGCCGCTCTGGTTGAAAGGTTACAGGTAATGTTATAGCAATAAACGATAGTTGTTTTGTTCTTGTCGAGTTTGTTCAAATGTTTGTCTAGCTCTTCGAATTGAATATTGATTGCAGTTGGAATGTGACCTTTGGCAAATAATTCAGGCGTGCGCAGGTCGATAATTTTTACTGGTTCCTTTCTATTGATGAGTTCATTTACGCCGTGTGGTCCGACCTCATACTCGAGTTTGGCCTTGAAATGACTTACAGCATCAGTAGTTTCGCGGCTGAGAGTAGTGGGCATACAACCTCCCCGAACAAATGTTCGTCAATTGAACCTGATTTAAGACAGTCGAGATCTTAGATCGCTTGAGTAGCAAATCGCAAGTAGCATTCAGATGTTTATGAATAAATTTGTGCTGTCTATGCTAGCTTCGATAGTAAAGCTTTAATTTCTGTTGAGGGACGTTGTCGGCAAAGAATTTGGCGTTGCGTCAAGGATTCGGCCCACCCGTGCTCAAAAGCTGGCATTCAGGGATAGGAAAGGGGTTCCTTTTTTGAGTTGGGTGGGTCTGGCCAAAAATGGAACCCGTTTCCTGTGCCGTCTTCGGCGTTAACACGGGTAGACCGAACTCTGACGCCTTCACTTTTTATAGCAGTCAAAAATATTCGGCAAAGATGTCCACCACCTGATTACTAGGCTAAGATACTACCAGTGGTGCGACTGAGCGAATCGAGTGCCCATCTTAATTCGGCTGCTGTCTGATATCTGTCTTTGGGGTTCAGGGCGAGAGCCTTAAAGACTACAGATTCCAGCGATTGGGGTA
>Ga0364859_10843_pt1 | contig 11077 bp, 10 predicted proteins | sample ExccelAu500001D3_FD_206911 | JGI IMG/M metagenome (GOLD analysis project Ga0364859, IMG submission 206911) | Enriched cells from Trout Bog Lake Hypolimnion, Wisconsin, USA - BchlTB.Aug20.5000.01 .D3 | ecosystem: Environmental > Aquatic > Freshwater > Lake > Hypolimnion/Profundal zone | place: USA...
TCAGTCCCCAATGCTTTGGATAATTTTGATGCAACTGATTGAGTTAATTTATTTTGTACAAATGGAACCTGTATTGCTATAAATAATAACAGAAAAAAGGCCATTAACCCAAGAAAGATATATCTTATTATTTTAGAGCGCTTTTTCTGCATCCTACTATTTAAATTGATAGAATTATATTGTCAGTTGTAAGAGTCAAATTCAATACCAAATTTGAATTCTATCCATTTTAACTTAAAAAAAGAGGAAAAATGTATTAAAAGTCATTGAATAGACATATTGGATACAAAGTAAATAATTTATTAGCAGGTTAAATAACTACAATTTGATACACTCATTAAGTCAGGAATTTTTTACTAAGGGAAAAGTGAGTAAAGCATATTCAGATCGACTTCATTGAAATCCTTTATAATCAAATCTGATTCTTTCAGGTCTTCCCGATTGTGAGATGTACTCAATGCAATTGTTTTAAAACCAGCATTTTTGGAAGACCGTATTCCTGCTACAGCATCTTCAAAGGCAATGCAACGGGATGGTGGCAGGCCTAATTCAATTGCTGCCAGAAAATAAATTTCAGGGTCAGGTTTGCCTTTTGTAATGTGTGTACTATTGATAATCGATTTAAAATATTGCCCTATCTTAATATGTTCAAGCATAAACTCAATATTTACTGGAATTCCTGAAGTTGCTATGACCATAGGAATGTTATGTTTGTTGAGTAATTCCAAAAGTGCAATAAGGCCAGGTAATGGTTTTATATGTGGAGCATAAATTTCCCTGTAAATGGCTTCTTTTTCTTCAGTAAATAAGCTGATCTCATCTGCTGTCAAAGAATAAGGAAAGACATATTTCAGTACGTCGGCATTGGTTTTTCCGTTAAAATGTGTGATGAATTCTTCAGAAGTAAATGACCTTCCCCTTCGTTTGTAAAATTCTTGCCAGGACAGTATATGAAAACGATTGTTATCTATCATTGTTCCATCTAGGTCAAATGCAATACCAATAGGTTCAGTGTGGTTTTTCATCTTCTCAGGGTTGTTTAATATCTCCTTTCCGTACAGATTCATTATAAGAATTGCTTGCCCCCCTGGCTTTTGGAATACTTAACGATTTCCATTCTTCATTTTTAACTAGTCTCCCCAGATATACTATCTGACCTACATGATAAGGATAATGAGCCAATTGACGCAATATGGCATCTGTAACCAACAATGGTTCAGTCCTTATATACACAGTTTTTTCGAGATCTTCTTCTACAAGACCTTCAAGGGTTTTTAGTAAGCATGACCATCCATTGTTCCATAATTCTATCAATTGAACACTGCTGTATTGAATAACTTCAAATTCGTCATCCCTTTTTCTCCATTCTTTCTCACCATCTTCTGTTAGAAAATTTGTCCATCTACTCGACATATTCCCGTATAAATGTTGTATGATCACCGCAATAGAATTACTTTCAGAAGATGGCTTATAAAAAAAATCATCCTCCTGTAATTGAAGAAATGTTTTATCTCCCAGGTCTTTATAGTTTCTGAAACGCTTTATGGCATTTTTTATGAAATCTGATTTAAACGACATGAAAAGAATGTTTAAGTTAAAAAAACAGGTTCACCTATTCAATTGAAGAAAAATAATAAAATGAATGAACCATATCATTAAAAGCCCGCGACACTGTCATCGCCTCTTTTATCAGCAGCAACTTCACGTTTTCCGTCTGATAGCACCTTGATTACTTCAGTTTTACCAATTGCACCTCGCTGGGTTATTTTATAACCCATTGCCTGCAATTGTTTGATTGTTTCAGTATTAAAATCTTTTTCGACAATCACTTCATCAGGAAACCATTGGTGATGAAATTTAGGTTTATTTACTGCATCGGTAGCATTCATTTTAAATTCTATGATATTGACAAGTGTTTGAAATACCGAAGTTGGAATGGTAGTGCCACCAGGAGTTCCTGCTACTAAAAATGGTTTCCCATTTTCATCAGTAACAACAGTAGGTGTCATAGAACTTAACATTCTTTTTCCCGGGGCAATGGCATTAGCTTCTCCGCCAAGTGCACCATACATATTTGCAACACCTGGTTTTACACTAAAGTCATCCATTTCATCATTCATGATAAATCCGGCACCCGTTACCACAGTTCTGCTTCCATAAGAATTGTTGAGCGTTGTTGTAATGCTTACCATGTTACCATACATATCTATGATACTAATGTGAGTAGTTTCCTCACTTTCATGAATGTTACCAGCTTTTATTCCAGTACTGGGTGTTGATTTAAGAGAATCATAATCCAGCATTCTGTTGATAATATATGCATCACTGGTGAGTGTCTTTACTGGAACTTTCCAGAAATCGGGGTCACCCATATATTGGGCCCTGTCAGCATAAGCTCTTCTTTCTCCTTCCACCATAAGCTGAACACTTTTGGTAGTTTGAAAACCATATGAGGATAATGGTCTGGATTCCATCATTTTCATTAACTGACACACTATGATTCCGCCACTACTTGGGGGGGGCATTCCAATAATATGGTAACCTTTATAGGTGAATTCCAAGGCTGTCCTAAATTTAACTTTATAGTTCTTAAGGTCATCTAATGTTATGATGCCATAGCCTTTTTTCATTTCATCTACAATAAGAGAGGCTGTTTTTCCCTCATAAAAACCTTTCTGTCCTTTATCACGGATACGTTTTAATGTTTCTGCAAGTTCTTTTTGTATAAGGGTATCGCCTGCTTTCCATTTGCCTTCTTTTACAAAAGCAGTAGGGGCGGTGCTATTTTTAATCAAGGATTCCCTGGTAGCATTTAAGGTTAGAGATTCGCGTTCAGTAAGAACATATCCAAATTCCGCAAGGTCAATGGCTGGTTGTATCAAAACTTTAAATGGAAGTTTACAATAAGTGTAAGTAGCAAATAGACCAGCCACTGTTCCAGGAATACCGCTTGCCTGATGGCCATATTGTGATAGCATGGTCTGGGCATTACCATTCTTATCCAGGTACATATCCCTGCTGGCTTTTGCCGGTGCTGTTTCTCTGTAATCAATTGTAAGATTTTGGCCATCAGATTTATGGGCAACCAAAAAACCACCTCCGCCAATATTGCCTGCAGTTGAATGTACCACTGCTAGTGCGAGTTGGGTTGCAATGGCTGCATCAAAGGCATTACCCCCACGTTTCATGATCTCAGCACCTATTGCGCTAGCCAGGGGATGGGCACTGGCAACACTTGCATGATCAAATACCTTTGATTTTACAATACTGTAATGGTAAGGGTCTACAACTTTACCTTCCCCTACAATTTTATCATTAGTCTGGCTCAATCCAGACAGTTGCCATACCAGTAGCAGGCATATAACGGTGGTTTTTTTCATAGAGCCAAGTTAAGGATTTATTCAAACATTGAAAATCAAGCGATTGATTTGCGATAAAAAAATATCTGATATAAAGTGAATTCATTGTGCACGAATTCAGTAAATTGCATTCACCGCATATAGGCCATCTTTTAAGTGAATTTCTAGTAACATTTAAAAGAGGCTTATGAAAATCACAATCTTTCTTTTAATCTTTTGGTATTTCCCTAATTATGATCTGGCACAATTGTCTTATAACACTGCCGGAACAGTCTATTCGCAGAACTTTGACGGTCTCCCTAATTCTGGCTCTTTTAGCAATTTTCAGGTTGTAGGCGATGGTCCTTTTAATCTGAATTCAAGCCCATTCAATGCAGTAAACATGGATGGCTGGCAGATACTAAAGTTGGGTGGTAACAGTCCAAATCTGGCTTTTACGACCAATAAGGGGCTAGACAATAACAGCGGTGTGTATAGTTATGGTGTTATAGGTAGTACCAATAGAGCCCTAGGTAGTTTGCCATCTAAAGCAGGTAACTATGCATTTGGCTTAGTGTTAACTAATAATACAGGGTCGAAACTTAATGCATTCACCGTAAGTTTTACAGCAGAGCAATGGAGGAATGGTGGTTCCAAAATTGTGGATACCTGGTATTTTAAATACAAGACTGGAACTTCTATCAGTTCCATTAATCAAAGTGGTTTTACAACTAACGCTGCTCTTAATTTCTCAAGCATTATAAGCTCTTCTAATGCTGCTGATTTGGACGGAACCCTTGCTTCTAATCAAGTGTATAAATCCTATACAATAACTGGAATCAGCTGGAATATTGGCGAACAATTGATACTTCGCTGGGAGGATGAAGCTGTCCAGAATAGTGATGGTATGGCTATAGACAATTTCAGTTTTGCAGCATATCCTGCATCTTCAAAAGTATATTCCTGGGCTGCCGGAAGTACAGGAACATATTCAGCACCAGAAAGCTGGATTCCTGTAAGGAATTCAACTGCAACTTCTGATATCCTTTTATTCAACACTCCCGGAACTATAATAGTTGATAATGTTCCTACAGAAAATATCAAACAACTGGTACTATCAAATGGAAGTAATGTAACATTACAAAATAAAATTACCTCATTTATATTATCAGTAAATGACTTCCTTAATGTTAATTCAGGGTCTGCTTTATCAATAGGAACCAATTGTAAAATAGATATTGCATCAACTGCTGTTGTTAACCTGGCTGGCAGCTTTAAAACCGGAAATGCCCTTACATTCCATTCAGATAAATTAAATACAGCGTCATTGGGTTTATGCACAGGAACCTTAACAGGCAATGTAATTGTTGAGCGATTTATCCCCGCTCAAAGGGCTTATAGACTTTTAAGCCATCCATTTTCAGGAAATATAACACTAAATAGTCTATTGCCATTTCTAGATATTACTGGTCCAAAAGAAAATGGATTTACTTCCAATGCTGGCAACAATCCCTCCGCATTCTCCTATGAACCTTTAACTGATGAATGGTTGCCATATACTAATGCTGCAGCTAATTGGAGCAAAGGGCAGGGATTGCTTTTATTCATTAGAGGTAAAAACGGTGAAGGCTTAACGGGACCCAATGAAGGTTTTAATACCTATCCCGGGGGTGGACCTTCTGATGTTAAGATCGCTTTAAGCGGACAGCTGAATACAGGAAATGTAGATTATCAGACTTCAAATAGCAATACCTGGAACCTGGTGGGTAATCCCTACACAACCTCAATTGACATCACCAAAATCAATAACCTAATTACAACTGCAGGTGGTACCAATGCATTTGTTTATGTATGGGATCCGAATAGTCAGCAGACTTTTAAAGCTGTAAAAAGTGGAGCTTATGTAGCCAAACAATTAAACAATCCAGTAATTATTCCGACAGGTGCTGCATTTTTCGTAAAAAACACCTCAGGTGCATCCCGAACCTTAACTTTTACAGATCAATGTAAAACACTGGGCCAAACTGCCCTTTCATTATTTGGTTTTAGCAAACAACAGGGTTTTAGTTTAGTCATTGAAAAGGAAGATCAGACTTGGGATCAAATCAGATTAGTCTTTAATAAAAACTATTCTCCTGAATCTACTGATAGCTACGATCTTGATAAGTTTGAAAATACTAGTCTCAATTTTTATAGTATCAGTAGTGATGATAAACGTTTGGCAGTTGATAACCGGCCCCTTCCGCAAAGATCTGAAGACAGTATTCTTCTCGGTATCCAATCTAATCTATATGCTCACTTTACTTTAAAAGTGCAAAACTGGAATATGGATACCCATACAGTGGTCTATTTATATGACAATTGGTTAAACACAATCACCCGTATAAATGAAACGATGTACTACGATTTTGAAGTGACCGATGATCCTCATTCAAGCGGTGATCGACGTTTTAGGCTTGTTTTCAAAAATGAACAAGTCCATATTATAGAAGATGTCTCACCCTTGAGGGTACTCAGGATTCAGCCTAATCCGGCATCTGATCATATTCAGATATTTTTTCCTGAACCTACAAACAGTTCAACTATGATCAAGTTAATAAACGAATCAGGTAACCTTATCAAATCTATTAAACCAGGTGCGAATCAGTACCAGATTCAAATACCACTTTCCGGATTAGCCAAAGGTATTTACCTAGTTCAGGTATTAGAACATTTACAAACTACTACACAAAAAATCATTATCCTCTAAATCCAAAAAATCCAATTATGCAACATCAAAATCAAAACATAATGCTTGTTTTCCGTTTCGTACTCATTTTTATCCTTATAATGCAGGTTTCTGTTATATCTTATACACAACCCAGAAGTTTGCCAAGGGATCCTGAATCAGCTCCTATAGATGGTGGTCTCAGCCTTTTAGTAGCTGCAGGTGTGGGTTTTGGGATCAAGAGAATAAAAGAAAGGAATGAAAAGAAGTGAACACAAGTCAGTTAGTTCAATCTATCAAAAAGGCCCCGGCATTTATGCCGGGGCCTTTTATTTTCAGCAGGGTTACTAGGATTCGAACCTAGACAGACAGTACCAAAAACTGTAGTGCTACCGTTACACCATAACCCAGTTCCATAATTAACCCTTTGGGGTTAATCGGGGTGCAAAAATAGGGCTGCAGACAAAATGTACCAAAAAAACTTAGCCAGTTACCTAATTTGATTTAATTCCCATCATTTTTCTTTTTCCGTACACTTTTTATGATCACAGGTGTATCCTCTAAAATGGCTTCATATTCTATTTCAATATAGGCTTGCCGGTTATGTAAAAAGGTTTGCCCGGGATCCATTGATTTTTTCTTACCTTTTCCTGCTATTGTCTTTATCAGGCTATCAGCTATGCCTATCTGTACCAGGTATTTTTTTACTTCCAGTGCTCTTAAATAAGAAAGTTTAAAATCTTTTGTTTCGATTTCTGTACTGTCGCAAAAACCATAAATATGAATACTTTTCAAAACGATACTGGTATCTGCAGGTATAATATCATCCAGTATTTCCTGTTCAGTCCCAGCAAGCTGGTATTTATTAAGGTCAAAAATCACTCTTACCCGGGTAGTATCATTGGCATACAATAAACAACCAGTTAGAATAAATATCAATAAGATTGCAAACTTAAATTTCATGACTGCAAGTTACAATGGACAAATGATTCAGACATTCAACTTAACAATTTGTCAAGTGCCTTTAAAATAAACCTGCTTGATATACAAATGCTTTTTTACTTTTAAAGTATGAACAGAAAGGACTTTATCCACCAATCAGGTATGGTAGCGGCTGGTGTATGGATATCCAGGAAGACAGCTTTGGGTCTTCAAACTTCAGCTTTTCCTGTGATCAGAACACCTATTGAAAATAGAAAATTTACCAGTAAAGCAGTTGAACAACTGATATTGGAAATACAAAAAAGTAAAGTAAGCAGGGATATAGCCTGGTTATTTGAAAATTGCTTTCCCAATACTCTGGATACCACAGTAGATTTTAGCATTATCAATGGAAAACCTGATACTTATGTTATTACCGGAGATATCGATGCCATGTGGTTAAGGGATTCCACAGCACAAGTATGGCCTTACCTGCCACTTTGCAAAGATGATAAAGATCTTCAGCAACTTATCAAAGGGGTAATCAACCGTCAGGTGAAATGTATCCTGCTGGATCCATATGCCAACGCTTTCTATAAAGATGAAAAAAAAGTCAGTGAGTGGAAGACTGACCTTACTGACATGAAACCTGGTATTCATGAACGTAAATGGGAAATAGACAGTCTTTGTTATCCCATAAGACTTAGTTGTGGTTATTATCAAACCACTCAAGACCTGACTGTATTCGATAGTCATTGGATGAAATCTATACAACTGATTCTTCAAACTTTCAGGGAGCAGCAGCGCTGGAAAGATAAAGGACCTTACAGTTTCCAACGAACAACATCATGGGCTACTGATGGTGTTCCTCTGGAAGGCTATGGTTATCCAGTTAAACCCAATGGTCTGATTTGTTCTATGTTCAGACCAAGTGATGATGCGACATTGTTCCCCTATCTCATTCCCTCCAATCTTTTTGTAGCAGCAGTCTTGAAACAATTGATACAATTGCCTCTTTCTCAAACAATTGAATGGAAAAAAATAACTGAGGATGCTATCAACCTGCATAATGAAATTCAAAAAGCAGTTCAGCAGGAAGCGATAATAAAACATCCGGTCTTTGGTGATATTTATGCTTATGAAATCAATGGCTTTGGAAGTCACCACCTGATGGACGATGCAAACATTCCCTCCTTGATTTCACTGCCATACCTTGGTGCTTTAAAAAATACAGATCCGGTGTACCGGAATACAAGAAAATATTTATTATCAGAGCATAATCCTTTTTTCTTTAAAGGAAAGACTGCTGAGGGCATAGGTGGGCCCCATGCAGGTATCAATATGATCTGGCCCTTGGGAATTATCATGCGAGGATTGACTTCTAATGATCCTCATGAAATCAAATATTGCCTGCAGATGCTCCAACTTTCTAATGCAGGAACAGGGTATATGCATGAGTCATTTCATAAGGACGACAGTATGCAATTTACTAGAAAATGGTTTGCATGGGCCAATACCTTGTTTGGTGAATTTGTATGGAAAGTCTACCGGGAATCTCCATCACTGTTACAATAAGCATTAAACAAATGACTGTACAGATCACATTGGTTGTATTATTTGTAATATCCATGCTTATTATGTCGAATAGATCTGAAAAGAAAAAAATAAAGGTTTTGTTTTTTGGAGATTCTCTCACAGAGATGGGGGTATTGCCCGGTGGATTTATCTCCTTACTTAACAGTATCATACAGAAAGAAGGATCTGGCGATTTGTTTCATGTATCCGGTTCAGGAAAAGGGGGAGATAAAGTTTATGACTTGTATCTAAGACTGGAGAAAGATGAACTGGTTAAGGAGTCTGATGTTGTATGTATATTTATTGGCACCAATGATATCTGGCATAAGCAAACCAAAAAAACAGGAACTGATATTGAAAAATTTATCAGGTTTTACAAAGTAATCATCCAAAAGATAGAGGCTGGTGGAGGGAAACCTGTAATCTGCACTCCTGCAGTAATAGGAGAAAGAAGAGCAGGAACAAATCCTCTCGACGAAGATATTGACCATTTTACGCAACGGTTACTTCAATTAAGTGCAGAGATGGAACTTCCGATTGTTAACCTTCGCACAGCCTTTCAAGATTATTATTTCAGTCACAATCCAAATGATCTTGAAGCTGGAATCCTTACTTCTGATGGGGTTCATTTCAATGATAAAGGCAATCAGCTGGTAGCAAAAGAAATGTGGAGAATGATCAATGATTTAAAATAAATGACAAACTCGATAGCATGGTTGAAACCATCCTATCGGGTTTGTAAGTTTTAAACAAAAGGAGTTTACGTTATTTAGCAATAACCAGGTAATAGTTTTTCTTTCCTTTTTGTAGCAGCAGGTATTTTCCTTGCAGCAGGTCTTCAACTGTTAGTTTGGTTTTTTCTACTACCAGTTTTGTCTTATTTAGGCTCAATCCCCCTGCCTGCCACATTTTTCGTGCCTCTCCTTTACTGCTGAATATTTTAGTGTCTGCCAACAGACTTACCAAGTCATAACCATTATCCAGTTGCAGCTTGCTAATTTCATAACTTGGAACACCATCCATTACTTGTAAAAGCTGTTCTTCGTTTAATGACTGTAGGATTTCGGCTGTATCATTGCTGAAAAGGATATTGCTGGCTTTGACAGCAAATTCATAATCTGATTGACTATGTACAAATATAGTCAGCTGTTTGGCTAGTTTTTTCTGTAATGTACGTAAGTGAGGTGCTGCATCATGTTCAATAATCAGGCTCTCAATTTCATCATGAGGTAAGAGTGTAAAAATTCTGATCCATTTTTTGGCATCTTCATCACTGGCATTTAACCAAAACTGGTAAAATTGGTAAGGGGATGTTTTACGTGCATCAAGCCATATATTACCTTTCTCAGTTTTACCAAATTTGCCACCATCTGTTTTAGTGATCAATGGACAAGTAAAGGCAAATGCTTCACCGCCGGCTTTGCGCCTGATCAGTTCTGTACCTGTTACAATGTTACCCCATTGGTCACTGCCACCCATCTGCAGTTTACAACTCTTATGCTTGTATAACCAGTAAAAATCATATCCCTGTACCAATTGGTACGTAAATTCTGTAAAGCTCATTCCGGTTTCACCATCTAGTCTTTTCTTCACACTATCTTTTGCCATCATATAGTTTACAGTAATATGCTTTCCAACATCCCTGATAAAATGGAGGAAGCTGAAATCTTTGAACCAGTCATAATTATTGACCATTACGGCAGCATTGGCTTTGGATGGATCAAAATCAAGAAATTTTTCAAGTTGTGCTTTTACACAGCCTACATTATGGAGCAATACATCTTCACTCAACAGGTTCCTTTCTTCGCTCTTTCCACTGGGATCGCCTACCATTCCGGTAGCACCTCCTATCAGCGCAAAAGGTTTGTGACCAGCTTTCTGCAGGTGTACCAGCAACAGGATCGGAACCAGGCTGCCGATATGGAGACTATCAGCTGTTGGGTCAAAACCTATATAGGCACTGGTCATTTCCTTATTCAACTGTTCTTCGGTTCCTGGCATGATATCCTGAATCATCCCTCTCCACTTTAATTCTTCTATTAATGACATGTAAGAGTAATTTGCGGCAAAAGTAATACTTCACGCTTGCAAAATCTATACGATACGGTAAGTTTGCAGCATGAATAAAGTAGGAACCGGCAGCAGGGTCATCAATTTCCTTATAGATACCATGCTAATATTTTTGATAAGTTATGTTGTATCCAGGATCCATCATTGGTATGTGGTCTATTACCGGATTCATAATTTCAGGTTTGCCTGGTTTTTCTGGGGTATACTCATCCTTTATTATCTGTTTTTTGAAGCCATATTTGCACGTACTCCGGGCAAATGGTTAACTTTTACCAGGGTTGTCAACCATCTGGGACAAAAACCAGGATTTGTCAGTATTCTTATTAGAACACTGGTAAGATGCACTATTATTGACTTGTTTTTCATGCCTTTCATCGACAAAACATTGCATGATTTTCTAAGTAAGACCGATGTAGTAGAAATATAACCGATATTACCGACATGCTTAATTTCTTCAATTCGCAAG
>Ga0364859_10845_pt1 | contig 11039 bp, 8 predicted proteins | sample ExccelAu500001D3_FD_206911 | JGI IMG/M metagenome (GOLD analysis project Ga0364859, IMG submission 206911) | Enriched cells from Trout Bog Lake Hypolimnion, Wisconsin, USA - BchlTB.Aug20.5000.01 .D3 | ecosystem: Environmental > Aquatic > Freshwater > Lake > Hypolimnion/Profundal zone | place: USA...
TACACAGGAAATGTGACCGCCTTTAAAAGTTTTTGACATGATGGTCCTTTTTATACCACTAAAAACCAGATTGATCTTCAGGAAATCGGAGCTGTCATAGACAAAATTTTCTGTTTCAGCTTTATAGCCTTCATTTTTGGATTTGCCAAAATCAGTGAAGGGATACGTTTTATAGTAGCTTTTTCTGGGTCTTAAAATAAATACAAGACCGGCGAAGATGATACAGAGCGGCCAGAAATAAGGTTCAACCCTAATATCCGGAAATATGTCATCAATAATAAAAAAAGCGCCAAGGCCCATGAGTATGATCCAGGAACTGTTTTGAAAATTGTGTTTAAAGCCGGTATAAACACCTACTAATATCAGGATCATTGGCCAGGAGAATAACCAGTGCGGAATTGGGAAATCCATATTTCTTAATAACCAGGCTCCACCAACGCCTACTAAAATTAATCCGCCGATTACCCGACTATTTTCTCTGTGTTCATGTCTGTTTTCCATACAATTGATTTAATGACACAAATCTAGAATCAGGAACAGAGCGCTGCAAGCAGGTTTAGGCCGGTAAAACAATAATGGCGGTAAACCACAGAAAAATGAAGGTGAAAAAATTAAATAGCTTCCTTTATCGGATAATGGTCACTGAACCACTCATCAAGGACCTGCCATGTTTTGGGTTAACAATATAGTAATAGGTACCAACGGGTAATGGGGTACCGTTAAAAGTTCCATCCCAGGGAATACTGTAACCCACAGATTTGAACACCGTCTGTCCATTCCTGTCAAAGACCTGCACATCACATTCCGGATAATTATCAAGTGCCTTAATTATCCATGTGTCATTAATACCATCCCCATTAGGAGAAAAAGCGTTGGGAATGATCGGCGTTGGCAATACCTGAACAAAGATCGTGTCACTAACAGAGCAGTTACCCTGTCCGGTTAAGGTGAGCTGGTACGTAATATTTTCCAATGGTTTGGTAATTGGATAGGCCACATTGGCACTATCAAGGTACAGAACCGGTGTCCAGTTAAAAGTGGCATTATTTGCAAAAAAATCAGGAATCAGTTTAACACTTGCCCCCTGCAAAACAAAAATATGGTTTACCAGAGATAAGTGAGGATAAGGGTCTACTATCACTGTTTTCAGTGCAGTATCGCTGACACAATTTTTACTATCGTAAATAAACAGACTGATATTAAATCTACCGGAGTCAGCAAACTGTCTGAATGGGTTTTGAAGGGTGGAAGTATAATTTTCAGCAAGGTTCCAATTCCAGGAGGTAATAGAACCGGTATAACCTGAAGTGGAATCATAAAAATGAATGGAATCACCCATGCATATCTCAGCAGGCTGTATGCCAAAATTGGCTTTGGGTTGCGGGTAAATGGTACTGATCTGTTGCTTCAGAGAATCCACACAGCCATATTTAGATGTTACGATCAATTCGACCATATAGGGTCCCAATGCACTATACTGGTGTACCGGGTTTTTAAGCAAAGAAGTTACAGGGTTATTGGGATCTCCAAAATTCCATACATAGGTAAACAGACTTTGCGTATTATCGGCAATGGTGGTTGAATCGGTAAACTGACCTTGTCCATCCGGTAAACAGATAGAAGGAATGCCAAAACCCACCACAGGTAAATAATGAACCGTAATGGCCTGAGAATCTGATTTGCTGATACAACCACTGTCGGTGATGACCTGCAGATTTACCATATATACATTTGCAGCTGCATATTGCTTTAAGAAAGATGCAGCACTGGTATTAATGGCAGTAGTACCATCACCAAAATTCCAGAATCTTTGGCTGATAAGACTATAATTGGCTACTGAAGAATCTGTGAAAGTAATATTATTTAAAGCACAATTTGGCGAACTGACCCCCCATTTTGCAACAGGCGAAGGCCATACTGTTTGAGTTTGTACAGCGCTGTCACTACAACCAAAAGCAGAAGTATAGACTGCTTTAATTGGATAGGTACCTGCCTGAACCTGTCGGGGGAAATAAATACCGGCGGAATCGATCCCACTTCCTGAATATGTAAATGTGCCGGGCACTCCGCCTGTTTCACTTGCCTGTGTAATTTGCCTTGGAATCGTATCATTACAGATCCCCGGAAGCACCTGAAACAAAACCTGCGGACTTTGATGAAGTGAAACTATTGATGTAATGGTATCGGCACAGGTGATACCTGAAAATGCAATAAGTTTTAAAGTATCTGATACAATAGAAGGCTGTTGGAAATTCGTGTACTTATATTGATAGAACTTACCCGAATCAGGAGTATTATCTATGCTGTCTGCTGTTGCTGACCATATAATTTCAGTACGGGTGATCGTTCCAAAATCTACCGTAGATAAATTTTGAACAGATACAGGTTGGTTACTGCAAAGTCGCATAGAATCGAGGAGACTGAAAACAGCTATCGGATTTGCGCCATTTACTGTAAAACTTTTGGTAAGACTATCCACACAACCATTGGCAGAAGTGACTGTTTCCTGAACAAAGTAGTTACTGGCAGCTCTATAATGTATGGAAGGGTTTTGATTGGTAGAACTCAGGGGAACAGGATAATTAGCCAAAGGAACCGTTGGACTGGCAGTTGCAGCATTAAAATTCCATTGGAAAGAATAGGGTTTAGAACCGTCCACCAATGTTGTTGAATCTGTAAATACTGCGGATGCATCATTAAGACAAACCTGTGGTATACCAAAAGCGACTGTTGGCAATGGGTGTACCAGTATGGATTTGGAAAGGGTATCACTTTTACAACCCATGCTGGATTGTTCAGCCAGTTGAACTGTATAATTTCCCCATACGGGATAAACTTCATTGAAAGAACTGTTAACGGTAACATTACGGATGCTGTCATTTCCAATGATCCAGTACCAGTTAACGATTGGATCCAGACCAGCTGTTGAACTATCGGTAAACGTTACAGCATTACCAGCACAACTTAAAGAGGTTAGCTTAAATCCGGGAACAGGTAAAGGATTAACAATTAATGTATCCAATGGAAACGATATCGTAGAATCTATGGTACAAGAGTTACTGTCTGTGATTCCAATCATTGTATAAATCGTATTTACCCTTGGCTTAACTGTAAAAAAAGATGGCGACTGACTAACAACAGGAATGGTATCATTAGCTGAACCATTGTTATAAATCAAGCTCCATGGTGCTGTACCTGTAAGTGCAAAACTGATATTTCTCGAATTACCATAACATACAGTATCTAATGACTTTAGAAATTGAATGGTGGGTAATGGATGCACATTAACAGTTACACTGTCGTAAGAGATTCCGCAACCGTTAATATTTGTTGTAAGATAATAAGTGCCACTACTTTGTGAGGATGCTTTCGTGATAACCGGATTATAAATTGTACTATTAAATCCATTGGGTCCTGTCCATGAATAACTGGCTCCGGTGATCAGTGTTGAATTCAATTGGATATTAGAACCCAAGCAACTGGTTGAGGTGATGGATGGAGAAGTTTGAACCGTACTGTAATTTGAGAAATACCCCAATCGGGACCCTGAAGTAGAGCCACCGTTCAAAAATCCCAGGTGGAATAATCCGGTAGAGTTTGAAACTACCAAAGCTGCACCAACCTGGAATAAGGAATTGATCGTATTGAGATTGGAAGAATTTATTCTTGCTGCCATCCAGGCTCCATTTGTTCCGGGCACTGCCTGAAATAGATTAGAAGGAATGGGAAAACTATTATTTACCAGAAAATTTCCAATATCAGCGGCTTTGCACAAAAGATTCAACTGGAAGTATTCATTGGTAGACCTAACAAAAGTTACAAGTTGAGATCCGGTACAGGTAATACTTGGCAGATCTGTAGCAGCCATTTCACAGCCTGTTCCGGTAAGCTGGTAGACATATGCATTGTTACTGGTTTGAATAAACGCAGAAGGAGCTCCCAGATAACCACCCCAAGACTGACCTTTCATAACATTGCTCGCTACCTGTGTACCGTTAACAAAAATATTCGTACTGTCCTGGGTTGGCCATACATAGTAATAGTCTCCCGAAGAAGGCGGCACTGAAAGGTCTCCTTTAATGATAATAAATTCCTGACCCGTTGTTTCGACTGGTACAATTTGATCCCCCACCAAATCTTTACAGGTGCACGATGCACAAACTGTTGAAGCATCAACTGAATCATCGAAAGTGGTAATATTGATAGGTTTATTAGACTGTACCGTACTCCCTCCCAAATGACCTGAAGCTAGAGTTCCATTGGCAATAACAGCATAACTCTGGCCCTTATTCAATACAATAGTATAGGGAGTATTGGCAGCATAATTACCTGATGGTTGGGTAAGTGTAAAAGTAATACTGGTATTATCCTGTGATGCGACAAGTATAAACCCATTATGTGCCGGCGGATTAGGGGTATAGGCCCAGTCCCCAAAAGTGGTTTGAGCAGGAATAATAAAATTCATGCCTTGTCCGGATTTACCTTTTAAAGGAAAGATTTCAGGATTATTTGGTGAATCCTCTTCATAATATGCAGCAATATTGGAAGTGGATTTTATATGGATCCCATAATTGAGTATAGTTGCAACGGGTTTATTTTCAACGATTCCCAATTGTGCAGTGAGATCAACTGTTTGTGCACCGTATGCTGGAAGGTATACCGTATAAGGAACAAAGTTTGGATTTGCAGGTTCACTTATAACAACCTGAGCCGGTGAGCCGAAGCTGGATAAACGAATATAAATGGGTGAATTGCCATTTGTAATTGTTAAAGCAGGAGCTGCAAACCAAAAGCTGGTATCAATTTGCGAATAAGAGATGCTGATTATGCCGCATAAAAAAACGGACAAAAAAAACCTTTTTAGCATAATCTTCTTTTAGTTTTATTTCAAATACAGTTTTCTTCAATATAGCCAATCATTAGCCATTGACAATCAGCTATAAAGATACATAGGGACCTAAACTATACCTTACTTTTTTATGAATGGCATTGTTAAAGATTAAACCGGACCAGTTTCCGGTAATGGTAGCATTTCATCTGTAGCCGTTTACGGTATATTTTAAAATCCGGGAAATTTAATCGGCATAACTTTACAGCGAATTTAATTAATTAAGTTATGATGTTTGAAGTAGGAGCATACCATACATTAAAAGTAAACAGAAGAGTTGAGTTTGGATTTTATCTGGACGACGGGGGTGAGGGCATATTACTCCCTAAAAGATTTGCTCCAACAGGATTAAGGACAGGAGATAGTATCAAAGTTTTCTTATACCATGATTCAGACAACCGGATCATCGCCACCACACAGGACCCTAAAGGCATAGCAGGAGATATTGTATTGTTAAAATGTGTGGGTACAACTGGTGCCGGCGCTTTTCTTGACTGGGGATTAATGAAAGATCTGTTCGTGGCAAAATCGCAACAAATTAGCGGGATGCATCCGGGTGGAGAATATCTGGTAAAAATTTATATTGACCATCAAACAGGACGACTTGCAGCCACTGAAAAAATAGAACAGCATTTAAGTAATGAGATACTCACCGTTAAGGAGCTTGAACTTGTAGACCTTATCGTGTACAGGAGAACAGATCTAGGTTATATGATGATCATCAATGGGAAACATACAGGCCTGCTGCATTTCAATGAAGTATTCAAGGAAATAAAAACAGGTGAACATCTCAAGGGATTTATCAAGAAGATATTACTGGATAATAAGATAGATATAGTACTTGGCAAGCCAGGTTATCAGCGTGTGGAAGATGAGTCCGGTAAAATAATACGTTTATTGGAAGAAAATAATGGCTATCTGCCCTATCATGACAAATCGGGCCCTGAAGAGATCTACAGTTTTTTTGGCATGAGTAAAAAGACATTTAAAATGACGGTAGGAGCACTTTATAAATCGCATACTATAGACATTACGAAAACAGGTATTTTGCTATTGGATAAACCCTGATCACCGATAAATTGTAATTGTCTTTTCAAAACATTCTTTCTTGAAAATCGTTATGAAGTAACATTAAAAATATAACTATGTCAGCAACTAAAGCTTATGCGGCACAAAGCGCAACTACCCCCTTGACTCCCTATGAATTAAACAGAAGGGAAGTAGGAGAACATGATGTACAGATTGAGATCTTATATTGTGGTGTTTGCCACTCAGACATTCATCAGATCAGAAATGAATGGGGTGGTTCTATCTACCCGATGGTACCGGGCCATGAGATTGTAGGTAAGGTTACCAAAGTAGGCAGCCATGTAAAATCTTTCAAGGTCGGAGATCTTGCAGGAGTTGGTTGTTTTGTAGATTCCTGCCGGGTATGTGATAATTGCAAAGAGGGATTAGAACAATATTGCGATACCGGAATGATCGGCACCTATAATGGATATGAAAAAGACGGAAAAACACCTACTTATGGAGGATATTCTACACAAATAGTTACTGATGAACAATATACCCTTCATATTTCAGATAAACTTAAGTTGGAAAGGGTTGCACCCTTATTATGTGCCGGTATAACCACTTATTCACCTTTAAGACATGTAGGTGTTAAAAAAGGGGACAGGGTAGCAGTTCTTGGGTTAGGCGGATTGGGACATATGGCTGTAAAATTTGCGGTATCCTTTGGGGCTGAAGTAACCATGTTAAGTTCCTCTCCATCCAAAAAAGCAGATGCAGCAATTTTAGGAGCACATCATTTTGCGCTGACTTCGGACAAAGAAACCATGAAAGGTTTGCAGAATCATTTTGATTTTATTTTAAATACGGTGTCAGCACCACATGATTACAGCACTTATTTGAATCTATTACGAACCAATGGAACAATGATCGTTGTGGGCGTTCCCACTACACCATCACAGGTACCTGCATTTAACCTGATCGCTAAAAGAAGAAGCATCATCGGGTCCCTGATCGGAGGAATCAAAGAAACACAGGAAATGCTTGATTATTGTGCTGAACATAATATTAGCTCTGAAGTAGAGGTAATCCCTATTCAGGATGTTAATGAAGCGTATGAAAGAATGCTGAAAGGAGATGTTCGTTACCGTTTTGTAATAGATATGGCCTCACTGAAAAAATAGAGCCCGCATTTACCAAAATTGGGGATATCGGATCTTTAAAAGATTTTTTCATTTATACTATTGGAAATCTTACTTGATGTTATTGTTAGGTAATCATCAGGCTACCGGGATTTCTGAAAAATAAAAAAGGCTGCTCCAAACCTAACAAGGAACAGCCTTTGTATTTCTCATATTAAGCAAACTTAAACCCTGAGTAAACACTTAGGGATCTATATACAATTTAGGGATACCGGATTTGTTACACAAAGCTGCATCAAAGTTTGAACCCGAAAAATGACTTTTGTCATTTTTAAAATAATATTTTAAAGTCCGGTTATAAAAAAATAAATCCCACCGGATGCTATCAGCAAACTTAACCACCATAACTGTTTACGCCGGGTGAGAATGGCAATCGCAGAAATCGCAATTGAGATCTGAAATAAGGTAACCGCACGGGATAAAATGACGTGATGTGCCAAATGGATCTTTGAATCTTTCTCTGCCTCTTCAGCCTGGTTTTTGATTTCCTGCTGTTCATTTTTATATTTTTCAACATCTGATGGAACTGCTTTAGATAAACTAACTTCCAGTGATTTAATTTCTGCCTTGATCCCTTTTGCCTGGTAGTAAGCCCATTGATCGGAGGATCTGATCTGATCTATTAATGCTTCATTACTGTGATGGCCTGCCATCAATCCGGCAATAGCTGCAAATACAGCCATAAAAGCAGTAGAAATAGCTACATACATGGTCCACCTGGATTCACTTTTTGCTTCTTTCTTAAATTCTTCTTCAATTTCTTCTTGAATTGTTTCATGAAGATGTTCTGTTGGGATTTCTATTTCTTCCATACGTATTTTTTTTTAAATATACAATCTTCTAAGTCTCCGGCCATTTTCGAAGTAATCATTTTTGAAGTCACCGGTTCAGTAAATAGTATAAAAATCAGTACATTCAATATACAAAACCAAATATGAAGAAAGCCTTAGTTATTGCACTATTTTCTATCTTAAATCTTTGTGGACTAGCACAATCTGATACATTTTCTATTTACAGAAAAACAAGTGTTATGATTCCAATGAGAGATGGGACAAAGCTATTTACAGTGATCATTGCACCACAGTACACTGACCATACGTTTCCAATTCTTATACAGCGAACTCCCTATGGTGCAGATATGAATATAGCAGATGGATCAGACTTTGATATTAGCAATTCACAATATGCTATTCTAGGAAAAGGCGGTTATATTTTTATCCGACAGGATATAAGAGGTAAATATAAAAGTGAGGGGCAAATGGAGATACATCAGCCTGTTATTCATCTCAAACAGAAAACTGCTGTAGATGAAAGCACTGATACATATGACACAGTAGACTGGTTGATTAAGCATGTTGCACATAATAATGGCAAAGCAGGCATTTATGGGATCTCTTATCCAGGCTGGCTGGCACTGCTTGCCACTGTGGATCCTCATCCTGCTTTGAAAGCATCATCAGAACAGGCCTGCATGAGTGATTTATTTCTTGGAGATGATTTTCACCATAATGGCGCATTCCGTTTAAGTTATGGAATGGAATACAGTTATGAAATTGAGCACGATAAAACTACCGATTCCGATTTTCCATTTCAACAATATGATTTGTTTGATTGGTACAAAAAACTTGGATCACTGAAAAATGTGAATGCTGCATATTTTCATCAACAAATACCTACCTGGAATAAATTTGTAACACACCCCAATTATGATACTTTCTGGCAAAGGAACAGTACACTGGATTATGTAACCAATCCAAGTATTCCAATACTGCATGTTGGAGGATATTTTGATCAGGAGGATTTGAATGGTCCGCAACTGATGTATGCTGCTTTAGAAAAGAAAGACACTTTTAACAGGAATTATATTGTACTTGGACCATGGTTCCATGGGCAATGGGCCAGAGGAACTGGTGAAAGTATTGGGAGGATCAAGTTTGGCACTAAGACCTCCTACTATTTTCAGCAATTGGAAAAACAATGGTTTGATTATTGGCTAAAAGGTATAGGTGATGGCAAATTCAATGAAGCAACTTCTTTTCAAACTGGAAGTAATACATGGAAGACATATACCTCATGGCCACCCAAAGAATCAGAAATTAAGAAACTTTATGCTTCAGCAAAACATACAGCCAGTTTTAAGCCACCAGTTTCGAATACAGGATCAGAAACATATATCAGTGATCCTGCCAATCCCGTTCCATACAGAAGCCTTCCAATAGAAGCTACTTACGGAAAAGGAAGCCGATGGAGAACATGGCAGGTTGAGGACCAGCGCTTCGTTTATTCAAGACCTGATGTAATTAGCTTTATGGCAGATTCGTTAACAGAGGATTTGGTTGTAACAGGTAAAATAACTGCTCATATAAATTTGAGTACTTCAGGCACAGATGCAGATCTTGTTGTAAAACTGATAGATGTTTACCCGGCAATAGATACATCAGATCTATCGATGAGTAATTTTCAGCTACCGGTTGCCATGGAAGTATTCAGAGGCAGATTCAGGAAAAGCTTTGAAAAACCAATACCATTTATTCCAAACAAACCTGAAGAAATTATTGTTGATCTCCATCAAATCAATCATGACTTCAGGAAAGGCCATCATTTAATGATTCAGATTCAAAGCAGTTGGTTCCCAGTTATTGACAGAAATCCACAACAATTTGTACCCAATATATTTGAAGCGAAAGATTCTGATTTTATAAAAGCAAAAGAAACAATTTATTTTTCTTCCGTCTATCCTTCCTATATTGAGTTGCCAGTAATGAAAAATTAACATATTTTTCAATCAAGAACTTACTTAAAATCAATTCATACAGAAACATTATCCTAAGAGAAGACAAAACTTTTTTAATTTTATCTTTCAAAATTTGATAACATGATTCGTCAGTTAGTATTGCTTCTCTCGATTTTTTCAGTATTTGCAGTTTCCTGCAGCCATCATAAGAAGATACAGGTAGCCGTTAAGCCCGTACAAGCTCCAGCTACTGTAGAAGCTGTCGATACCAATACTTATGTACCCTTTACCAGGGATTTGTATCTAAAGCTCAAACAGTATAACATTGACATAAAAAAAGTACAATTTTTTATTGATCAGCAACTGGTATTGGATCGGTATATTGATATCAATAAAGCTGAAATCAATTCCGGCGTTGTAAAATTTGTTAATGGAAGGAATACCAATGAGATCGTGATCCCCGCTTTGACACCTTGTGTGGTGGATTCTGTTGATGCAGATGGATTCAGGGTAAGTTTTGAGAAAGGGAGCAATAATATTTTTAAATTCATTAACAATAAATATTCACCCGATTTCTTTGTTTTTACCGGTAGTAACTGGAAAGACGGAACTGCTGAAATATATTATGACAAGCAGCCTTACCGGGTAAGTTGCGTAAACTGTTCCAGTGTAGCAGAAGTAAAACTGGTGGTAAAACAAAGTGATATGGACAAAAGCGAGAAGAAAACAAAAGTAATTATTGGAAGAAAAGTGGAGTTCTGATATTGAATTATTTTCACAACAAATAACTTGTATGGGTATTGCAGACAAATTAGCACAATTAAAAGCCGACAAAGCAGCGGAAAATTTAAAAGCCGGACAAGCCTTTCTGGCAGAAAATAAAACCAAGCCTGGAGTAACTGAATTACCCAGTGGATTACAGTATGAGATCATTACAAATGGCACAGGTGAAAAACCCAAAGTTTTTAACCAGGTCACTTGTCATTATCATGGAACATTGATAGATGGAACTGTTTTTTGACAGTAGTGTTAATCGTGGAAAACCAGCAACCTTTCCATTAAATATGGTTATCAAAGGCTGGACAGAAGGTTTACAATTGATGTCGGCAGGAAGTAAATGGAGGTTTTTTATCCCCCCTCATTTGGGATATGGTGAAAGACAGGTTAGTGCTGAAATAGGTCCAAATTCAACTTTAATATTTGA
>Ga0364859_10549_pt1 | contig 10938 bp, 6 predicted proteins | sample ExccelAu500001D3_FD_206911 | JGI IMG/M metagenome (GOLD analysis project Ga0364859, IMG submission 206911) | Enriched cells from Trout Bog Lake Hypolimnion, Wisconsin, USA - BchlTB.Aug20.5000.01 .D3 | ecosystem: Environmental > Aquatic > Freshwater > Lake > Hypolimnion/Profundal zone | place: USA...
ACAAGGAGAAAATTTTTCAAGACCACACTACTGGGGACCACAGCCATATTTTCTGCAAAAACAGTATTTGGAGGAACGAAAGAACAAAAAGGAATCAGCGTTGTTCCTGTTACCCCGCCGGGTTCCGGCAATATCTGGCATTATACATCTAAATGTACCGCTTGCCATTTATGCGTGAGCGCTTGCCCGACAAAAGTACTTCAGCCCACATTGATGGAATTTGGATTGACCGGGATGTTTCAACCAAAAATGAACTATCATGCCGAGTATTGTAACTTTGAATGTGTGAAATGTTCAGAAATTTGCCCGACAGGAGCCATACTTCCAATCACAAAAGAACAAAAATCGACCTTACAGATTGGAATTTCAAAATTCATTAAAAACCTGTGCATTGTAGTTACCAAAAATACTGCATGTGGAGCGTGCTCTGAACATTGTCCGACAAAAGCAGTAGAAATGGTTCCGTACCTTGGAGACCTGATGATTCCAAAAATAAATGAAAAGATCTGCATAGGTTGTGGAGCTTGTGAGTATGCCTGTCCTGTGAAACCTGACAAAGCCATTTATGTTGAAGCAAATCCTTATCATCTTAAAGCACTAAAACCGGAAAAGAAAGTTGCGGAAAAGAAAAAAACGATAAAACCAACAGACGATTTCCCATTTTAACTGGCGAACTATTATGTACGACGTAAAAAAATTCAGTTTTAGCGACAAAGAACTTGCGGATCAGGCTTTCGCAATTCGCCACAAAGTGTTTGTTGAAGAAGAAGGTGTCGACCCTAAGCTTGAGTATGACCACGAAGAGGATTCCCATTATTACCTGCTTTTTCTGGCCACCAAAGCACTTGCTACTGCCCGTTGGAGAGAAACGGAAAAAGGTATCAAACTGGAGCGCTTTGCAGTGTTGCCTGAGTTCAGGAACCGGGGTCTTGGTGGAATCATTCTTAAGGAAGTATTAAGTGATGTTAATAAACTCGAGAAGACAGTCTATCTGCATTCACAATTACGTGCAATTCCCTTTTATGAACGGCATGGATTTATTAAACAAGGGGAAATATTTTATGAAGCCAGCATGGGACATTATCTCATGCAATTGAGAACAACTTAATCAATTGCCACTTCTTTCCAATCGTCCTTAGTCTTCATCCAGATAGATTTAAATCCAATTTCGACCAGGGTTTTCACTGCATCTCCAAAACCAAACGATATTTCGCAGGGTTTGTGTGCATCCGAAGAAATGGTTACCGGAATCTTATGCTTGAGAATGCTTTTTAAAACCGCCGGCTCAGGGAAGAGGGTTTCCGAACGTTTCTTATAGATCCCGCGGGTATTCACCTCAATAATGCAGTCTGTATGCTTTGCAACCTCAAGGGTTGTTTCCACCAGTTTTACATACCAACTGTCCTGTTCAGAAAAAAACCGGTTCCGGTTATACATCTTGATCTTATCCATATGTCCTACTAAATCTGGCTTCTGAGTCATTATCATCTCCTGAATCTGATGATAATAGGCGGTCACTGCTTTCCTGGCATTTCCACTGAATGTTTTCTCTAAGCCCGCGTCATAGATCTTGATATCAGGACCATCAATAAACCAGAGATCATCTGTTTCAAGATTTTTGACCAGGTGAACAGACCCTATGAAATAATCAAAATCATAATTCCCGCGGTAGTAATCAATAGGCTTTGTAATTCCAGGGATGAAATCGATTTCCAGAGACTGAAGTATAGTGATCCCATCTGATGCTTTCTCTTTGGAATATTTTTTTTTCAATTCCTGAACAACATTGATATAGTTTTCAAGGTTCTCTTCTTTCAGGGCGAAATTGTTTTCAAAAGGAACAGGTGAATGATCTGAAAACCCCAGTGTGTCGAACCCCTGACTTATTGCCTCTTTGACGTAATCTTCAGGAGGGGAGGAGCCGTCACTGAAGTCAGTATGTGTGTGTAGATTAAAAATCATTTTACACTGATTATCTTATAAATTTTATCAGCCCTGCGAAGAAAAGTCTCCACTGGGATCGAACTCTGCTCTCCTTTCATGGTTTTCATTACGGGCTTAAGATCTACACGAATTTCGGGAATCACCATTTCAATGGAACCTGTTGTAGGGCCTTGGATATAGATGCTGTCACCGGGTTCCAGGGTTCCTGATTCCATTTGTATCTCTGCAACTTTGAGGTTCCTGAAATAGTTCGTCACCTTCCCCACGTATTCTTTCCGTTGGGTAGCCACTGAGCCATGCTTACCAGTCCATTCACCTAAGGTTTGTCCCAGGTAGTAACCATTCCAGAACCCACGGTTATAAACTGTTTTTAGCCGATCCATCCATCCTGCAATTTTCTCAGGTGTATAGGAGCCTTCTGTAACAGAGTCTATAGCTTCCCGGTAACAGGAAATGACCGTATTAACATATTCCGGGCTGCGACCACGGCCTTCAATTTTGAGAATACAGACTCCGGAAGCCATTATTTTATCCAAAAATCCAATGGTACAAAGGTCTTTTGGTGACATGATGTATTCATTATCAAGTACCATTTCAACGGCCCCATCAAGATCGGTCACTTTATAAGGCCTGCGGCAAAGCTGATAACATGCTCCCCGATTAGCAGAAGCGTTATAGTTGTCAAGGCTGAGGTAACATTTCCCCGATATGGCCATGCAAAGCGCTCCGTGAGCAAAGATCTCAATTTTGACCAGTTGTCCGGAAGGTCCTTTTATTTTTTCTTTTTTAATGGCTTTGGTGATTGCTTTCACTTGTGCCAAATCCAACTCTCTTGCGGTCACCATCACATCAGCAAACTGGGAATAGTATTTCACCGCTGCACGATTTGATATGTTGGTTTGAGTGCTCATGTGTACCGGCATCCCTATCGAGACTGCATATTGAATTACAGCCTGGTCGGAAGCAATAATAGCGGTAATTCCGTTTTTCTTTGCCGAATTAACGATCTTCTGCATATCTTTCATCTCCCCGTCATAAATAACAGTATTCAGTGTAAGATAACTCTGAACATTGTTTTTACGACAGATCCCGGCGATCTTAACCAGGTCACGAAGGGTGAAATTGATAGATGAACGGGCTCGCATATTCAGGATCCCGATTCCGAAATAAACAGAATCAGCACCTGACCGGATGGCGGCTGACAATGATTCCCATGAACCGACGGGAGCCGTGATTTCGACTTTAGATGTAAAAGATTGCATTAGGATGACAAAGATAGCGATATTAGCAGATCATTTGCCAGTTCTCAAACTTCTATGCTACTCTTTGAGGTCAGACTCAAACTGATCCCGGTCTTTTTTTGAAAGTGAGGGGCAATCAAGCATGGCCTTCCTTAGCTCACGATTGAATTTTTTATTGAATTTCGGATCTTTGGTCTTTTCGCCGTATTTATCGCCGAATTCCTTATATACGATCGTCATTTCAATCTCAAGTTGATGTGCCTGAGCATGAAGTTTCTGCAAAGTGGCAGAATCTGCAGGGTTGGCAGCCCTGATCTTGTTCATGATATCAATATTCCGGCACATAGCATCGCCGACCTTGGCAGCATCTTCTTTCAACTCGCGATTCCCGCAACCGAAAAAAAGTAACACGAAACCAAAAATAATAGGGAAGAAAAGTTTTTTTATCATAGTATAATAATTGACATTGGATTATTGACAGTTATCTGTGATTTGCAATTTTATGATTTTGCTATTTGATCATTTGTCAGTTTAATATTCAGTTCTTTCAATTGTTCCTGACTAATTGACGATGGGGTATCAATCATCACATCTCTTCCTGAATTGTTTTTCGGAAACGCCATAAAATCACGAATCGATTCACCTCCGCCAAAGATCGTGCACCAGCGGTCAAAACCGAAAGCAATTCCACCATGTGGAGGAGCACCATATTCAAAGGCATTCATCAGGAACCCGAATTGTTCCTGGGCAAGTTCATCGGTGAAGCCAAGCACCTGAAACATCTTCTTCTGAAGATCACGATTGTGTATTCGGATGGACCCACCACCTATTTCCACTCCATTAATAACGAGGTCATAAGCATTAGCCCTGACGACTCCTGGGTCATTTTCAAGTAATGGAATGTCCTGAGGCACTGGTGATGTAAACGGATGGTGCTTTGCATAATAACGTTCTGAACCTTCATCCCATTCAAGCAAGGGGAAATTGACAACCCAAAGAGGTTTGAAAACCGAAGGATTCATCAGTCCAAGCCTTTTTCCCATCTCTAAACGAAGCGTTCCCAAGGCAGTCTGTGTTTTTTCCGTTTTCCCTGCCATGATCAAAATTAAGTCACCTGGAACAGCATAAAACTTGCCAACTATGGCTTTCAGGTCATCAGGTGTATAAAATTTATCAACCGAAGATTTAAGGATTCCATCGGTCCCGACACGGATATATACCAATCCCGAAGCTCCAACCTGTGGACGTTTCACCCATTCAGTGAGTTCGTCAATCTGCTTTCGTGAGTATTCTGAACAGCCTGGAGCGTTGATACCAACAACCAGTTCGGCATCCTCAAATACCTTAAAACCCTTGCCCTTTACTATCTCATTCAGTTCAACAAACTTCATCCCGAAACGGATATCTGGCTTATCACTTCCATATTCCTGCATAGCAACATCGTATTCTATTCTAGGAAACTCACCCGGATCAAAACCTTTAATTTCCTTAAACAGATATTTGGCAAGTCCTTCAAATGTTACAAGTATGTCTTCCTGGGTAACAAAAGACATTTCGCAATCGATCTGAGAAAACTCTGGTTGACGGTCAGCCCTTAAATCTTCATCACGGAAGCATTTAACGAGTTGAAAATAGCGGTCGAAACCAGCAACCATCAACAATTGCTTGAAAGTTTGCGGAGATTGTGGAAGTGCATAGAATTGCCCTGGGTTCATACGGGATGGGACTACAAAATCTCTTGCGCCCTCAGGTGTAGACTTAATAAGAACCGGGGTCTCAATCTCAATAAAACCCTGTTCATTCATATAATTCCTGGTAAGGATAGCCATCCTGTGCCGCAACTCAAGGTTCTTTCTCACCACATTACGTCGCAGGTCAAGATATCTGTATTTCATCCGCAGTTCCTCACCGCCATCTGTGTTATCTTCAATTGTAAATGGCGGGATTTTCGATGTATTCAAAATCTCCAGTGCATCAACCAAAATCTCAATATCACCCGTCGGAATCTTCGAGTTCTTACTTGAACGTTCTGCCACCTTTCCCGTAGCTGAAATAACAAACTCCCGTCCTAGTTCCTTCACCTTAGTAAACAACCCCGTCTGGTCCTGGATATTAAAAACAAGCTGGGTAATACCGTACCTGTCGCGCAAATCAATAAATGTCATTCCCCCCATCTCCCTGATTCGCTGTACCCAACCGCAAAGTGTCACCGTTTGCCCCACGGACTGCAAATTCAATTCCCCGCAAGTATTTGTTCGAAGCATAATTAAGCACGTTAATTTAGAGCAAAAGTAAGAAAAAGATGTAATCTAGTATCCAACAGCTACCCGCAACCCCTCAGAATGCGCCCCAAACTCCGGAGCATACATACATTGAGCAGTAGTTATCCCGTTCGAGAACTCCCCAGCCGCATTCACCAATAGTGGGTACTCAAACACCCATGTCCCCTTTGGCAGGTAGTCAAAGAAAAAATTCGTCGCCACGTCCGTTGTCGACTGATAGTATCCCAGCCCGTCCCTATATTGGTATCCCGACATCTGCTCTGATGTTGGGGGCTCAAAAGCCGAAGCCCTCATGTCTTTCATATGAACAAACTCCAGGTTCCGGTCAACCGAAAGAATAATACGCACAATGACTTTATCTCCCACCTTCAAAGTTCCATTAGAACCTTTTCCCCCCTTCGTAATTCCTAATTCATAATTCGTAATTGGAACAAGTACCTTTCCCGAAGGTGTTATCCGTTCAATAAACAGTTTCTTCTCAATTTTAAGCGGTGTTTGATGAGGTGTTATCTTATCAAGGTCTTCAAAATATTGCCAGTATAAAGCACCCCAGGCTACTCCTTCATTCGACTTCGAAACCGTCACATTCCCCATCTCCGGACTTATCTCTTTGCTGTCGCGATAAACCTGGAAATAACCCGTTCCGGCTTCCACCTTGGTATCGGTTAATTTATTAGGTTCTATTGTTTCTTTTCCCAACATTATTTTGACTTCTGGTTGTTCCGAAAGAAGATCTGTTCCGCGAAGCAATAATGCATAACATGCTTCGGCAGTAGCGCTTCCTGTCTTCCAGTCCTGAGTTTGTTTTTGCTTCAGCAGCCACACCTTCATTTCATCAACCGGTTTCGTATCCTGTGAAATATCAGTATAGGCTTCGATCAGCAGCGAATGCGTTTCTATCGGCGCCTGGTACCATTCATACCCTCCTTCCGATGCCCAATACATGCCCATTTCCACTGAATGAATGGCTTTTTCAGAAAGCGATTTCAATATGGCAGCCGGAACATTTTTGTTACCAATCCGGTGCAAGGAAAGGGCGATCATTCCTTGCATATAGATATCATTCTGCAACCAGTATTTCTCAGCCTGGGCTTGGTAATATTGAAAAGCAGTCTTAAGGTTTCCATCCTTCAACGGAATATCGTTCAGAAAATAACTTCTAGCATATAGGTACTGTATCTGTGTCGACCCTAAATGGTCTTCACCCATCTTCTTCGGAGAATACTTTTTAACGTCGTTATAGTCGTTGACAATTTCGCCATCGAGGTATGCAATTGCTTTTATAAGCATATTCCATGTATCCTTGTCCTCGCGAATATTCTTAACTCCAAGATGATCCAGGTGTCCGAGTCCGATAATGATTTCCTGTGTGATGTAGCGGTTTTGCTGCATTCCGTCAAACCAGGGCCAGCCGCCTGAAGAAGTTTGCATCTTCTGCAATTTCTTAAGGTTTTGCATAAGCTTCAACTCCAAATTATTCTTGTCGAAAAACAAGCCTAAACGGTGTTTACGCTGTGTTTCATCCTGGGCTTCCATTACCCAGGGAGTTTCCTGTAATAGCGCCGTTTTCAGCGATTCATTTTTCATCAAGTTTGAAACGAGGGCATCCTTAGAGAGTGTAGTCCAGCTTTCAAACACTTGTTTTATCGCCGGATTTGATTTTGCAAGAAACGAGGCAATACTGTTGGTATAAAAAGTACGGAAAATATTATCTGCATTAGGATAAAGAGGATCATCCATCGTTGGCAGGGCTTGAACGGCATACCAAACCGGGTTTGAAGCAAATTCAAGTGTCAGCTTGTAGTTCTTCAGGGTTTTTGACGCGGAAGAATTCAGCAGTTTATCGAATTTGAAATCCAGAGGTCCTTTACCTCTCACCGGCAAAGGCAAAGATTCTGTTACCATCATTCTGTTTGGCAATACCGGAAATGCCTGTTCCTCCCCATCGCTGAATTCTCCTGCTTTTGCGATAATGCGGTATTGAAGAACCGAGCTTGAGGGATCCTGTGGAATAGCCATTTTCCATTGAACTGCCGAACTTTGTCCTGTGTTTATGGTAAAATCCTGTTTTTGATTTTGTGAGATAAGAATATCAAAGGGCTTTTGGGTTAATGCATCAGATAGTTCAAGACTTACTTCCCCCGTTAAAGAATGATCGCTAAGGTTAACCACATTGGAGCTGAATACAAGTGTATCTCCCTGCCTTACAAAACGTGGTGCATTCGGAAATACCATCAAATCTTTGTGAGTAATTAACTCTCTTTCAACCGACCCATATTTCAGATCTTTCGTATATGCCAGTCCAAGAACCTTCCATTTAGTAAGTGACTCTGGCAAGGTGAACTTTACATCGAGGTTTCCTACTGAATCAGTAACCAGGGATGGAAAGAAAAAAGCGGTTTCCTGAAAATTCCTCCTCACTTGAACTCCGGCATTCTTTTCAAGAGGAGACGCATTTTTATTTCCAGTTTTTTCAGCTACATCCGATTTTCCATCCAATGAGAAAGAGTGAGTCGCGGGCTTCGTTACTACAACATTAGCAATACCCTCTTCCCTTGCATTCGCACTATCTTCTGTAACCATGGGCGCAGTAAATCTTACAATCATACTTCCTTTCTTGAACAATCCAGGGGAACGATCATAAATCTCTCCACCGCTTAACTCAAATCCGAATAAATTAAGTTCTTCATAAACAGGCTTGAAATATTCACTTCCGGAATATTGCAATGGAAAATATTGCCCTGATGTAGTTTGGAATCCTCCAAATTCCCAGGGGAATGAGGAATAATAATCGTGTAGGATAGAAAATGGCCATGTATTTGTGGCAAAAACGTCAAGTGAAGCATCGTACATGGCAGTAAGATATTCAGATTTTACCCCCTTATTTGCTTCATCTGCAATCCTGATCTTCCATTCTTCATTTTGACCGGGATTTAATTTATCCCTGAATGTTTCAAATTTGATGTCGAGTTTTTTATTTGTATAAGGCACACAAACACTAGCGCTATGCTGGAAAGTCCTGTTATAGCGAACGAATGAAAAATTTACCGAAAAATTTCCGCGGTAACCTTCTTTTATTGGGATCTCGACGAGACGCTGATTGTTGCTGAGTTTCAGCCATTGTCGCGAGTATAGCGTATCATGCACAATGATTTCGTATAAAACATTCACATTCTCTGCCTTTGAACCGATAAGAAATACAGCCTTTTCCCCAGGTTCCCCGTTTGTTTTAATGGGCACGAACCAATCGATTTCCTGAACCGGCATTACGGTCGCATTTATATTATAGATCACAAAAGGAATTTTTTGCTCAACCGCTTCCCCATAAGGATCCTTGGCATTCAGGGTAACCATGTAATTGCCTGGCTGCAACACGCTTCCATCCTCCATCCTCCACTCGCCATCTTTCATCTTTTTAGCGATCTGTGAAAACCGTATAATGGAATCAGTTCCTGTATTGATATCTTTTTTCCAGATCTCTTTCTCAACCTTCCATTTTGTTTCAACATCTTCATCAGAATAGACATCGTTTGGAAAAGATGCATGGAAATCCTTCTCTGTCATCCCAAACAAATCGGGTTTTGCCCATTCCTTTTTCCGGAAGACCCTTTCCGGTTGATGAAGTTGCTGAATTGTCACCGTAACCGTGGTTGGGGTTTTTCTGCCGTTCAGGTTTGTGGCAGAAAGGTGATAAAGCGTATCCCTTGAAGGATCCAGCTTATCAGGAATATTTAGTCCTAAAAGCAAAGAAACATAACCTGCAGATACACTTTCATTGGCTGATTGTGTTTCGCCATTAATATCGGTAACATCGGCGTAAATTACGTAATCGAATACAGGGCTTATTGACTTGTCGACTGAAAGATCGGGAATGGCTTGAAACCTGATCATGAAACTGCCGTTCTTCTGAGTTTTCACAATACCATTCACAATCTCAGTTTCCGGAACTGATGGCATGGGATACCACCAGAAATCCCAGAATGGAAACCGTGCAGAACGAACAACCCTGAATTTCACTGCAGCCCCGTCAATATTGTTTCCGGCATAGCCTGTTGCCTTACCATTCAATGTTACTGTGTCATTTAGCCTATAATTTCCTTCCAAAGGATCGAATGACACTTCAAAAGTTGGCCGTTTATATTCTTCAACCGAGAAGGAAATTGAACCCGTACTGTTCGATAAGGTCATCTCACCGTTCAGTAACCCTTGTGGAATAACAAATGAACCGTTAAATGAGCTGAATTCATTGGCAGTGAAGGTTTGTGTGGCAATCTTCTGCCCGTTCACGTCATTAAAGGTGACCGTGGTTTCCTGATCAGGTATAATGCTGTATTTATCGCCAAGGACTTCGAGGATGATCCCTTTAAAATAAACTGTTTGTCCGGGTCTGTAAATTGCCCTGTCGGTAAAGAAAAATGTCTTCAGTTTGTTACCTTTCTCGCCTTCATTTACAGGGTATTGGTAATAATTCTTTGTTATGAAAAGGTCATCCTTCAATTTCAACCGGAGAAAAACATTATTTGACAATACATTTTGTGAAACTCCGGGTAATAAAAAATGACCATTTTCGTCAGTCACATATTCACCTACTTTTTTATTCTCAGACTTCCGCTTTTGATAAGTATATACATTGGTGTAGACTTCGGCAACAACATCTTTAAGCGGAATCCCGGTCTCCCTGTCGAGAATATAGAATTCTTCAGCGCCTTTTTCGACGCGGTGGGACAGATAACTGATCTGAGTTGAAAAGTACTGTGTCCATGCGATAACCTGGCAAGGATCTTTGAAATTAGAGTCGGAAGATGCAATAAGAACATAGAAACCTGCCGGCTCCTCTGGAATCCTGATCTCAATGCGGTGTGAGTGGAAATCGCCGTCATTGATCAGTTTCAATGACCAGTTTTTCTGATAAGGAAGCGTTGAATAATACTTAACCAAATCTTCCCGTGTACGGCTCAACGTATTGTCTTTATTGACATCGGGATCAGTCTTTGCCAATCTGAAAAAAAGTTTGTTAACATTCTTGAACGCTATAACACCCAGCTCTGGTTTATCAGGAACTACTGCATAACCCGTCTCAACCTCTAATGAAGGTTTCCTGATATCAGCTTCCATAAATTTACAATTCTTTGCCCCATTACTTTGTGGGAACCGGGTTATTGCCTGATCGCAACATTCGACCGCTTTTTTCAATTCCCATTTGTGCTTCTGTGATTCAGCCGGACGATATTGATCCCCTTTTTCCTTGTAATAAGAGGCAATGTAATAAGTAATGTCTGTAGAAGACGGTGAGGTCAGGTGTTGTTGTTCCAGTTTGGTAAGGCCATCAAAATACAGGCTGTCTTTTCCTGTTACAACAGCATTTTGTTTCAGGAACAGAAACCGGTGAATTTCCTCATCGATCAATGCTTTGGGATCCTTATCGCCAGTATGAAAACGAGCCAGATCATGATAAAGCTCAACTGCATAAG
>Ga0364859_10854_pt1 | contig 10931 bp, 15 predicted proteins | sample ExccelAu500001D3_FD_206911 | JGI IMG/M metagenome (GOLD analysis project Ga0364859, IMG submission 206911) | Enriched cells from Trout Bog Lake Hypolimnion, Wisconsin, USA - BchlTB.Aug20.5000.01 .D3 | ecosystem: Environmental > Aquatic > Freshwater > Lake > Hypolimnion/Profundal zone | place: USA...
TGAAGTGTCTCGATCAGAACAGCCGTCTGAATCGTCATGTGTAAAGAACCGGTAATGCGTGCGCCTTTCAAAGGTTTTTTAACGGCGAATTCTTCACGGATCGCCATGAGGCCTGGCATTTCGGTTTCCGCAATTTTAATTTCTTTGCGGCCCCAGTCGGCAAGCGACATATCGGCAACCACGTAATCATTATGGATCGATGAGGGTACAGTGTTCAACATGAGTAAAGTTCACTCCTTCAGTTTTTATGTGAATGAATGAGCGCCGTTGAACCTAAGATGACCCAAGCCTGGGGACGCACTAACCAATACGCGACCTCGCAACGCTCCTTGGATCCTCGGCTAATATAGACTCAAGATGCCCCACGGGAGAAGAAAAAAGTTAAGAAAATCCATCGATACAGATCAAATTCATAAATATTGCGCATCGCGTAAAACTCTGATAACATACCGCTAATGAAGGAAGCACACCAAATTTTGAGTGAGACTCTCAGCGAGCGTACGAGCGCCAATCCGCGATATTCTCTGCGTGCCTTCGCACGCGACTTGAAGATTTCCCCTCAACAACTTTCGAACGTCATGAATGCACGGAGAGGCATGAGCGTGGAGCTTGCTGAAAGGATCGCGAATAAACTCGAGTTAGATTTGCGTCAGAGAACGGCCTTCGTCGAATCCCTGAAAGCGAAATTCTCGAGAAGTGTTTCCCAAAGGGCGATCGCGCGTGCGAAACTTCGCGATCTCGCTGCACAATCTGAAATACGCAACCTAGACGTTGAACTCTTTCAATCGATCTCCAGCTGGTATCACTTCACGCTCATCGAACTCATAAAACTTTCGACGGGAAAAAAAGATCCTCTCCGGTGGTTCGCCCGAAAACTTGATATTTCCGAAAACGAGATAGCCCTTTCGCTTGAGCGGCTTGAACGAGTCGGACTGATCTCCCATATTGCGGGTAGATATCAAGTGAACCAAGAGTCCCACCTAACCGACCGCGAAATCTCCACGGAATCGGTACGCAAATACCACCGCCAAATCCTCGAGAAGGCACTGCAAGCGCTCGCCTTCCAAGGAAACGAGGAGCGTTACGGAAGTTCTTCGACACTGCCGATTCGTGTGAAGAACGTCGCCCACGCAAGAAAACTCATCCAGGATTTCCGCTTGGCTTTCACCCAGGAAGTCTCCGACTCCCAAGCCGGGGAGGAAGTTTACGGCTTGAGCATCCATTTCTTTCGGCTCACCCAATCTGTCCTTCTGGGTAGCGTATGAAAATCACGATAACTTCCCTTATACTCTTCTTAGCCCTCTCCTCCGCCACTCTCGTCCAGGCTCAGGGCGGCGGCGGTCACGTTGGAGGTGGCGAACTTTGTCGTGACGAAATCGATAAGCACCGTAAGGCGATCATCGAATGGATCAACCAGGGCTTCGCGAAGAAGATCGATTTCACCCGCGCTCGCAAGCCGGGCCTAACTTATGAATTGTACGAGAGTAAGATGCTAGACGCCCTCAAAGAAGGTCGTGTCACCGTCACTTGTTACGACGATACGAAAAAGCTAGCCGAATTGGCGGCGAAATATGGGGCATCCAAGGATAAGATCACCATCGGCGCTGGCTGCATAAATTACGAAAACAAACGCGGGAAATCGAACATTGCTTGCGATTCCGATTCGATCCTCCGAGAAAAGGAAAGACGTGGCGCTACCGACGACAACTACATTTTGACCCATCACGAATTTGCTTCAATCGTCGGTATTGAAGAAAGGCTCGGTGTCGGTGAGTCCGACTTCTCCATTTCCGAACAGCTTTCCGAATTCCAACATCGAGAAACCATTTTACTCCTCGGCCCGAAGAACCCGAATGCTTCGGCTTCCACCGAGGACACCCGCTTCAATGTTCTCAGGTCGAAATTCGATGCGGCCAACACCACCTTTGCCATGAACAAACTTTCCGGAGATTATTTAGGAACGTGTTACGCACCCGACTCGGTCCCGATCGAAGCGATCTTATCGACGCGCCTTCACATCGATCCGCCAGGCGCCAACGAAGGTCCGAATTTCAAATCCGTTCGCAAAGAATCCTGGAGGACCATGCTTGTCCTTGGCGGGCGCCATTTCAACCCTGCGGGGGTTACTTGCGACGCTAGAAAACTCGAATCTTTCGGGCGTGAATACCTGGATCGCTCTTGGGTCGATGACCAATGCTTTAACGTTGATTATTACCGCAAAGAGGACGGTATGAACGTATACGGCGAGACTTGGCGCATCGGCGATTTACTGGCATCCGACGGCGAAATGCTCTCATCGATGACCCTCCTTTCTGATTCCCCGCACGGGTGGGACTACGACTCGAACAGCCCGAAGAACAAGACCAACCGGATCCGAATGTCAGAAGATGGGTACTTTTACGTGCGAAGCACAACAGAATATCCCCACAGGAAGAGCCAATTTCCAGAGCCGAGCGAGGTTGATTGCTACTTCTGGAAGCGGGTTACGGGCGAATAGAGCTTTCATTCTGAATGAGTGAATCTCTGTGAATACAATACCGCATCAGGTACATTGAATCGTGCGTCGATTTTCTGTACAAATCACACTGTCGAAACCGAACCATCAGTTTATCGGCGTGTATGAAAGAAAAATATAAAGAAAAACAGGAGTAAATTCTATGAATGCAATGAAATTATTAGATTACAACAAAGGAATAAATATTATGAGAAATTTAAATTTTAGAAAAAAGGGTGCTTGCATCATAGCCATTTTTTTAGTGTTTGCATCATCGGCTTTAGCCAATTCTCCAACAAGCTATTCTTGCTCAGTCGGTATCCAGGACGGAGTAGGAGCAGGGGCGACGGTCTACACAGCAACGCCGAATTTTGCACTCGATCTTACAACCGCAACCGTGCCAAATGACCATCCTCTTTCAACAGGTGAATATGCGTATATTCAATATTACAATTACGGAACTACTTATCAAATCACTTTCGAAATTAACGACAACACAAATACAAAATCAGTCGCTTTTGGCATGACCAATGGGTCTGCTCTTGCCGATAAAATTATTTTACAGACTTGGGATCGAACCCAAAATAGATTCTACACTCTTAATTGTAGATCAAAATAGACCTGATTTAATGCCCTGATGATTTGCTGGGGCATTGATTTCTAGTCTTTGACCTGTAAGAAAATTTAAACGGATAAAAAAATGGGCTCCAAATTTGATCAATGATCTTTGGAGCCCATTTCTGCGTTCAAAACCACTCTTATTGTGTTGAGATGCCTTAAAAGCAATTCTTTTTCGATATTTATGGTGGCTACACTTTTAAATTGACAATATCATATAATATATGATATTATAGGAACAATGGGCGTTTTGTTTAAGTTCTCAAAATTTTTTGTTTATATTTTATCTGACGACCACACCCCTGAGCCTGTGCATATCTATTCGCAAAAAAACACATGGCAGAGTGTGAAGCCAAGATAACGATCAAGCATCAAGAAGTTATTTTTTCGAAAGGCTATAAACCTAAAGAACTTAAGTTACTTCAAGAGTTCGCAAAAACAAACAAGATCCGATTAATTGAAAAGTGGAAGGAAATCCAAGATGGGCAAGACTAAGAATGGTAGGCATGAAATTACCGCCTCTGATATTGCTAATGCAAGTGAGCGAATCACTATTTGGATGAAGGTTTCACTTGTGGATGCCTTCAAAGAACGCGCTGAAGAAACGGGTACGAAGTATCAAGCCCTGATGAAGATTGCTCTTGAGGAGTATTTAAATAAGCCGCCCCTCGAAGCACGAATTGAAAAAATTGAAAAAAAGCTCAAGATTGCAATTTGAATGATTCAATGATCAATGAAGAAAACATTCAAGTTGCAGGGTTACTTTGGAAGTCCATGATCAAAAACGCTGGGCTGAAGCCCGCTCTCTTTTATCAGACGATTTCGAAGCGCATTGGCCGCAGTCTCATGAAAAGATGACCGCTGACGGTTTTATTGAAGTAAATCGGCATTATCCTGGAATCCATAAAATCCAAGTTACAAACCAAAATCATGAATACGATAAATGGGATCATCGAACTAAGGTTATTACCCAAACTTACGTTTTGTCTCAAATGCCAGATGGTAGCCATTTCATTAAATAGTTCTTTTATGCGCTCTTCTGATCCTCCTTGGAGTTAAAACACTCCGTCGCTTTTTTGGCGATCTCAGAATCTGGAAGCACCTTCAAAACCACTAGATTGGAATAGGGACGGTTTACCTAAAAGCGTTCCTACAGTCTTCAGGCACAAGTGCTTGTCAGTTAAAATCGTTTAAAATTGATGGGTTAAACTAGGTAAGTTTAATTTTGAAATTTTTGACTTATGACCATTATTATGACTATAATGGATTATGGTAAAAGTTAATGTTGCCACCCTTAAAGCAGAACTTTCTCACTACCTTGATTTGGTTGTATCAGGCGAGCAAATTTTGGTGACCTCTCATGGTAAAGAAATTGCTAAAATGTCTCCCACTCAAGTTGTGAATACGACTCCCATTGATTGGAAGGATTTTACAAAAAATAATAAACTTATAAAACCGAAAAATAAGGGAACCGGAGCAGCCAGTCTGATTAGTCAGATTAGGGATGATGGGTAATGCTCTATTGGGATACCTCCGCGCTGTTTTCGTTTTTCGTTTCTGAAAAATCAAGTACAGAGCTTCGCTCGTTCGTAGAGTCAATGCCCGCATCAAGTGCTTACACTTCAATCATTACGCCATTAGAATTTGAGTCTGCTGTATTACGAAGAATCAATGAAAAAAGTCTTACTGCTAGAGAGGCCGATCAAATCAGAATTTTTGGAATTCAATTTCGGAGGAATGCTTTTCTTGTGCCACTAGACTTAAATCTGCTCGATACAGCACTTCACCTACAAAAAATTTATCGACTCCGCCCGGGTGACGCAATCCAACTAGCTTCTGCGAGAATGGCTACAGATAACCCCGCAAAAGTAGTTTTTATATGTCTTGATGAAAAATTGAATGAAGCTGCAAATCGAGAAGGCTTTCAATGTTTCACTGAAACAAAATAGTCTTTTAAGTTAAGCCGCTTCTCGCAATGTCTTTCGTGTTGGCTCCGCTCTTTTTTCTTTCTAAGTGAAGATCCTCGTGCACCTATTCATTGCCGTAAACTGTGGATTATTTAATAACGGAAATCTTTTTGAAAGTGAATTATTTGGATACGAGAAAGGTGCATTCACGGGAGCGAATCAATCAAAACCCGGAATTCTGTAGGCCGCACGAGGTGGCATTGTATTTTTAGATGAGATCCCTCCACTTCGTAATCGCAAAGAAGATATTGAGTTACTGGTAGATTTTTTTTGCAGAAAGTTTGAACAAGAGAACGGAATCAGAAAATCTTTTCTTCATAAGACGGTGCGTTTACTCGAAATCACAACTTGCATCCTTGTCGCCTTCGATTTCTCCTGAACCAAATGAAGATCGAAGCTTGATCAACTAAATCGCTTGATGTATAAGCACTATACAATGCGGAAAAAATTTCAGGGCACTCGTGTGCCTTTGCTCTTTGAAAACTAATTTAATCGGATTTGACACTCATTCGTGATGGCACGAAATCTGCTCATGTCCGTGAGCCGGAACAAAGTTAAATGGACTGATTCCATATCTTTACTGCTAACGATACTTCGGCCGATTTAACATCATTTTAGGGCATCATCTTCGGAATGAACCGACGACGTAACAGCTCTGAAATGAACGATCGGATTTTAGAGGCGTTTGTTGCCCTAGAATCATTAGATTTATAACCGGAGTTAGTATGAAAAATTTTAAAGAAAATTTCACAAAAACCATGATTTTGGCATCTACGTTACTTTCTCTTTCGGGAGTTGCTCAAGCAATTGAAGCGAAACCCGGTCCTGTGTTCAACCAAAATGCGAAATCCTACGATTACAATGCTCATGCTGAGACCTTCGCTCAGCTTGAGGCAATTCGAATTAATCGGAACGCCTGCATTGAGGCTGGCTGTCAAATCTGTGCTTTAGATAGTTACTCGGTCGTTTACCAGCCGGATTATTATAACGCCGTTGCACAGGCTACGGTCCGCGGCTACAACTGCAAGCGCTAGTCTCTGATTTTTAAGAATTTTAAAAAGCTTAATCAAAACGGGCTCCAAGTTTGATCAATGATCGATGGAGTCCGTTTCTGCGTTTAATAGGTATGCTTTTCACGTGAGCCTAAGTCTAAAACTGGTTTCAATATTCTATTTTAGGCGACCTCGACTTAAGTGTTGCCACCTTCCTTTAAAACAAGTTCGTAAAAGTAAAAAGGGACGCCACGAGTTTGATTCTCATGGCATCCCTTTAGTTGAGTCCATTTTTTATTTTAGTATCGCGTAAGCTCGAGTTCGATTTTTTGTTCTTCCTCAACTTCAATTGCATTTGCGTTAGCAGATGGGGATCATTATAGTATTTAGCTATGTATAAGCTTTTCATCCTCGCTTTCGCGTTTTTTTTGGGATCAACCGCCACTACCTTTGCCTTTGATTCAAAGTTCATCTTGAGCTTGGCAAAAGCGAATGTGGATGAATTATCTAAAACGATGACTAAAGAAAAATTCCTGGTTAAATCGGTTCCTGGTTCAAAGGCCATTACTGCCGCAAAGAAAGATGTGACGTTCGTGAAATCCACAGGTGACAGCGATTCATCTCGAAATCAGGGATATACGCTCGCTCTCATGTATTCATCGCTTTCTAAAGATCGAATTGATGCTTTTTTCGACGAAAGGAAAAAGGCGAAACCCAATCCTGATTTTGCATATCAAAGAAAAGACCCGCCTGCCCCGAAATTAGGATGGTTTCGAGCAATGATTTATATGAAAAAGCACCGAAGAGTCCATAGTCTACTAAAATTCGAAACGGTCGGTCGTTTTTGTGGAGAAATTAGTTTATGAAACGGCATTTTATTGTTCTGATTTTATTTTCTTTTGTTTTTGCTGTTTCTGCCGATGCAACTTCAATGGACTACAGAGCCTGTTGGAAAACGGTGGAAAAGGAAGTCACCAAAGATGTAATGATACAGAGCTTGGCCTATGTGGGCACGATAGAAGGTGACTCCAAAGATACCGTCTATCATATCTTCAATCTGGTTGCCGCCGTTAATTGCATGCTGTCGCCGAGGGGTCTGAATGGGATCTATTTTTTGAACTTCGACTGCTCGAAGGTAATCGGAACGGAGAAATTCCAAAGTGATGCGATCGCATACCGAGTGGAGGGGAAAGCGGTTTTTCTCTCACAAGTCGATAACAATTACCATCTCATCGGACCTGATGGAAAAGGCAAAGGCGCTCCAAACGAAGGGAATGCGCTCGATCTCCACTCGGGTTGGAAGAACAGACAGCTTTTCTATAAATTTGATTACGGTGTAACGGGTGGATCCGTACTCGAGAAAAACGATAAGAATACAAAAAAGAAAGAACTGGACGAGTACCTAGGTAAATTTTGCAAAGGCAATAAATAATTTCTATAATCCTAAACTATCCATTTCAGCTTTCTGATAATCCCCATCTTCGCCGGGGTAGCGAAGTTCGGAACCAAACTTGCCTGTTGCTTTTGCCAGCGCCCAAATCAAACTTTGCCCAGCGGGTACAATTTCTGGTGATTCCATTGCTAATGGATCAAGATAGGCGTCTTGTGCATTGATCATTTTAATTCCTGCTTTTTTTAGTGCTTGAATTAAATCGCCCAAGCACAGGGCGTTTAAAACATTGTGGTGAATTAAGAGAGTGTGTTTTGGACTCCGACCAAGAACCTTTTGCGCCAACTGATCATAGTAGTGCACTCGATTCAAAATATGACTAATGTAATAGTCTCGATATTTTGAGAGATTTTTCAATCCACTTTTTTGAGCAGTCACTAAACGCTCACTAATGTACCAGTCCGAGGCATCTACCGTCACATAACCGTTTTTAAGATGATGCTCATGGAGGTATTTTCTGAAACCATCGCGTAACTCTTCAGTATTTCCCTCATGTAAAAATGGAAATCTAAAAAAAGGGACTCGGTGCCGAAATCCATGCAAAATTGCATCATTGCGATCAACATCAGAAATGAATTTTGCGAGGGTCATCTTTGGAGTTTCGAAAAGAAGATGTGAATAACTATGATCTCCTAATCCGTGTCCCTGATCATCCCAAGCTTTCAAAATACTTTTCCCCTGAACGGTGTCAACTCGTTTACCACACACGAAAAGAAATGCCTTCAAGTGATTATCTGCTAGAGTCTTTAGAATCATCTCATTAACATCTTGGTAAGACATTTCATTGCTTTGCTCAACCATGGGATCATCCATTGTTATGGCGAGATCGACGGCAAACACCTCTCTTTGTGAGAAAAACAAAATGGAAGTCAAAAGTAGACATTTAAAATGATTCATCCACTTTAGTGGATCAGGCTTCATCTTATTTTGTCAACAATGCTAAACAAGACTCACCTAAATTTTTTCGCATCCTCTGAAAAAACACTTATCGGTTTCCAATCCACTTTCAAAATGTTTCGCGATTTCTTTTCAATCATTTGCATACACCCGCGTGAATGGCAGTTTTGAAATTCATGCACAGAAATCCCAAGTTGTCCCGTCCCAGCTAATCGGTTACGAAGTCGTCTCACTTAATCGGTGACACTCGCTTGGTGTTCAGTTTCTACGTTTCCTTTGCTTCGATGTCAATTTCTCTGTCCCGGTTTTTTATTCGACCTTTTAATCGATAACTTGGCCCTTTAAACAACACCACTTTTGCCCGGTCGAAGATGCGGTCTACAGTAGCATTGGCGATCACTGGATCGGGGAATACCTCACCCCATTCGCCGACGTCGCGGTTGCTCGTCAGTATCATTGCCGATTGATACTTTCGGCGGTCAAGCAAATCAAAGACTTCTTCTGCAACCTCACGCTCCATCGAGATCACTCCCCAGTCATCAATAATCCAAAGTTTTGCACTTAAAACTTTTTTAAAAAACTGATCAAGCGTGTTTCGTCGTCGGTGCATGAGGATTTGATTCGAAAGTTTTTTCGCCGATGCCCAATAAACTGAATACCCCCGCTGGGCCGCAATCACGCCAATGGCTAAAGCAATATGGGTTTTCCCCGCGCCAGGGGTGCCTAAGAATAATGCAATCTGGTTGTCTTCAATAAATTTCAGTTCCGCAAGCTCCCTGATCTTTGCTTCATCGATGTCGGGGTTAAATGCCCAGTCGAAGTTCTCGAGACTCGTCAACTCCGGGAATCCCGCCCATCTCTTTGAACATGCTTTCAATCGCTTCGATTGTCGTCACCAGGTCGTTCGAGTGCGGCCCGGACTGGGGGCTGGAAACCGCAATCAGAGAAATCATCAGCGAAGAACTCACACCGATAAATACCGACGAAATTTTCGAAGAACTCATTCGCGACATCTATCCAGAAACTACCACAATTGGGTATTTGACTTACGATACAGCTACCGCCCTCCGTGAATTAGATCCGGTTGCTTGGGATCTAGCCAAGTCTGAGCATATCGACTCACTGGAGTCTGATGAACAAATCATAAGCTTTGACGGTGGATGCACGCACTTCTGGACTCATGACCTTGAGGCTCTTCTCGAACATGAGTAGCCGTCCTCGGGGCACCTTCGGGTGCCCGCCTCTGAATTTAATCGAAATTTAAAAAATCTCATTCTTCAAACTCTTATCAGTTGGGGTTACCGAAAAATTAACCTTAAAATGAGGCAATATGACGCCAGCTTTTTGCATACAACACTTCTTATATTTTTCACCAGAGTTACAAGGGCATCTGTCATTGCGCCCCAACAATTTAAATTGGGAATGCGGATAAACTTTCTCAGTTTTCTCCATTGTCCATTCATGAAACGGAGACGCCAAACGATCAACCACCCATTCAATCAGACTGTAGTTGTAATGATCGACCTGTTTACCCGTAGAGGGGTCCGAAGAAAAAACAACTGAATACTTCTGCACGGGATTTTCCACGAGAGCGATACCCAAACATTCCATATCATGCACGATTCTCCCACACATTTCTCCGCCATATATTTCACCGCTTATATGCCCACAGAAGTTTCTCAGACTGACGGGACGATTACAAATTGTACAAGTTTTTCCCTTAATGATCAGCTCTGGACTTAAAAATATCCTGTAAGGGAATAAAGCCTGAAATCGTTCTGTATGATCACGAAGGAAATCGATATGAAACTTGCCATCTAAGTCATTAAAATGATTTTCCAGCCAGTGCAAAGTAACTTCAACACGTTCGAAAAGACACCATGCTGAATAGTACTTCTTTTCCTTTGCTTCCTTAAAGGCCTTCACAAATAACGTCTGCGCGGAATAAATCTGTTCAAAGCACCATACTTCTTTAGCAGTATTCTCATCGCCGTTTTTGACAGCATTTGCCTTGAGTGTTTTCAGAGTACTTTCTATTTCGGTCAAAGGCATTTCTTCGTGGACGCCTATTTCAGAAAGATGCTTTTTAACGCTTTCGAGTTCCATTATTTTTTGGAGATAGGCTTGGGAAGAAGTTTCTTCTGAGGTCGGCTCTGAACCTCGATGACGTCACGATCAGTCGTGGGGGCGCTTATGGCAGTGGTCATCGCCTTTTCAAATATTGAGGATGGCCCTTCAAAAGTAAACCGTGTTGAGCTGCCGTCGGCGCTCACAGACACGATTTCGCATTTAACCTCGGCATCCTTTTTTGGAAAGTATCTATTTAAGTACTTTTTTAGTTGGCCGACCAATAGAGGCAAGGCGATCTTCTCGACGATGAACTTTCCCAACTTTACGCTAAAGCTGTGAAGAGCTAAAACATGAAAATCTGCATCCTCAACGCATATTTCCGTCTTAAAATCGGCACCTGCTTTGAGATATTGGTAAATCCTTTCGGTGCCATCTGGAAAAAC
>Ga0364859_10855_pt1 | contig 10907 bp, 12 predicted proteins | sample ExccelAu500001D3_FD_206911 | JGI IMG/M metagenome (GOLD analysis project Ga0364859, IMG submission 206911) | Enriched cells from Trout Bog Lake Hypolimnion, Wisconsin, USA - BchlTB.Aug20.5000.01 .D3 | ecosystem: Environmental > Aquatic > Freshwater > Lake > Hypolimnion/Profundal zone | place: USA...
TGCTGGACTCTCGTAATTTTCAGGCGGCGCGTACGGAATCCCTTTGCGAAGGATACCCATAAAAAAATTCAGCGGCGGGCTGTTGAGGGTATTCCCCTTCCCGTTCCGTTTGAGATCGAACGCAAAAAACTGGATCGAGTCTTGAACTTCGGGGGATTGAAGTTTTCCTAGCTGGAGGAGTTGCTTGAGCTGGGTCTGGCCGAATCCGATCTCTGCGAGTGGAGAAAGATCGAGAGCCAGCCATTCCGATGGAAGAGTTGTTGAGCCGGAATCGGGTTCGCCAGTAGTAGTAGTTTTAATATTCTCTAAATCTAAGAAACTACTACTACTAGGGACGCTTGTTGTCGGTTCCGTTGCCGGTTTAGTACCCACTTTGTTGTCGGTTTGTTGCCACTTTGTTGCCAGTTTGTTCTCGGTTTCAAATTGAAGCAGTTCGCGAAAGAGGGCGTCGGGAAGCTCATATTTAGACCAGCCTCCCCGCCCATTTTTGAAACCGATCCGGGAAATATAGTCCTTCGCTTCCAATCGTTGGAGCGTTGTCTTTACGCTGCCAGAGCTGCTTCCCAGGCAAGAAGCCAGGTGCTCCAATGTAAGCGCATCGGTGCATCGAGAGCGTGCCGCTTTACAAGATTGATAGAGGAAAACGATCAAGGCGCTTTGGAGACCAACGAGTGCCGAAAAGGTGGTTGTTGTTGCCGGTTTGTTATCGGTTTGTTGCCACTTTGTTGCCGATAGTGTTGCCGGTTCCGTTGCCACTTTGTTGCCGGTTCCAATTTTTGAGGTAATCGGCGCACTCGAAGTGTTGTCGCTTTGTTGCCGGTTTGTTATCGGTTTGTTGCTAGTTTTAGAGACTGTTGTTGCCGGTTTGTTATCGGTTTGTTGCCACTTTGTTGCCGGTTCTAGCAACTCTTTGCTACCTTTATCTTCGAAGGGCGCGTCGGGAATACGGCTTAGATCCGGTGCCGGAATCTTGAGCTTTCCTAGAAATGGGTTTCCCTGAAGTGCCATGGATTATACCTGTGCAACGCTTTCAGCGACAGGATGGCGCAAGGAAGTGGCGGTCACTGCCTCCGCCGGCGTGTTCTTTTGTTGTTCCGTTGCGTAGATGCGATCCCAAATCTCTCGGACCACGTTTGCGTAATCATCGGAGAGATCGGATCGCGGATCATGCTCAAGGGCTGACCTGTTGAGGTAGAGAGCCTCCTGGCCAGCGACGCTTTTGCGGATGGAGTTTGTGAGAAGCTGACGAGCCGGATATTGAGCAATATAGGCCCCGAGAATCTGCTGGGAGAGTTTGGTATTTTCGCGAAGGGTAGGGACCAGAAGTTGATTGCTCCAGGTGATTTGCGCCTTCACGCGAAAATCCTCGACTTGGGCCATATTGCCGTCGAGTACTTGAAACGTGCCTACGTCACAGCCGACCGGCTGAATCAAAGTGGTCGAGCAAGCAAGCGAGTTCTCCACGAGCGAGTTCCAGCTCGGCCCATTGTCAAAAAGAACGACGTCATAGTCTCCCAAGTGCGGCAGAAGTTCGTCGCGGAAACGAAACTCTCGGAGAGTTTTTTGGTTAATCAAAAGAATGAGATCATTGAGTTGTGGGGTCTCGGGAATAATATCGAGAGTAGGGAGATCAGTTTTGTGAATGACCTCCTCGATTCGTCGCGTTTTCTCAGGCTGGCTGAAAAAATGATAAAGGCCCTTGATGGCTTTGTTGTACGCCAGGATATCCGCCAGGGTGTCCATGTTGGCAGGTGGTGGGAGCATTGTTTTGGTGATTGACCCTTGCATGTCGAGTCCGACGACTACAACGCGGAATCCGTGCAGAGCTAATACCCGCGCGCACGCATGAGACAGGGTTGTTTTGAGCGTGCCACCTTTTTGGGTAAAAACCGAGATGACCTGACGGCGAATCTTTCGGTTTGGAATAAAACCGAAACGCTTCCCGATTTCAGGGAGCTGGTCGGTAGTCCATTTGCGGATCTCTTTTTTCCCTCGGGAGATACGAACGGCTCTTGGAATTTCACCACGGCTCTCGGCATTGGCAAGAACCTGCTGCGACTTAAAACGCTCTTCCATCCGAAAGAGGTGGTGCAGGTCCATCGAGCTATAGCCTTGAAATTCCATTTTCTTGCTCCCTTGTTCTGTGAGGCAAACAACATAAATACATCACAATGATCTATTCACTTAGTTGGTTAAGCAAGAAATTTTTGCCTACCTATAGGACTGCTCAACCCAACGTTTGTCCAAGCGGTGGCCCGGTTTAGGACTGAGACCGTCCAGTCTGGGATTACCTTGGTCTAGCTTTGGCTAACTTCGGCCACCGCTGGTTTGCTCCCGGCCTAAGAGCGCCCACGCTCTTAGGATAAGGTGTAGTCACAATAACGCGACCGCTTCCTTGCGTTACTCTGGGTGGTCTTTAGGCAAGACTGGACTGGCCGTTGTGACAGGTTCAGCGGAGGCCCGTGCGCAGCTTTCCGTAAAAGGGCTTTGCGCCGCCAGGGGGTCCAGTTTCATCCGGTTGAGGCAGGCCGCTAGCACCAGTTTTGATCCCCAGCGTGCAACGGCTGGCCTGGGCGTTTGACGGCCTCCTGTGATCGCGGGTGGCACTTTCCAGCGGACGGAGTTCGCCCCTTTTGACCTCCCGGTAGGGCGCTGTCGCAGTGCGGGCTTGAACTCAGGCGGGAGTCAGGCTGTGACACTTTGGCATAGGGGATTGTCCCTTTCTTCGTCGGTGAAGTTGTTCCTGTCTACGCTCCAGGATTGCGCTCTAGGGGAGCCCTAGTTGCAGCGTTTGATAGCCAGGACTTGGTGGGCTTTGGATTGAAGGAATTTAGGTGGGGATTGATAAAGAGCAGGAGAGTTGATAGAAGAGAAAAAGAGGTAGAAAGGTTCGGAGCGAGCCATGCTAACCGACTACGTCGTTTAGCGCTCGGGAATGGGGCCTGACTCACTTCGTTCGTAAGGCGCACAGGGAGAAAAATGGAGCCGGATGCACCCAAAAAGCCCAAGACCCGGAAGCCGCCCGAACTCGCGCGGAGTACCGTGGTCCCCATCCGTCTGACCCGGGCAGAGCGCGACGAGCTACAGGGCAAGGCCGGTGACGCGGGGGTGAGTTTGAGCGAGTACGTGAGGCGGGCCGCGTTTCTGCGGCGGCTCCCGCCTAGATCCGTGCCCGAAGTTAATCGGGACACCTACCAAGAGCTGGCTAGGGTGGGGAACAACCTCAACCAGCTCGTGCGGTCGATCCATGAGGGGAGTGTGCAAATCCTTTTGCCCGTGACGCTTACCCAGCTCCAAGACGTTTTGGCTCGGTTCAAGGAGCTGGGGTTTCTGGTCATCGGTCGGGAGGTGGACCCCCGATGATTGGCAAGCAAGTCAAAGGGAGAGGGTTTAACGGGTGCCTGAGTTACTTGCTTGGCAAGGAAGGCGCAGAACTCATTGGCGGCAATATGCTGGGCGAGAGCGCCCGGGAGTTGGCTTCCGAATTCTCAGCCTCGCGGAATCTCAGGCCCGGCGTGTCGCGGGTCGTCTACCATTCGAGCCTGGCGCTTTCGCCAGGGGAGAAGTTCACGGACGCTCAGTGGCGGACGGTGGCTGAGAAGTACACCGAGCAGATGGGCTTTAAAGGCTCCCAGTACTGCGTCGTTCGCCACAAGGACCGCGAGCATGACCACGTCCATATCGTGGCCTCCAGAGTCCGTATGGACGGCAGCGTGGTCAGTGAGAGTAACGATTACCAACGGAGTGAAGGCGTGCTTCGTGGGATTGAGAAGGAGTACGGACTCCGGCAGGTGACACCGAGCCGGGAGACCCCCCACCGGGCACCGGGTCGATATGAACTTGAGCTTGCCCAGAAGGGTGTTCCCAGCACCAAGCTCGGTCTTCAGGGGATCATTGACCAGAGTATCCAGGACAAACCCACGATGACGGGTTTCCTGCAAAGGATGGAAGGGCACGGGGTGAGTGTCATCCCCAACCAGGCCAAGACGGGTCACATCTCAGGCGTGACGTTTGTCTTGGATGGGGAGCCCATGAAGGGGAGTGACTTAGGCCGGGGGTATACGTGGGCGGGATTACAGAAACGAGGAGTCAGTTATGAGCATGAGCGAGATGGCCAAGCAGTTAGCAGGGCAAAAGAAAGAGGGGAGCCCGAGCTCGCCCGCGCGGTGTCGCTTGGAAGGGATCGATCTCGGGGAGTGGAGGAATCAGTTCGCCCAGTCGATCAGCCAAGCCATCACTCACGAGATGGCGCCGCTCGCGGAAGCCCTTCACGTCCAGCACCAGGAGGTCCGGGCACTGAGCAAGACAGCCCAAGGGAGCACCGAGAGACTCCAGGCCGAGGGGGAGGCAGTGAGGGTAGCGGTCAAAGCAGCCATCACGACCATGACGGAAGCAGTGGAAGAAGTCCGGAAAAAACAAATCCTGTCCACTCTGATCATCGGACTTCTTCTCGGAGCAGCGAGCGCATACGGATTCTTAAACTGGCAGCAGATTCGCTCCGGCGACAAGGTGGCGGCCGAGCGGTGGAAAACCCTACAAAGCAAAAAGGACCAGATGTCCCGGGAGGCGCAAGCGATGATCCGGGCCTTATCTCAAGACGAGTAAAACGGATTTTTATGCTGGAGAAAGAGATCGCCGATATCGAGCGCGAGGAGAAGATCCGAGAGGAAGACCGCCAGAAGAAGCTCGAACTGGAGAGGAAAAATAGGAGCCGTGGGAGAGGGCGCGGGGGCGGTGGATTTTTTGGGCTGTAGCCCAGTCTATTCCAAAAAAATCCCCACAACGGCCCTCGCAATTTCTTGCTACCGGACGCTGTGGGGTACTTCGCTATTTGTCTGGCATAGCCAGCGCTGGTGCAATGACCTGGACAAAGCCTAGTGCACGGGACTCACGTCCTTGAACGAGAGCCATCTGGCAAACCTTTGTACTCACCAGGCGGAAGCCCACATTGTTGTTCCGGTTGGACGGGTCGTTGTTGTTGCGATTCGCCGAACGCAAGTTCTGCGCGTCGTTGTTCCAACTACCGCCACGGATCACGCGGTTCGAGCCAAGTATGGTCATTACGCCAATCTTAATGATCTCTGAAACTCCTTTCTCCTTAATGCGCGCGTGTCGGCATGGGCGATATGCGCGATTCGGCTGTTCGAACTCAAAAATAAATCCTGCTCACTGATGAGTCCTTGCTCATAGAGGCTTTCCATCATCCGAATCTTCCGTCTCCAGCGCACCAGGTTGGGCCGCTGAACCCGAATCAGATTCCTATAAATGCGAAATCCCAGGAACGGCACTCCCTCCAAGACAGGGGCGATACGGACGACCTTCTCTTTGAGAGTCAGACGGAGCCGATCACCAAGAAACCGTCGAACGTCGCCCAAGACCTCCTGAAGCCGGCCTTTGGACTCATCAAAAATGATAAAGTCATCCATGTAGCGGAGGTATCCGTGGATTCTATATTTTTCTTTTAGAAAATGATCCAACTCACCCAAAAACAGATTGGCGAAATGCTGGCTCGTGAGATTCCCAATGGGGAGTCCGCAGCCTGCTACGGACCCGGGCACCTGATGGTCAATTATGAGATCGAGGAGCCGGAGTAGCGCCGGATCTTTGATCGCCCGCCGAAGGAGATCCTTAAGAACACCGTGGTCAACGCTCTCAAAATATTTTTGGATGTCGCATTTCAGATAGTAAGCGTGCTTTTGAGTAAATTCCTGACAACGCCTCAAGGCGCGATGTGATCCCTTCCCCGTACGGCAGGCGTAGGTATCGAAGATGAGCCGGCGCTCGAAGACGGGCTCAAGATAATTACAAATCGCGTGGTGAACCACTCGGTCCCTGATGTCGGAGCTGCAAATCTGGCGGATCTTCGGCTCCCGAATCTCAAACATCCGGTAGGGCCGGGGCACGTAGGTACCCAGCCGTAACTCCTCCTGGAGCGCCAAAATCTCCGTTTCAAGATGGAAGTAAAAATGAGCGACTGCCACCCTGTCTTTTTTACCACGGAGAGCGCGGTGCGCAGCCCGATGCAGATTCTCAAGCTCCGTAATTGGATCAAAAACCGAGTGAATGCGCTTCACTTTTCTTTCTCCTGCTGTTTGATCCAGCCGCCCAGCATCTTCCCGATCTCAGCCAACATTCGAATCGCGTGTTCGTGAGTCTTGAATGACATCACCCGAAATTCATAGGCAATCCGGAGTAGCATCCGGATTTTCTCCAAACTTAAGTTGGCCCGCTTGAGATACCGGACTTTTTGCCGGGAGTACCGGGCCTGAACCAGATCCTCGAGCACATCGAGCGCGATTCGGATGATCCGGTCAACCAGGGTGAAGCGCACTTTTTTTGGAAATTTATCAGTCGCGTCGATCAGCCACTTTAAAAAATCGAACCATTTGACGAAAATAGGCAGGTCCTTGGAGTCCCTAATCTTTAGCTTTCCGTCGTCTTCCATCTGGATTAGCCCTCCTGGCTTCCATGGACTTGAACTGGCTCCGGCGTTTCTCGATTAAGCTGAGTGATCGACAGGAGCTCGGCGCCGTAGCGATCACACTTGGATTGACCGACACCCTCGATCTTGGAGAGATCCGCCAAAGACTGCGGCCGCGCTTTTGTGATCTGAGCAAGTTGGACGTTCGTGAACAATACATAAGGCGGAAGCCCGTCCTTCCTACAACGCTGGGCGCGCCACTCCCGCAGTAAGTTGAACAGGCCGGTATCCGCGTCTGTGAGCAAAGTCTTCCAGGGCTCTGAGGGCTTGTCGCGACTCCGCGGCTGATTGCCCTGCACGGGAGAACTGCCAATTGCGTAGGAATTATATTTTAGAATCAACACGAGGTAAGGCGTTTCATTCCGAATCAGAAGATGATCGCTGACCGAGATCACTTCGACATCTTTCATGAAATCCCTGAGTTCCGCGTCGTTAAAACCCCTATTTCCAGGCTCAAATGAAAGGCTGAAAATCCGAACCTGCATGAAGCCCCCTCCCTGACGACATCACCCCATGACTTAAAAAAATCTCAGACGCGGCCACTCTGATGAGAAAGCATAGATCGTGCGAGGCACCAAAACCCCGATCACAAAGCTAGAAATGCTTTCCAACCCATCACTTGAATCATGACGATCCGCGCGGTGCGAAATCCTCCTGATCTGGACAAAATCCGAAATGGCACCACCACAAAAATTCAAAAAGCCCGAACCGTCCGACGGCTCCGCTCGTCTGGACGGTATCGGGCTTAAATCCAAAGAGAACGGGGCCAGGCTTTCGCCTGACCCCGAATCGGGAACAAAGGGTAAGAGGGTAAAAGGGCTAAGGGGAAGTCCTCACCAGGCGGAAGCCCACATCGCTGCTCCGGGCGGACGGGCCGACGTCGGAGCGAAACGCCGAACGCAAGAGCCGCGCGTCGTTGTCCCAACTACCGCCACGGAACACGCGGTCCGAGCCAGAAGAGGGGCCGGCGGGATCTTCCGAGACGTTACAACCTGAAGCCTGGCCATAGTCATCCGCGTACCAATCCGATACCCACTCCCACACGTTTCCTTCCATGTCGTAGAGTCCAAAGGCATTGGCTCCTTTTTGAGCCACTTCATGCGTATGGCTGCCAGAGTTACTCCTGTACCATGCGTGGTCTCCGAGGCTTGATGCGTCATCACCGAAGTAGTACGCCGTGCTTGTCCCGGCGCGTGCGGAGTATTCCCACTGAGCTTCGGTCGGAAGCGCATAGCTATGACCATCCTGTTTGTCGTTCAGCTTTTGAATGAACTGACGAGCATCATCGTAGTTCACTTGCTCGACCGGATTATTGGGGCAAAGGCAAGTGAGTTGCCCATTCGATCCTTGCACCAACTGGTGCGTCGTCGGGCAGGCCTCTTTGCTACAGAAGTTGGAGGGATTATTCCCCATCACGTCAAACCACTGTTTCTGAGTGACGGGAGTGGTTTCCATTTCGAACCGTTTCGTAAGGACTACTTCATGCTGTTTTTCATTGTCATAGCGACCCGTTTCACCGGTCGGCGACCCCATCCAGAAGCAGCCGGCCCCTTGTGGAATGCCATCTCCGCAGTAGTTATTGAGTGGAATCGACACGAATCCGGTAGTCCCGCTCGGACTTGAGAACGGTTTAGCCACGAGCTTACGCTCCACGATGTTCGCCATTCCACCCGAGAGTTGGACGGAAATCTTGTAAGAAGAAAGGGGGCCGTCATCCGGCTCTAGCCCTGTCACGTTCGTTGCGAACTCGTGATGGATCTGCTCGACTCTTTCGTCCGAACTCAGCCGTGGAAATCTATCGAGGTCGCAAAGAATATGTAGGCCGTCCCCTGCCGTCCAGCTCTTGCAAATCTTATCGGCATGAGCAACTTCGATCGGTCCTGGAGCGCATTTTACGAGTGGTTTCGCGATAAATGGATCCAAAAACGAAAGCATCGCGGAGTCGTATTCATGAAAAGTAAACGGCTTTGCGGTATCTGGATTAAGACTCGAAGAAAGATCGAGTGGCCCCATCTGAGGTCCATGTTCCTTGATCCATCCTCTTAGGTTTGCTGCGATCCCCTGGATTTTGGCATCGCAGGCAAGATCTCCACCGTGGCCTTCTTGGGCTTCGGCAGTCGGTTTTTGTTTACCCTGTTGGGCAAATGCCATCGTTGGGGATTGAACGACCGACAGGATGACGGCAAAGCCGACCCCAAATCGGGCTGATGTTTGAATAAGACGTTTCATTTTCGGACTCCTTTAATTGAGGTCAGTGAAGGGGACAAAATGGGATAGACAGAAAAACTCAGATGATAAACTTGGTCGTAGTCTTTCGACTCGTCCTGAAGCGAAACCAGTTGCTTCCGAAAGTCTTTCAGCATGAGTTTCAATTTTGGAATCAGCTTTGAATCCAGCGCCATGGTGAGCGAGGTCTGATCCCGTTTTTCAATAGGGAGCTCTTCCAAAGCCACAATAGCTTTCTGGAGAACTCCCTTTTGAAGATTGCGAAACGCGACGGCAGTCGATGGGTTGCCAGTCGTCGTATAATTTTTTGAAGTGTCTTGGATTTTGCCGTCAGCCGAACGGCTAATCATTCCCAGTCGCTCCAAGCGTTCGAGCGCGGCGTGGACTTCGGCGATGTTCACTGAAAGTGCTTTAGCCATCCAGCGAGGGGATGGATCAAACCCTCGGACTCGGATCAGCTCCAAAATCGCGTAATGGTACCAGTCTGAGATCATCTCAAATTGATCCAAGTGAACTTGATTGAAATCTGGAATGGACTTGGGGCGGGGTTTCCTGGTTCCCGAAGAACGAGGCGACCGAGGCCCCTTGAAGTGGAAGTTTTGAAACTTCGCCAAATCATCCGGCCTGAGTCCCAAGCGTTCGCTGAATTTTTCGATGGAGCTCTGGGTGACCGACCGCTTTCCCTTTAAGAGATTGGATAGGAATGCCGGTGTAATTCCCAAAAACTTAGCAAACGCGCGGAGCGAATACTTGGGGTTAGTTCCGCAGCGTTTCGCAAGCTCCTGCTGAAGGAAGAGCCTGAAGTCGGGGCTTTTTGTTGATGCGGTCTGGCTTATATTCATAACGCAGCCAGTCCTAACCGGCGCCTTGCGCTATGTCAACAAATCTGGAAACAAAGTGTTATCAACTTAAATCTGGATACACTTGGGGGAGAGGGTTCCATTATCACCCCACATACAACTGATTACGGGGTAACGTGGCGGCCGCGGGGCGATCATACAATCCCTCGGAAAACCCGGGGTTCCGCGAAACCCTTATTTTGGGGGATTTCGGGGTAGGCTTCTCCCCTCACCCGCCGAGCGATCGTCGCTCTAATTGAATTTTACGAAGTCGTTTTTTCGGATCCAATCGCAAAGCACGCCAAACTGCGCCTTTGGAGGCTCCCAGCTCTCTTTGAATCTTTTGGTAGCTCATCCCCTGCTTGCGGAGTTTTTGCACGGCCTGGTCGTCGTTCCTTTTCGGGCGGCCCAATTTCTTGCCCTGCCTCCGCGCATGATCGAGCCCAAGTAAAATGCGCTCGCGGATTAATTCACGCTCAAATTCGGCCAAGCTCCCGAGGATTTGGACGAACATGCGGCCCGCCGGCGTCGTGAGGTCCACTTGGTCGCGGGTCGCAATGAATTTTATGCCCAGCGCCTCAAATTCAGACATCGTATTGACCAGGTGCTTGAGCGATCGAAAAAGTCGGTCGAGCTTAACGACGACCACGGCATCCACTTCCCGCGCGCGGACCAGGGCCATCAGCTGCTTAAATCCGGGACGGTCATCGGTACCACCCTTCGCGCGATCGACGATCTCGTGGGTGATTTTAAAGCGCCTAGCTTTGCAGTAGCGCCGGAGCTCGCCGACCTGGACCTCGGGCTTTTGCTCGCGGTGTCGGGTGCTCACGCGCGAATAGGTCGCGACTTTCATCGTGTTGGATTTCAACTAACCGGCCTTTGAGTAGTTGTATGCTTTTCGTCCGAGAACGATGGACTCAACCGATAGGTCCTCGTCCAAAGCTTCCCAGTGAATTCCAGAACCATCCCCGATAAAACGATAGTTCTTGAGCTGGGCCTCGGTCGCTTTGGTGAGACGGGGATAAAACTCCAAGGGAGTTTTCACCTCGCGCCCGTCTGACAAGACGAGGCAGATCATATCTTTGGTGAACTGCACTTCTACAGCAACCATCTCATTTTCTTGGGACTTGGCTAAAGTATTCATTCCATTTTTCCTCGCAAAGTTTTTGGTTTTGTTCGATGAGGGCGTGAGCTTTTTTTAGGTCTGGAGCACGCATTTTATAAGACGAAGCGAGATGAATTGTTCCCAGCCAAAACTTGGCTTTCCCGTCGCCATATTCAACGTGGATGTGCATAGGCTCTTTGTAATCAGCGCTGTAAAAGAAAAACCTAAAGCCATCTTTTTCAAAAACGTTTGGCAT
>Ga0364859_10856_pt1 | contig 10898 bp, 5 predicted proteins | sample ExccelAu500001D3_FD_206911 | JGI IMG/M metagenome (GOLD analysis project Ga0364859, IMG submission 206911) | Enriched cells from Trout Bog Lake Hypolimnion, Wisconsin, USA - BchlTB.Aug20.5000.01 .D3 | ecosystem: Environmental > Aquatic > Freshwater > Lake > Hypolimnion/Profundal zone | place: USA...
TTTTTCATTATCCTAAATTATATTTCTTTTACTTTTTCTCGTTCTCTTTCTTTTTGGATCTCAGCATTGTATCGTATGCAACCGGTGTTGCAACGAAAACCGAAGAATATGTACCGATGAAGATACCAAACAAAAGAGCGAAAATAAATCCTTTAATTGTTGTACCACCGAACAGGAATATAGCAAGCAATACAACCAATACAGTAAGTGATGTACTGAATGTTCGCCGTAAAGTACTGTTCATTGCGTTATTGTAAGTTGTTAGTGCTTCTTGTTTTGGGTGTAGATGTACATATTCCCTGATACGGTCGAACACTACAACGGTGTCCATGATCGAATAACCCACGACCGTCAGGATTGCCGCTATAAAAGACTGATCCACCGAGAGCGAGAAGGGTAGCCATCCATCAAGCAGCGAGAATGCTCCAATTGTTATGATTGCATCATGGGCAAGGGAGACAAGACCGCCAAGCCCGAACGCCCAGTTACGGAAACGGATTGTAACATATAGTCCGATGATCAAGAGTGCGAAGAATATTGCATATAAAGCTTGTTTCTTTAAGTCAGACGAGATTGTAGGTCCCACTTTCTGTGAGCTTAAACGGTTTACGCTGAGGAATTTTGCTTCGGAAACATCGGCTCCCAAATACGGCTTCAAGCCATTGTAAAGATGGTCCTCTATCTGTCTGTCAACAACGGTACTCTCCTCATCGACCTTAAAATCTGTGGTGATTCGCACCTGGTTATTCCCTCCGTACGTTTTCACCTCAGGCGGATTTCCTAATTCTTTGGCGAGTGAGCCGGCAACATCCTGAGCATTAACATCCTTATCAAAACGAACGACATAAGTACGTCCACCTTTGAAATCGATGCCTAAATTTAGCCCCTTAAAGGTCAGTGAAAGAATAGAGATGGCGATCAGTGTTCCGGAGATGTAATAGAACAGATGGCGTTTCTGAAGGAACGGGACCTTGGTATGGCGTAACCATTCTTTTGTGCGATCGCTTACAAAGGATATTTTATGGCCCTTGTCAAGGCTCCATTCAATGGCCAGACGGGCAATGAAAATTGATGTAAAGAGTGATGTGATCAAACCGATGATAAGGGTAGTAGCAAATCCCTGGATTGGTCCTGATCCGAATATATACAATACTATACCCGTTAAAAGAGAAGTAACGTGACCGTCAATAATTGCAGAATATGCATGCCAGAAACCATCTTTAACGGCAAGTCTTACGCCTTTCCCTCCACGGATCTCTTCCTCAATACGTTCATTGATCAGCACGTTTGCATCCACAGCCATACCCATTGTCAATACAATACCCGCTATACCCGGTAGTGTCAACACTGCCCCAAGACAGGCCAATATTCCAATCAGGAAGAAGAGGTTAAAAAGCAGGGCAAAGTTTGCTGTCAAACCGCCTCCCTTGCTGTAAAAGAAAAGCATGTAAGAAAGCACCAGGAAGAATGCTATAATAAATGAAATCATACCACTATGGATAGATTCTTTTCCAAGGGTAGGACCAACCACTTCTTCCGCAACGATGGTAGCAGTAGCAGGCATTTTCCCTGATTTGAGCATGTTTGCCAAGTCCTTTGCCTCTTCAACTGTAAAGTTCCCGGAGATTTCTGTGCGTCCGTTTGGTATCTCACCTTGAACTACTGGATGAGACTGGACTAAGTTATCGAGTACTACTGCAACCTGTTTCCCGACATTTTCACGGGTCATTCTCTGCCATATTTTAGAGCCTTCAGCATTCATGTTCATATCGACGATACTGGTTCCCCTGTTTTGTGCAAAATCCTGACGCGCATCAGTTACAGAAGAGCCATCCAGAGGAGCCCGACCATCCCTGTTGGTCACTTTTAAGGCAATCAATTCATAAATATTGCCCTCTTTTTCCATCGGTTTTGCGGACCAGCGGAAAAGCATTGTACGTGGGAAAATTGATTTAATCTTAGGCATATTCAGATATTCATCAACACGGGCGGTGTCTTTGACATGAGCATAGCCAATTGTCGCACCGCGCAATAACTGTCCATCCCTCGAAGTGTTCGGAGTCATAACAGCAAAAAGCGGAAAGTTTTTGGCAATTTCAGACTTTGATCCCGCAGCCAATGAATCTTTTGCTCCTTTTTTAATCTCACCTAATAGTCCTGCTGCTTTAGTTGTATCTGCTGCAGCCTTAGTCGTATCAGCCGATTTAACGCCTGATTTTTCGAGAGCCTGAATTTCACGAAGCCGCTTGTTTGCCTCCATCAGATAAGGATATACCTCACTGTTTTCGAATGTTTCCCAAAATTCAAGGTTGGCGGTTCCCTCTAAAAGTTTACGAACACGCGCTTCATCCTTAACACCGGGCAGTTCAATCAGGATACGTCCTTTGGTCTGAAGCTGCTGAATATTTGGTTGAGATACACCAAAACGGTCAATACGGTTTCGCAGGATTTGAAAGGAGTTATCGATGGCGCTGTTGGCTTCATCCCTTATGACTTTAAGTACCTGATCATTTGTTGAGTTGAAATTTATTTTATCACGTAATTCAAGCGTATTAAAAATTGCTGCCAATTTCGCATTTGGATCTAACTGTGCAAATGCCTTCCCAAATAGGGTTACATAATCTTCCTGGCTGCTTTTTTGCATTTGAGTTGCCAGCCTCAAGGAAGCATTAAAAGTCGAATCGGTGCTGTAACCTGACATTGATCGAATAAGATCAACCACTGAAATTTCCAGGGTAACGTTCATTCCTCCTTGAAGGTCAAGCCCAAGAGGGATTGCGAATTCACTTATTTCACGGTATGTATACTTCCTCAAGCCAAAGAAATTATAGACCGGTTGACCTTTAATTGAGTCGATATAAAATGTTTCATATTTTTTAGCCACTCCTTCCAATTCTTCTTTGGTACCGTTACTTCGCTCAAGTTTCGCCTTTTTGATGGCATATTCCTTCGCATCGTTTTCAACCCGGACGGTTTTATAAGTGAAATAAAGCTGGTACAAACACACCAACGATATGGCGATGACAAGTAGTCGAATTAATCCTTTATTCTGCATTGGGAAAACGGTTTAATTATCTATATCGAATTATTTAAATAGCAAAAAAACATAGGACGCAAAGATATTTATTTTTTTCAGAACAAAAAGTCTTATTTACATGTCAATAATTCCTTTTTGCGTGTGTATGGCAAAATTATTCTATTAATATTTAATCCCTAACCGGATATGTCAATAAATTTTGTATCCCTAAAGGGATTTGCTTTTAAAATTGTTTATATTTTATCTGGAACCATAAATCCAAAATAATATAGAAGCGAATAAAGTAGTTTCGGTGGGGCTTTTTATTACAAATATTTTAGCCCTAACGGTGTGAAATTCATTGGATTCTTTATACTACCTACAATTTCGATAAAGTCAAAGGGTAATTGTAGATTTCCTAAAGTTGATGACTGCCTTTTTTTCGTGAAGGAAATCACAGCCGATCAAGCCAATAATTTTTTTACTGGAAAATTTGGAATACTCTGTGTTGATGTGTTGAAAGTCTATGAGCGCTACTTTAAGCGGGCCGAAGCTTAATCCATTCAACCTAATGTTTTCTATTAGTCCGGAAGCGGTACTGATCACTTCTTTACCTAAACCTGTAGCCATCACTGTCTCAACTTCTTCAGGAAGGTAATGTTCCGCAAGGCTGATCTCCATTACACTCTTGGATGCCCCGGTATCGATGACCCACCAGTAGTCGTCCAACCCGTTAAATTCTGCCTTTAATAACGGATGAAATGTATTGGACTCCAGTTCGATGACTGTAAATTTTATTTCTCTTGACATTAAAATTTCATCCGTATTAATGTTTCAGACCTTCAAGGTTTTGAAAACCTTGAAGGTCTGTCGCAATCTGAAACCCTGTATTTTTATTTCTTATTGAGTTCGTCAAGGACAACCATTACCTCGCGAACATGGCCTTCACTGGTTTTCATCATGGCCATTTCTTCATTGTTGAGTTTGAGTTCAATGATCTTTTCTATACCATTTTTGCCCAACACAACCGGAACTCCCAGATAACAATTATCTATGCCGTATTCTCCCTGGAGCTGAATACATACAGGGAATACCCGGCGCTGATCTTTTACGATGGCTTCAACCATCTGTGCAGCAGCCGATCCAGGTGCGTACCAGGCAGAAGTTCCCATCAGTTTTACCAATTCTCCTCCGCCAACTTTAGTGCGTTGGACTATAGCACCAAGAGTTTGGGCATCCAACAAATCTGTCACAGGGATTCCGCCAACAGTGGTGTAACGAAGAAGGGGAACCATTGTATCTCCATGACCCCCAAGGATCATAGCCTGTATCTCCTTTTGTGAAATATTTAATGCTTCGGAAAGGAAGGCGCGATACCGGGCAGTGTCAAGAATTCCGGCCATTCCCATTATTTTGGTTCGGGGTAATTTTGAGGTTATATGGGCCTGGTACGTCATCACGTCCAAAGGATTGGAAACAATAATGATGATTGCATCAGGTGAATGCTTTATCACATTTTCAGTAACAGTTTTAACAATACCGGCATTGATTTCGATCAAATCGTCGCGGCTCATACCGGGTTTACGCGGAAGTCCGGAAGTGATGACAATTACTTCTGAACCGGCGGTCTTGCTATAGTCATTGGTAACTCCTACTGTCCGGCTGTCGTAACCAATTATTGGCGCTTTTTGCCAGATATCAAGAGCTTTACCTTCTGCAACACCTTCTTTAATGTCAAGCAAAACGATTTCATTCACTACTTCGCGAAAAGCCAATACATCTGCACATGTAGCTCCTACGTTGCCTGCCCCTACAATTGTAACTTTCATAAATATTCAGATTATATTTTCAACACTTAATAATTATTGTTTAAAAAACATGCAAATTTAATCAGATTACTATGATAATAAAAGGATTGGATCATTCTTAATAAATACTTAACAATATTAAGGAACACTTATATCCGGAACACCAGGATTATTGGCTTTAGGCTTTAGTTTTCAGGCGATTAGAATTTCCACATTTTATCGTGAACGATACAGTTGCTTGTATGGAAATTAATCACCGAAAGTTTATTGGCAATCATCAAGGAGTTTAATTATTTACCTGCGATCTTTCTGATATCAACGATTATTTTCTCAGCTAAATTTTCTGCTCTCTCCTGTGTGGTGCTTTCTGAATAGATCCTTATGATCGGTTCGGTGTTTGATTTTCTGAGTTGAACCCACTCATGGTCGAAATCTATTCGAATTCCATCAACCTCATTCAACTGTCCTTCGCTGTATTTCTTCTTAATTTTCAATAGGATATCATTAACATCAATTCCAGGAGTCAGTTCTATTTTATTTTTTGAAATATAATAATCCGGATATTCAGAACGAAGTTCAGAACACTTTAATCCCGAATGAGCCAAATGGGAGAGGAATAAGCCGATTCCCACCATAGAATCGCGTCCGTAATGACTTTCAGGGTAGATAACTCCACCATTGCCTTCACCTCCAATGACCGCCCCTGTGGCTTTCATCATAGCAACTACATTAACTTCACCGACTGCCGATGGAGTGTATTTTCCGCCGTGAGTCACGGTAATATCGCGCAAGGCTTGTGAAGATGAAAGATTTGAAACGCTGTTTCCTTTTTTGTTGGATAAGATATAATCTGCTACTGCCACGAGGGTATATTCTTCATTAAACAGGGTCCCGTCTTCATTGATTATTGCAAGCCGGTCAACATCAGGGTCTACTACAAAGCATACATCCATGTTTTTATTGCGGACTGCAATAGTTGTTTCAACAAGATTTTCAGAAATGGGTTCGGGATTATGCGCAAAATGCCCATTAGATTCACAGTTAATTTCAACGACCTCTTTAACGCCTAAGGCTTTAAGCAGTTGAGGAACAATGATTCCGCCTACTGAATTGACAGCATCTATTCCCACAGTGAATTCAGCCCTCCTGATCGCTTCAACATCAACGAGTTTAAGCCCCAGAACATGTTTGATATGATATTCTGTATAATCTTTTTTGGTTTTTTTTCCCAAATCATCAACTGCAGCGAATGAGAAATTTTCATTTTCTGCGATTGCTAAAACCCTTTTCCCTTCCGCATCGTTAAGAAACTCTCCTTGAGAATTGAGCAACTTTAGAGCATTCCATTGTTTGGGATTATGACTTGCCGTTAAAATGATCCCACCCGCCGCTTTTTCTTCTATCACTGCCAATTCAGTCGTAGGTGTGGAAGCGAGACCGATATTTATCACATCGGCTCCCATCCCTAAAAGCGTTCCGGTCACTATAGAATTTACCATTTGGCCTGAAATTCTTGCATCTCGACCAACTACAATCTTAAGCTTTCCTGTATCCCGAGTGTTTTCTTTTACCCAGCTAAAATAAGCGGCTGTAAATTTCACTATATCAAGAGGGTTAAGCCCTTCCCCCGGTTTTCCGCCAATTGTGCCACGAATGCCCGAAATAGATTTAATCAGTGTCATAATTTTATATAGAGTTTTAATCCACCTTTTCAGCCCGCAAAGATGTCAAAAATGAGACAACTTATCAAAAGATTATCGAGGATAACTCATTCCACAAGAGAGTTCAGTAATTTCAATAAAAGAGAATAATCAGATACATTGTATTTTGCCACTGAAGGGCTTAAGCCAACGCGAATGGTAAATGAATTATCCGGTAGAATTTTGAAAAGGTTTTCATCTGTCTTGTCATCACCTGCAGCGAGAATGAACTCATATTGCTCATCTTTTATCAGTGTAGCGGCGGCATGTCCTTTATCGTATTTCCCGCTTTTTACTTCCAAAACTTTATTTCCTTCAAGAATTTCAAATTCCGTTTTATGGCGAATTATTTCAGCAAGGTCATCACGCAATTCATGAAGGCGCAATTGTGCATAATCTAAATCCGCATTACGGTAATGCCAGGCAAGGCTTCCTGTTTTTTCCTCGATAAATGTGCCGTTGCACCTGTTGACATATTCTGTTAAAATTGGCATCACAGTTTCTTTCCACGATCCGTCTGAATTAATTGCCACTTCCCAGTTTTCGCCAACTTTCCTTGTAAAATAACCATGCTCAGCGACCAAAGTGACCTTTACCCCCGTGAATTGCTGTTCAAGAAAATCCTTGTCTCTTCCGCTGATGATAACAACATGATTCTTAGTGTCAACTGTTAATTGCCGGATCAGTTCCAATGTATTTTGATCAATGGTTGCTAATTCAGGATACTTTGCAAACGAAACGAGGGTTCCGTCATAATCGAGAAAGAATATCCTTCGGTTTACATTCTTGTATGCTGATAAAATTTGCGTTGATATTGATTTATTTATAAACCGCACATTCATCAATTTCTGCTGCTCTTTAATATCAAATGCCTGGTTGAAGAAATCGAAGGCCCATGTAAAAACATTGTAACTCGAAATTCGCCTCTGCATTCGTTCAAGGCGTATTCGTTTCTCCGTTGGTTTCATTTCCAGGGCATTAAAAATAGATTCTGCCATTTCAACCTGATCAACGGGGTTGATGATTAAAGCTTCACTCAATTCTGCTGCCGCACCTGCCATTTCGCTCAGAATTAAGACTCCTTTGTTATCAATTTGGCAGGCAATATATTCTTTGGCAACAAGGTTCATTCCATCGCGCAAAGGAGTTATAAGGCCAACTCCGCTCAGATCGTAAAGGGCAACCATTTCATTAAACGACAAAGACTTGTATTGATAAATGATTGGCTGCCAAGATAATGTGCCGTATTTACCATTGATCCGGCCTACCATTGATTCAATTTCCTTTTTCATCTCCTGGTATCTTTCAATGGTATCGCGTGAAGGAACAACGACCATATTGAAAACTACTTTTGAGATCCATTCAGGGTATAATTCAAGGAAGGTGTTATAACCTCTAAGCCTTAATAGTAAACCTTTTGAATAATCCAGCCGGTCTACAGAAAATATGAGCTTTTGGCCGGTAAGGTGTTTTTTTATTTTTTGTTTCTCTGTCAATACGCGTTTACTCATACACGCCTTGTGAAATTTATCATAGTCTATTCCGATTGGGAATGCATCTGCTTTTACCAGTTTATTCGATGTATAAATAATGTTTTGACTGCATTCGAAACCTTTGGTACGCTTTACCGATCTGATGAAATATTGTGTATAGTCATGGGTATGAAATCCAACTAAATCGGCTCCCAACATGCCGTCAACGATGGCTTCGCGCCAATCTCGGGGAAGCAGCCTGAAAATTTCAAATGACGGAAAAGGTATGTGCAGGAAAAATCCAATATTTGCATCGGGTATTTTTTCCCTGATCATCTCCGGCAGCAAAAGCAATTGATAATCATGTACCCAAATAAAATCACCGGGCTTAATGATCTTAACTATTTCATCGCAAAATTTATTGTTGGCTTCCTTATACGCTTTAAAATAATCGGTATTAAAAACGGCATAAGTTGGGAAGTAATGAAATAATGGCCAAAGTAAGTCATTGCAGAATCCGCCATAATACAAATCATTCAGTTCTTTGGAAATATTGACAGGTACGATGTCGAAATGTTCATTTTCAAAGTTTTTTGAAGAAAAATCATCGGGTATATCTTCAGCTATACCTGCCCAGACGATTTTACTGCTATTTAGTTCACTTTTACTTTGTTTAAAGTTTTCGGACAGGGAAAGGATTGCAGAAACAAGTCCGCCGGAATTTTGCACGGATTTATACTTAGTCCTCTCTTTAGTGAATTTAAATGGCAGTCGGTAAGCGGCAATCACTAATCTTTTAAGTTGAGTTTCGTTGGCCATATTTTAAATATTTTTCCATTCAAGTTACGTAAAATATCCTGATTTTACTTTCACTTCAAATGAATTATTACGAGGGAAATGATGTGACTGCACACCACGGTGACACTGAGGACACGAAGATTCATGGAGATTTCAGTAATCGGTAGTCAGTATTCAGTAATCGGTGAAAAGTAAAAAGTGAAGGGTAGTCGGCAATCGGTACTGACGACTCTCTATGATTCTCCATTCTCTTTGTGTCTCCCTGGTTTTTTTATTTCGGTAGCTGCTATGAAACTGATATTCAATATATGAAAATAATTAAAAGAACAAATTCCCTTCACGGTCTAATAAATTTGGAGATGAACTTCTGATCTGAAAAAAGTGTAGCTGTATTAATTAAGGCAAGGTGAGAATAAGCCTGCGGGAAATTTCCCAGAAGTCTTTTTGTGGAAAAATCAATATCTTCGCTATAAAGCCCCACATGGTTTCCACACGCCAAAATATTTTCAAATATTTTTTGGGCCTCTTCCTTCATCCCAATTTTAAACATTGCCTGAATTAACCAGAAGGTGCATATCGTAAAAGATGATGTTGGTTTGCCGAAATCGTCAGTATTGACATAACGGTACATGAAACCCTCATAATAAAGGGAGTTTTTTATTGCTATCACGGTCTTTTGATACTTTAAATCATCTGCAGGGATAAAACCATATTCAGCCATGAGCAGCAAAGAGGCATCAACATGTGAATCGCCATAAGTTTGGGTAAATGTTTGCAATTCTTCATTCCATCCATAGTTAAGTATATCTTCTTTGATGTCATTTGCCACGCTCCTGCATGTTTCGGCATAGTCTGCTTTATTCAGTAGACTTGCGATTTTGGAAGCCTTGTCCATTGTTACCCAACACATTATTTTGGAGAAAACGAAGTGTTTTTCAATGCCGCGTATTTCCCAGATACCTTTGTCAGGTTTATGCCAGCGGGTTGAAACAGTTAAGGTAATATTTTGCACAATCTCCCAGATATCTTCAATCTCATCCAGGGTTCCGGGGAAAAACTGGTAATACTGAAATATTACATTTAACAGGTATCCAAAGATATCATTTTGAGTTTGTGAAAAGGCTGCATTACCGGTTCTAACAGGTTTAGAGTTTTCGTAGCCCGTCAAATGGGGCAAATCGGATTCCGTAAGTTCTCGTTCACCCCTAATTCCGTACATTATCTGGAATGTATCATCCTTTGATTTAAGGATTCCTTTTATAAAAGCCAAAAACCCGCGGGCAGTGATGTAATGCCCCATCATTATCAAGGTATCAATAGACATGGATGCATCACGCAACCAACAAAAACGGTAATCCCAGTTACGTACTTCACCGATTGTCTCAGGGATGCTGGTCGTTAATGCAGCCAATACTGCGCCAGTGGGTTCATATGACATTATTTTTAAAACCAGTAAACTTCTGTTTATTTCTTCGGAATATTTCTCGTACTTCTTTGAGCGGTTGGCCCAGTTAAGCCAATAAACTTTGGTGAGTTGGTACTCCAGATAAACCATATTGATGTCGATATCGATCAATTTCTGATTGTAGGATAATAAAAGAAACTGGTTTTGGGTAATCAAAATTTCTTTCTTATCCAAAATATCAGTAAGATCGAAGCTTGCGTACAGATAAATACAATTGGAAGGCATCTCTTTAGAGTAGGTCCGTATACGATTGTATTCAATTAAATGCGAAACTTCGTCTCTGGCATAATTTAACCTGGGATCATAATGTATTTTAATGGTTGGAGTACCTGAAATAAGTCTTATGAAACGATAAATTTCGGCGGGGGCAAAATAATTGTATTCACCAGTTTTATATCTTGGCATGAAGTCAATCACATCGAAAGCGCCTTGGGCTGATTTAAAGCTTGTAGATAAAACATTTGTACGGTGTATATACTTTTGGGTGATAAGATAATTTTCATCAGCAATAAAACTGAAGGAACCGCCTTTTTCATTATCCAAAAGTTTAGCAAAGACTGAGGGAGAGTCGAAATCAGGCATACAATACCAATCAATACTTCCTTTGTCTGAAATCAGGGCAGCGCTCCTGCAATTACC
>Ga0364859_10857_pt1 | contig 10891 bp, 9 predicted proteins | sample ExccelAu500001D3_FD_206911 | JGI IMG/M metagenome (GOLD analysis project Ga0364859, IMG submission 206911) | Enriched cells from Trout Bog Lake Hypolimnion, Wisconsin, USA - BchlTB.Aug20.5000.01 .D3 | ecosystem: Environmental > Aquatic > Freshwater > Lake > Hypolimnion/Profundal zone | place: USA...
GCTTACATCAGAATAGTCCAGAATACCTGCATCACTTTGCCCAACACCGGCACTTTCCAGTATAATAAAATCATAAGCAGCTTCCTTACATACGGCAATAGCATCTTTTACAGCTTTACTCAGTGCAGTATTGTCTTCCCTGGTGGCCAGGGATCGCATATAAGCCCTTGGATGTGCAATGGCGTTCATCCGTATCCTATCTCCCAATAAAGCTCCCCCTGTTTTCTTCCTGGAAGGGTCTACACTAATCACTGCAATGGTTTTATCTGAAAAGGAATGTAAAAACCTGCGAACAATTTCGTCTGTAACAGACGATTTTCCGGCTCCTCCTGTACCGGTAATTCCAAGAACCGGTATCTGGTTTTGTTGAACAGATTGGCTTATATTACGGATACCGGATTCAGCCAATGTAATTTCCCTGGCAATTTTCCTGATATTCCTTGCTTCTCCCAATGGGTAGTCGGGACCTGCTGTTACCGGTTCAGTTAAAGGAAAATCACAGTATCGGATCACTTCTTCAATCATCCCTTCCAATCCCATTTTCCTGCCATCATCCGGTGAATAAATCCTGCTGATTCCATAATCCTGTAATGCTGCTATTTCAGCTGGCAGGATAGTTCCTCCTCCACCTCCGAATATCTTAATATGTGGTGCACCATTGGCATCCAGCAAATCTCTCATATATTTAAAATACTCAACATGCCCCCCCCTGATAACTGGTAATGGCAATACCCTGTACATCTTCTTCAATGGCAGCTTCCACAATCTCCTGTACACTTCTGTTATGGCCTAAATGAATAATTTCAGCTCCCATGCCCTGCATAATTCGTCTCATGATATTAATGGCCGCATCATGGCCATCAAATAAACTTGCTGCTGTAACGATCCTGACTTTATTGACTGGTAGGTAATTCATATTAAAAATGTGATAAAACAAAAATAACAGAATAACCCGAACAGTTGTTAGTTTTATGGCTTTATGATAATTTTCAGTTTCTTTAACTTAAAATCTTATTATTTTCATCGCAAAATATAAGTATGAGATTTAAAATAAAGATTGATGCCAGTTCCAAATATCCTGTTATAAACCTCCAAGATTCAGTTAGTGGCAGTGAAGTGGAAATTTATTCCTTCGGCGCTTTAGTAAACAAATTTTCTATTCCGGTTGACGGAAAGCCGGTTAATATTATTGATGGATTCAATTCTGTGGAAGATGCAGTGGAAAATATTACCAATGGTTTTAAAAGTGCTAAACTTTCTCCTTTTACCTGCAGAATGAATGCGGGTGAATACAATTTTAATGATACCACCTATAAAATTGAGAAGTTTTACATACCACCCCATGCTATCCATGGGATTACTTATGATGGAATTTTTGAAGTATTGACCACACATGCTGATGACCAGAATGCATCAGTAGGTTTAAAATTAGATTATAAAGGAACAGATAAAGGGTACCCATTTCCATTTGAATTACTGATTAACTGGAAACTGGAAAAAGATAATAAACTTACGGTAAAATCGACTGTTTTTCACCATAATGCGCATCCTATCCCTTATGCCGATGGTTGGCATCCTTATTTTACACTGGGTTCCAGTGTTGATACTTATAAAATACAGTTCAGCAGTAATACCATGCTGGAATTTGATGAAACTTTGTTACCTACAGGTAAGAAAAATGAGGATGGTCGTTTTTCTGCAGGAGCTTCTTTGGATGGTATTTTTCTGGACAACTGTTTTGAGCTGGAAGGTGCAAATCCCGCTTGTATTTTAAGTAATGATGCATTGCAACTAACAATACAGCCCGATGCAGCTTATCCGTTCCTGCAAATTTATACCCCTCCGCACAGAAACAGTATTGCCATTGAAAACCTGAGTGGGGCACCGGATTGTTTTAACAATGGAATAGGGCTTACCTTAGTACAACCAGAAAAATTATATCTATTTTCCACTTCATATACTCTAAAAACAAAATAACCATGTCAGTTAAACAAGACGTAATTACCGTATTTCAGGAAAACTTTACAACAACGCCCAGGGTTTTTTATTCACCGGGAAGAATTAATTTAATTGGAGAACATATTGATTATAACCATGGTTATGTAATGCCTGCTGCAATTGACAAAGGCATATGGTTTGCAGTTGCTGCCAATAATACACAAACTGCAAATTTTGTAAGTGTTGATTTAAAAGATTCTTTTTCAATATCTCTGGATGCCGTTCAGAAACAGGATAGCTGGAAAAATTATGTATTGGGGGTTTTGCATATTCTGGAAGAAAACAATATTAAAAGCGGAGGGTTTGATTGTGCATTTGGGGGAAACCTGCCGGTAGGTGCCGGTTTATCTTCTTCCGCAGCTGTGGAAGGTGGCCTTTTATTTGCCCTGAACAGTATTTTTGGATTTGGTTTGAACAGGGTTGAAATGGCAAAACTGGCTCAAAAAGCCGAACACAGTTATCCAGGTGTAAACTGTGGAATCATGGATCAGTTTGCCAGCCTGAACGGAAAAAAAGATCATGTGATTTTACTGGATTGTGTAACACTCGACTATCAGCATTTTCCGCTTCAGTTGAATAATTATGCTATTTATCTGATAAACACCAAAGTACATCACTCCCTCGCCAGCGGAGAATATAATAAAAGAAGGCATGATTGTGAAGAGGGTTTTGCTATTTTGAATGAAAAGCTGGGTGGGAATATAACTTCCTGGCGCCAGATCAGTTCAGAACAGGTGGTATTAAATAAGTCGTTTTTGAGTGACAGGATTTTTGACCGCTGCCTTTTTGTAACACAGGAAATAGCCAGAACACAAAAAGCAGGTGAATTACTGAAAGCTGATAACCTGGCTGAATTTGGAAAATTAATGTTCCTGACACATGACGGATTGAGTAAATTGTATGAAGTTAGCTGTGATGAGTTAGATTTTCTGGTGGATGAAGCCAAACAATATCCTGAAATCATAGGTTCAAGGGTAATGGGTGGAGGCTTTGGAGGTTGTACCATTAATATCATAGAAAAGGTAAAAGCAGATGCAATTATTGCTTCAATCACATCTGCTTACCATAAAAAGTTCAATATCACTCCGGAAGTTTATGAAATGGCTACCAGTGACGGAACTTACGAAATCCTATAAACTGAGTGTTGCAATTGCACTGATTTCAACATTCAAATTTTTAGGCAATGTTTTTACGGCTACTGTTTCACGGGCGGGATAATCTCCCTTGAAATAAGAGCCGTAAATTTCATTGACTTCAGCAAATAAAGCCATATCACTTAAAAAAATAGTGGTTTTGACTATGTTTTCAAAACCAATTCCTGCTTCTGTTAATACAGCTTTAAGATTTTCCATTACCCGAATGGTTTCTGCTTTAACTGAATTAACCACCAATTCATTCGTTTCTGGATCAATAGCTACCTGTCCACTAACAAAAAGCAGTCCTGCGGCACTAACAGCCTGGTTATAAGGACCAATAGGAGCAGGCGCATTATTTGTTTTAATAATTTGTTTTGACATATTTTCTTTATTTCTTTGGCAAATAACTGCATTTCCATGAACTGACCAACCTAAATTTGCAGGATTACTAAAAAGGAACCACAGATGGCAATGATCCTGAATATAGATACAGCTACAGAATTTGCATCTGTTTGTTTAACAGAGAATGAACGTTTACTGGCAATGGAAATAAGCCAGGAACAAAAAAACCATGCTTCCTTTTTGCAACCGGCAATTGATAAAATAAGGACTGCTTTAAATATTGATTTAACTGCAATTGATGCCGTTGCAGTTACGATTGGCCCTGGAAGCTATACCGGGCTCAGGGTAGGATTGGCTTCTGCCAAAGGTCTCTGTTTTGTATTGAATAAACCCTTGATTGCTGTGAATACTTTAGAAGTAATGGCATTGCATGCCATCAGAAAAATGAATGAAAATAATACTATTACTGATAATTTTTTATTTTGTCCAATGATTGATGCCCGGAGAATGGAAGTATTTATGGCAGTTTATAATGACCAGCTTGTTCCTTTTATTGAACCTTCTGCTATGATTTTAACCGAAAACAGCTTTGCTGATATTAAAAACAGAACGCTTGTGTTTTCGGGAAGTGGAAAAAATAAACTTGCCGATATTAGTAATAACAAGAATTTTGTTTTTTTAACATTTCAGCATAATGCATATGATTTATCAATAATTTCGAAACAAAGGTTTGATAATAAGCTATTTGCAAGTCTGGCATATTGCGAGCCACTATACCTGAAGGAATTTTATAATACCCGTTTGTAATAATCCATTACAAATTTTTTAATTATTTATACAGAATATTCAATATTATTTTTTTAACTTCGTACTGTTTTTATTATTTAACCCCCAATTTAGTAGAAGTATGAATCATCCTTTAACTTCACTTACCCTTAATAATGGTAAGTCAACTGTAAAGATTAATTATTTACAGACAAAAAAAGCAGCTCTGATTTTAAGAGCACTTAACCACAAACTTCGTCATCAGATGCTGAAGCTTTTAGATGACAACAAGAAAATGACCGTTACAGAATTGTATGTTAAAATGCGTTTAGAGCAATCAGTTGCTTCTCAGCATTTGGCAATTTTACGTCGTGCCGGTCTGGTATCAACTACCAGAAACGGAAAATTCATTTATTATACACCTAGCTATACAAGAATAGCTGAAGTAATGAAGTTTGCGGCTGATTTAGTTGAGTAATTCAACAAAATGTATTTTTAAAGCCTGTAATGTAACCATTACAGGCTTTTTTTTCGGAATTACTTCATGCCATTCTGATTAGAATACTTAAGCTTTTATCTTTACAAAAAGTTAATCAAACATGTATATTCAGCAATTATATACCGGATGTATTAGTGAAGCAGCTTATTATATTGAAAGTGAGGGGGTTGCTGCAGTAATTGACCCTTTAAGGGATATTGAAGAATACCTGCAGCTTGCAAAGGAAAGAAAATCAAAAATAAAATATATTTTCGAAACACATTTTCATGCAGATTTTGTATCTGGCCATATAGATCTCGCAAAGGAAACCGGTGCTACCATTATATATGGACCGGATACTAATTGCAGTTTTCCCATACATATTGCAAAAGATGGGGAATTATTTGATCTGGGAAATATTACAATAAAAGTACTGCACACTCCCGGACATACTTTGGAAAGCAGTTGTTTTTTATTATTAGATGAAAATAAAAAGGAACATGCGCTTTTTTCAGGAGATACTTTATTTGTAGGTGATGTGGGCAGACCTGATCTGGCCCAGAAGGGCGATGAACTTACTACAAATGACCTTGCTGCTCTATTATATGATAGCCTGCAGTCAAAAATAATTCCATTACCTGATGATGTAATTTTATATCCTGCGCATGGTGCAGGAAGCAGTTGTGGTAAAAACATCTCACCAGAAACATTTAGTACCATTGGAGCACAAAAACAAAGTAATTATGCTTTAAGGGCTACTTCAAAAGAGGAATTTATAAAAGCAGTGACAAAAGGACTGAGTGTACCCCCCCAATATTTTCCTATCAATGCTAAAATAAATAAGGAAGGTTATGAAACCCTGAATGCTATCATGGAAAAAGCATTAGTGCCACTTTCTGTTGAGGATTTTAAAATACTGACCAAAAAAGAAGAGGTTATTATTTTGGACACAAGAGTAGCTGAGATATTTGTACAGGGCTTTATTCCATCCTCTGTATTTATTGGTCTGGAAGGCCGTTTTGCTGAATGGGCAGGAAGTTTATTACCTTTTAATCAACCGATTGTATTGGTTACAGCATCTGGAAAAGAAAAAGAAACCATCACCAGACTGGCAAGAGTTGGTTTTGAAAACATAAAAGGTTTTTTAAATGGGGGTTTTGATGCCTGGAAAAATGAAGGAGGCAGAATTGATATGATTATTAATGTGGAAGCAGATGAAGTGGCAATGGATATACCTTTTGATGAAAACCTGATCATTGCGGATGTAAGAAAAGAAACAGAATTTGCCGACGGGCATATTAAAGAAGCTGTTAATATACCCCTGATCGACTTAATAGACCCGGCCAGTATGGCTAACTTTGAAGATCATCATAATATTTATGTGCATTGTGCCGGTGGGTACAGAAGTGTGATTGCTGTTTCATTAATGAAAAGACAGGGTATTCATAATTTGAGAAATATAGAAGGCGGATGGAAAAAGATTATAGAATTAAAAGATAAAATTGAAATTGAAAAAAGCGTTGAAGCATTAAACTAATACTTAATTAACATAAAAAAGTGGAATAAATATTCCGCTTTTTTATGTTACCACCAGCTGCCTGTGCTTTTCCTCATTAAATGCATATTTCCATCTTCGATGGCTCCATAAATAATTGGCAGGTGTTTTCTTAATGGCATTTTCAACGGAAGCAGCAAATATTCTGGTCAGTTCTCCTTCTTTATAAGTATTGGGATCTGTTGTCAGTAATTCAAAATCAGTATGGTAATAGCCTCTTTTCGTTTTATAAAAGTTGGTGAAAACTATAGCTGTTTTATTACGTTTTGCTCCTTTTTCAGGCCCTTTATTAAACGGTGTAAGCCGGTTAAAAAAATTAACCCAATAAGCTTTTTCAATATTTCCGGGGTTCTGATCTGCACCTAATCCCAACGCATATCTTCCCCTTACATACCTGTGAAATTTGAATTGAAATTCAGTGGCAGGAATCAATATGGTACCAAACCTTCCCCGCATATCGTACATTATTTTTGTGAATGCTTTATTGGAAACCGGCATAAAGACACCAACAAATGGATATTTACCAAACTTTGAAATTCCAAAATTTACTAGTTCCCAATTAAAGAAATGACCCGACATTAATTGTACATTCACTCCGGTATCATACAATGCATTCAATGTTTCTATATTGGAAGAAAATCGCTTTGTCAGCTCTTTTTCACTAATAGAAATCATCTTTACCATTTCCAGTATGGTATCAATAAAATTGTGGTAAAAGTCTTTGGCAATCCTTACCCGTTCCTTTTCAGTTTTATCCGGAAAAGCAATCAGCAGGTTATTCATCACCACCTTTTTTCTGTATCCTGTAATATAATATACAAAACCATAAATTCCATCACTGATGAAATACATGATTTTCCAGGGTATTAATGAAAGCAGGTAAAACAGGGGGTAGAGTATATAATACATTCCATATGGTTGAAATGCTAATATAGACTTTTACTGTAAAGAAAAAGGCTTAAAAATCTATAATACTATATTCTGTAATAATCCACTTTTGGATAAATGATCTGTATTGTAATGCAATCCCCTGCTTTCTTTTCTGAATTCAGCCCCTTTTACAATTAAATAGCCAACCGTAATCAGGTTCCTTAATTCACATAATTGCGGTGACACTTTAGTAGAACGGTATAGTTCTTCTGTTTCTATAAATAAAAGATCAAGTCTTTTCATAGCCCTGGCTAAACGGACATCTGTCCGTACAATACCAACATAATCACTCATAATCTGCTGCAGTTCTTTCAGACTTTGGGTAATAAGAATCATTTCTCTGGGATCAGATGTTCCTTTTGCATTCCAATCAGGAAATAAAAGACTGCGCTCTTCCAGTTCTTTAGACTGATTTAAATCTACAAATAATTTTACAGAATCAAGATAAGCCCTGTGACCAAACACCATTGCTTCCAGTAAACTATTGCTTGCCAGCCTGTTGGATCCATGTAACCCCGTACTGGAGCATTCCCCGCATGCATATAAGTTTTTGATGGACGTCCTGGCCCATTCATCCGTTTTAATACCACCACAGCTGTAATGTGCAGCTGGTGCTACAGGAATCATATGTTGCGTAATATCTATTCCTATACTCAGGCATTTCTCATAAATATTGGGAAAATGATGAATAAATGCTTCTTTAGAAATATGCCGGCAATCCAGATAAACATGCTCTGTACCCGTTTTTTTCATTTCATTATCAATAGCCCTGGCTACAATATCACGGGGTGCGAGATCCTTTCTGGGATCATATTTTTCCATAAAAGCTTCCCCATTCTTATTTCTTAAAATACCCCCATCTCCTCTTACTGCTTCAGTAATCAGAAAAGAAGGTGAAATCCCTGGCTCATATAAAGCAGTTGGATGAAACTGAATAAACTCCATATTTTCGATCCTGCCTTTAGCCCTGTATACCATCGCAATGCCATCTCCGGTTGCAATACGCGGATTGGTAGTAGTACGGTAAGCCTGCCCACATCCACCTGTAGCCAGTAAGGTGATTTTAGAAATAATTTTCTCAATCCTGTTGGAATTCAAATTAAGAACATACACCCCATAGCAGGTTATATCCTGAGCAGATTTTGTTACAAGAAATCCAAGATGGTGCTGTGTGATAATATCTAAAACAAAACAATGTTTATTGATTTCAATATTTTTGGTTTTGTGTACCTCCTCCAGTAAAGCACGCTCCATTTCTTTACCAGTTACATCTTTATGATGTAAAATACGGTATTCGCTATGGCCTCCTTCTCTTCCAAGTGCATAAGCTCCTGTTTCATTTTTATCAAATTCTGCACCATAAGTAATAATCTCTTTAATACGCTGAGGGCCTTCCTTCACTACTATTTCCACAATTTTTTCATTACATAATCCATCCCCGGCAATCAGTGTATCATCGATATGTTTTTCATAACTGTCTTTTTCTACATCCCACACACCGGCAATACCACCCTGCGCATATTTGGTATTGGTTTCATCTGCCTGTGTTTTGGTAATAACAATAATTTTTTTATCAGGATAGGTTTTAGCAATTTTCAATGCATAGGTTAATCCTGCAATGCCACTACCAATAACTAAGAAATCTGTTTGCATATGTAATTCCTTATCTGTAACTTTTAAATAATCAAACTTTCAAGCTTATTTTAAAACATTGGGTTCTACCCAGGCCTCATTTTCTTTCAACAGTTCTATTAAAGCATCCACAGCTATTGCACTGTCTATATTCCGCTTCATGATCTCCTTCCCCTTATATAATGTTATTTTCCCAACACCACTACCCACATAACCAAAATCAGCATCAGCCATTTCACCCGGGCCATTTACAATACATCCCATAATGGCTATTTTGATACCTTTCAAATGATTGGTCACATTTCTGATCCGGGATGTTGTTTCCTGCAAATCAAATAATGTTCTTCCGCAACTGGGACAGGATATATATTCTGTTTTTGAAATCCTGGTTCTGCTGGCTTGCAGAATACTGAATGCTGTATTATTGATAAATTGTTCTACAGAGGTATTGTTGGCATAATTTCTCCCTTTTGCGTTTTTTAACCCTGCATCCTGCAATTGATATGCTGAATTGGTCATCCCGAAAAATACACCATCTCCAAACCCATCCAATAATAATGCTCCTGCTTCGGCAGCGAAATGAATTAAATGCTCATCTGCAGTTTTACCATCACTGTCAATAGATAGTATTACAGGATTTTTAATATTTTTTTCCTGTAATATCATACACATCCTTCTCACAGCTGCCATTGAATGATTCAGGGAACTACTTAAAATTAAAACAACAGCAGGGTGATTGGCCAATTCATCCAGCCAGGTATAGTCATTGATGGAAGTCTGATCACTATAACAATCCATCAGTACAAAATTCAGTTTTTCACTTCTCTGTGCTGCCTCTGCAAAACCTCCTGCATCAAAAATGGGAAAGCAGGCAGATTTATCTGATGCCAATGCCCACGCTGCAGGATAACAGACTATTTTTAAAGTACCGGGTAATGGGAAATCTGGTACCTGATGCCCGGTAAAAATATAATCGGCTGCTGTATCACTGATCATCCATTTATCCAGGTCAGCTTCATATGTGTAACCAGCACAAGTTAAATCAGAAACCATAAGAGGATTAATCCTGCTCAGGTCTGCAATGACTACCGGAACATGGCCAGATCCTATATTACTTACTTCAAATGTTTCTCTGCGCTTATACTCAAATGGATTATACGTTATTTTTTCAACAGGCGGAATGGGGGATGGAGCAAGTGATATTTTCTTTTCTGCAGTATAACGTTTCACAATATCCCTGCATACAGGAATTTCAAATTCAGGGTCTTCTGTTAAGGAAACACGAATCGTATCTCCAATACCATCTTCCAGCAGGCTTCCAATACCGGCAGCACTTTTAATTCTTCCTTCTTCTCCGTCACCCGCTTCCGTAACTCCTAAATGCAATGCATAACACTCCTGAAACTCTTCAAACATTTTATTGATCAGTAACCGGTATGCCTGTACCATTACCTGTGGATTACTGGATTTCATGCTCAATATAATATTGTGATAATGTTCACTACGGGCAATTCTTAAAAATTCCATTGCACTTTCCACCATTCCCATAGGTGTGTCACCATACCGGCTCATGATCCTGTCGCTCAGAGAACCATGATTGGTACCTATTCGCATTGCTGTTCCGTATTCCTTACATATTTTAACGAGTGGTGTAAAACGTTCCCTGATTCTTTCAATTTCTTCCACATATTCTGCATCCGTATAATCAATCTGTTCAAATTTTTTCTTGTCCACATAATTACCCGGATTCACCCTTACTTTTTCGATAATCCTTGCTGCTACTTCTGCTGCATTCGGAGTAAAATGGATATCAGCAATTAATGGGACTGTATAACCCCTGCTGCGCAATTCGTTTTTGATATTCCGTAAATTTTCTGCTTCCCGGATGGAAGGCGCTGTAATACGCACCAGTTCTGCCCCTGCTTCAATACAACGTATGGTTTGTGCTACCGTTGCAGCAGTATTCATCGTATCCGTGGTGGTCATGGTTTGAATGCGTATCGGGTGCCCGTTTCCCAGCAGTAAATCACCTATTTTAACTTCTTTAGTAAGTAA
>Ga0364859_10858_pt1 | contig 10878 bp, 11 predicted proteins | sample ExccelAu500001D3_FD_206911 | JGI IMG/M metagenome (GOLD analysis project Ga0364859, IMG submission 206911) | Enriched cells from Trout Bog Lake Hypolimnion, Wisconsin, USA - BchlTB.Aug20.5000.01 .D3 | ecosystem: Environmental > Aquatic > Freshwater > Lake > Hypolimnion/Profundal zone | place: USA...
TACGAAGTAAGTATGGAAGAAATACACCATACTGAAAAATTAGATGCCCCAAGCGGCACTGCAGTTAAAACGGCCGAAGTGATTTTAAAGGACCTGGCCCGTAAGCAAAACTGGCAACTGGCTGATGGTTTAAAAAGCACTACACACCATACTTTGAGCTCAAATACCTCCTCACCCTTGTTAATAGTTGCTAAGCGCGAACCACATGTGCCGGGCACCCATACCGTTCGTTACGAAAGCGACGTTGACTTTATCGAAATAAAACACGAAGCCAAAAGCCGTAAAGGTTTTGCAGAGGGTGCGGTGCTGGCAGCGCGGTGGATGGTGGGTAAAAAGGGTGTTTTTGATATGAAAGACCTGTTGGGGCTGTGAACCATGAGTTATTGGCTATCAGGGCCCTCCCCAAAGTGCATAGCTTAAAGCCCAAAGCTCAAAAATTCCATAATGTAAATTGAAATTCTATTTTCGCTTGGTTTTAAAAATATAACAACCCGCAGCCCTTCATATGATATTACTTTTTATCATCCTGTTTTATATGATAGGTATCCGTATAGGAACCTATGGCATTTTTAAGAAACTCGGCGTTAACGACCCCTGGAAGGCTTTTGTGCCGGTCCTTTGCTCGCTTGAATGGCAGAAAATTATTGACCGTCCAAGCTGGTGGACATGGATGACCTTTATACCAGGAGTTAACCTGTTTTATATCGCCAGCCAGATTACCGACATGAGTTCTGCATTCAGAAGACACAGTTTCTGGGAGCATTTTACAGCAGTGGTATTTGCACCGTTTTTCCTGCCTTACATTGGGTTTTCGGCTAACGAAAAATATATCGGCCCCGGTGGTGTAAAACCCGGCCAGCCTCCTTTACCACGAACTGCAGTGCGCGAATGGGCTGATGCCATCGTTTTTGCCGTAGTTGCAGCTACACTTATCCGCATTTTTGTTGCCGAGGCTTACATGATACCTACGCCAAGTATGGAAAAAACCCTGCTTGTGGGAGATTTCCTGTTTGTGTCTAAGTTTCATTACGGTGCAAGGGTTCCTAATACCCCCCTCGCTATGCCATTTGTACACCACACCATTCCGGTGCTTAATTGCAAATCCTATGTTGAATGGATTAAACTTCCCTACAAAACTTTACCCGGTTTTGAGCATGTGAAGCGAAATGACATGGTGGTGTTTAACTTCCCCGCAGGCGATACGGTTGTTCTGGAAAATCAGGGCCCATCATACTACGACCTTGTGCGTAGCCTTGCCTACCAGGCGCACGTAGATTATAACACCGCCCGCCAGATGATGTGGAGTGATGAAAGCATGCATATTACTGCAAGACCGGTAGATAAAAGAGAAAATTACATTAAGCGCTGTGTAGCTATTCCCGGCGATAAACTGGAAGTGAAAAACGGAGTATTGTTTATCAACGACCAGCCGGCCTACGTTCCTGAAAATTTATATACCCCTTACACTGTTGTTTTAAAAGATGGCGCCGGACTTTCGGATGAGGTTGTAAACAACCTGCAGATGGACAACATCAGCAACAGGTTTACGGGTATGCCGGCCAATCACTTTGTTGCGCTGATGACCAAAAAAAATGCGCAGGCCTTACGCGAAATGGGGCTTACAAAACTGGATACGCCTTTTTACTACGGCGCCGGTACCTTAATGGAACCCATTGCTAATATTTTCCCTAATGATTTACAACGTTATCACTGGAACGTAGATAACTTTGGCCCTGTTTACCTGCCTAAAAAAGGAACTACGGTTCAGTTAAACGATTCAATATACCCGCAATACGACCGGGCCATCAGGGTCTATGAAAACAATACGGTTGAGAAAAAAGATGGTAAGTTTTACATCAATGGCAAACAGGCAGATAGCTATACCTTTAAAATGGATTACTACTGGATGATGGGCGATAACCGCCACAATTCGCAGGATTCCCGCTATTGGGGTTTTGTTCCTGAAGACCATATTGTAGGTAAAGCCTGGTTTATATGGATGAGCCTTGACAGCAATGCCGGCAGCATTTTCGACAAAATAAGGTGGAGCAGGTTGTTTACCTCCATCCACAACAAGTGGGCGCCAACAGATAAAAAATATACAGAGTAATTAAAAAGCAAAAGCCCCGATTCCGGGGCTTTTGCTTTTATCCTGTTTCCAATTCATGAATGCAGGATTACTATAACATAAAATACTATTTCCTGAACCCGCCAATATATCCCACTAGGGCGTTCAGTTGGTCGTCAGTCAGATCTTTATAACCAGGCATTGGGCTTTTACCGTTTTTAATGATAGCTTTTTGCTCGTCAATAGTAAGGGTAGTTATTGAAAGATCTTTTGCACCGCTAAGACCCAGTTTGCCATCGGCACCGTGACAACCGATGCAGCTAGCCTGGTACAACATTTTTCCTTTTTCAATTTCGTCAGTAGCAGACGAGGTATCAACCTTTATCTGTCCAAGCTGCTTTTTATTTACTTCTGCCAGCCCATAAGCCGCAAGAATTAAAACCACTGAAAGTGCCGCCAGGGCCTTGTTGCCTTTTTTAAATCCAACAACTGCCAATGGTATTGCAGCAAAAACACAGATTATTTTAACTATCATTAGTGTAGTAACCTCCGTATAAATCAACAGGTAAATACCTGTAATTAAAAACCCTACGCTAACCAGCATTTCAACAATGCGGGTTGATTTTGTATATGAAGCCAGTTGCTCTTTTTTTCCGGTAACCAGCATTACCAGTTTAACAACATATTGCAACAGGAACAGGGAAACTAAAATGCGGTGTGCAAGTACTATATTATGCATGTTTTGAATTTTTATTTAAGCCAAAAATAAGCCTTGAAGCGTAGCTTCCAAATGTTACGCTGCTTTTTGTGCCAATATTCCGGCATTAAAGGTATTCGATACTCACCTGAAGGTCAGCAAACTTTTTAACCATAGCAGTTACGCCGCAGTATTTCTCCTGCGATAGGTTAACAGCCTTTTCCATTTTATCCTGGTCCTCTTTGTTTTTCAGTTTTACAAGGTAAGTAAGCTTAATTGTGCGGTAAGTAGTAGGATGTTCTTCCGTTAAATCACCGCTCACTTTAATGCTGAAATCAGAAAACCCTACCCGCATTTTTTTCAGTAACTCTACCACATCAATTGCCGTACAGCCGGCAAGCGAAGTAAGTATAAGCGCCTTGGGCCTTACTCCGGTAGTAGCGGACTCATCGGGATTAGCATCAATCCTTATTGTCTTGCCATTTTGAAAAGCATCAAATTTCAGCTCGTCAATCCATTTTAGTTCAGAGTGATGTATTGCCATCTTCTTTCTGTTCAGTTTTATTCAAATCAAAATATTCCAGGTCATCCCTTATTTTCAGGTCGCCCGGTTTTTTCAGCGTTATTGTGACTTTCTTCCAGTTTGCCACGCCGTACAACTGCAAATCTTCTGCCCCCCCTCCTGTTGAAATAAAAAATGGCATTGAAAAGAATTTGGCATCAGCATGCCACCGGTAAGTGAAAGTATAGGTATGGCCTTTTTCTTTTTTAAGGCTATACTGCAAAACAGGTATTGCCGCATGCCGCAGATACTGGTCAAAAACAGGCGAGAGGTTCATCCCTGTTTTCTGATTAAAATAATTAACCACATCGCTATATCCAATATTCTTAAACTTAAAGGTGGTATCGCACATGCCTTTGATGATAGACCACCATTTGGGGTCGTCGTTTACAATATGGCGCAGGGTATTAAAAAACAACATGCCTTTATTATACATATCGCCATCGCCCTCTTCGTTAACTCCGTATTTACCTACAATGGTTTTCTTGTTTCCGACTGTTGCTTTTTTCGCATTGATATACATCAAAGCAGTGTCCGGTCCATACATACAATCTACGTACATAGATTCAGTGTAGGTAGCCAGGCTTTCATGTATCCACATATCTGCCAGGTCATAACAACTAACCGAATTACCCCACCATTCATGCGCGCTTTCGTGAATAATAATGTAATCAAAGGTAAGCCCAATGCGGGAAAAATCGTGCCCGGCATAACCCGTTTTATATTTATTACCGTATGCAATGGCGCCCTGATGCTCCATGCCCAAATAAGGGGTTTCAACTAAAGCATAACCATCATTCCAGAAAGGGTATTTCCCTAAATATTTCTCATAGCATTTAAGCATAGGTTTAACCTGCTTAAACTGTTCTTTGGCCTTAGTAAGGTTATAAGGCATAACATAGTAGTCGAGAGCAAGCGAGTCACCATCGGCAGCAACATAAACATCGCTCAGGTGTTCGTATTCTCCTACATTCAGCGTTACGTTATAGTTATTAATCGGGTAACTAACCTTCCAGTAAAAAGTAGTAGTCTTATCCGGATTTGCTACTTCCTTCTCCTCGTTGCCATTCGATATACATTTTAAACCATTTGGAATAGTGCAGATAATCCGCATACTGTCCGGCTCGTCACCCAGATAATCTTTATTGGGCCACCATAAACTGGCCCCCATCCCTTCGCACGATACCCCCAGCCAGAAAACGCCGTTATTATCCTCTGTCCAGGTAAAGCCCCCATCCCAGGGTGGGCGTTTGGCAATGGTAGGTTTGCCGTGGTAATAAACTGTTATTTCACCTTTGTTGCCTTTTTCAATAGCCCCATTCATGGTAACAAAAACGGCGTTGAACTCACGATTATATTTCAATGGTTTTCCGCCGCTGATGATGGAGTCAATATCCATATTGGCGTATAAATCGATTTGCAGCCTGGTAAAATCATTTACCGCAGTAAACACTATTTTATTACTGCCTGTAAGGCTCTGCCTGGCAGTATCCAGTTTAATATTAAGCTCATAGAAAGTAACATCAAAACAAGTCCTTTCCGGTCTTAAAGACCCCCGCAGTGTATCTGCAAGGGTATATTTGTCCGACTGCTCCAATAACGACTGCGCAGTAGCCAATTTTATAAAAAAGCAGAAGAATAAAACCAGCCTGAACATTTTTTGCCTCATAATTGTAGTAATAACAAGTTTTGCAAACCGAAATTCAAATATTTTAGCGACTTAATCGTGATTATTTGAGGGAATTGGTTTGCGTCGGAATGATTTTTGATTTTCAGCCATAACGGCCGCAAAACCTCAAACCTGAAATAACCATAAACAGTTAATTACACTATGTTACAGTCAATCATATTTTTTTCAATAGTATTCGGCATTTACGGCACGGTTGAGTTTTACGGTTGGCAGGCCATTAAAACTGCTGTCAACCCCGATAGCATAGCCTCGGCAAAATGGATTTACTGGACCACCACGGCAGTCCTTTTCGTGCTATTCCTTTCTTATCGCCCTTTTTTATATAAAGTATTGCCCAAAAGCATCTCGGCATATTTTGCAACCTTTTTTGTGGTGCTCTTGCTTGCCAAGGTAATCATGCTGCTGTTTTTATTACCCGAAGATTTAGTTCGCCTGGGCAGGTTTGTAGCTGCTAAGTTTTCAAGCGGCCCGGCTACCGAAGCAGGTATTACGCGCAACCAGTTTTTAAGCCGTCTTGCTATCGTAGTAGCAGCAGTACCTGCCGGCTCGCTTGTTTATGGGGTAATAGCCAATGCTTACAATTATACTTTCCGGAAAGAAACCATCAAATTTCCAAACCTTCCCGAGGCTTTTGATGGATTTAAAATCATTCAGTTGTCCGATATCCATTCAGGCAGTTTTAACCGGACTGAGCCTATTATTGAGGCGATAAAAAAGATAAACGACCTGAACGCCGACCTGATTCTTTTTACCGGCGACCTTGTAAACAACACTGCTGATGAAATGGCGGATTACATGCACGTTTTTGATAAACTGCGTGCCAAACATGGTGTAATCTCAACCACCGGCAACCACGATTATGGCGATTATGTTGAATGGGATAGCCCCGAAGCCAAGGTTGCCAACTTTGAAAAATTCAAAGGCATTCACAAACAACTGGGCTGGAATTTATTGATGAACGAAAACGTAGTTCTTGAACGCGACGGTCAAAAAATAGCGATTATCGGTATTGAAAACTGGGGCAAAGGCAACCACTGGGCCAAGTATGGCAAACTTGATAAGGCATACAAAGGCACAGAAAATATTCCCTTTAAATTACTGATGAGCCACGACCCATCACATTGGGATGCACAGGTAAGGCCTCATTACCCCGATATTGACCTTACTTTGGCAGGTCATACCCACGGTTTCCAGTTTGGTATTGAAACAAAGTGGTTAAAATGGAGCCCTTCTGAATATGTATACAAGCAGTGGGCCGGCCTTTACCAGGAAGGCAAACAGTTTATTTATGTAAACCGCGGCTTCGGCTTTTTAGGCTACCCGGGCAGAGTAGGTATTTTACCTGAGGTAACTGAAATTACCCTGAAAAGAGGATAGATGGCTTAGAACCTATCCAGTTTTGTGAATTTCTTATTGATAAAGTCGAGAATGATGGAATTGACCAGTAATGCACTTTCCTTTTGCGGATAGTGTTTGGTACCGGGCACTATGCACATGTATGAGTTAGGTATGTTTTCAAACATAGCATTGGTGTGGTCAATTTTAATAATATCATGGTCACCGGCAATAAGCAAGGTAGGGCATCCAATCTTTTTAAGATCATCAAGCGTAAGATTAGGTTCTGTTAGCAGCATGGTTTTCATCCGCTGGGTAAACTGCGTTATTTGTCCGTAATTCTGGTAGCCTTTAAAATGGTTTCTTATAAACTGGTACATTTTGTCGTCATCCCAGGCCTTTACTTTATCTAATATCTGGCCGTAAACTGCTGTTGTATCTACTTTATAGTTAGCGCCGATGGCCACTAATCTCCTTACTTTGTCAGGATGGTTAAGGGAAAGGTATAAACCGGTTATACCTCCATCGCCAAAACCTACAATAAACGCGCTGTCAATTTTAAGCTCCACCATTAAAGCCGAAATATCCTCGCTGAGAAGTATGTAATCCATTTTCCGGTCGGTAAAAGTAGTCTGACCATGACCGCGGCTATCTACTGTAATTACCTTGTATTTTTTCGAAAGTTCAGGCACCTGTTTATCCCAGTCTTCCATACTTTCAAGCGAGCCGTGAAGCAAAATAATGGGGTCGCCTTTACCATAAATTTTATAGTGCATTTTTATATCGCCTACCTGCGCAAACTGGTCTTTAACACCTTCGCTGCTTTGCGCAAAACTTTGAAAAGTGAAACTAAAAAGGCTTATCAGCAGAAAGTATAACTTTTTATGCATGGGTTGAATTTTGGGATGCGAATTTAGCCATTAAACCCATTAAAAAAGAATTTATTTAAGCTTTGGCAAGGAAAGTTATCTGCGCGACTCAAACATTTCAAAGCCCAACAGCGGGGCCTCGTGAACTGATACATGGCTTACTTCAGCCCTGTCAGGACCATGATGGCACCATTGAATGAATTTTACCAGCACTTCCTCTTCGCCCTCGGCTTCAATATAGACGGTGCCATCGCTTAGATTAAGAACGAAGCCTTTCACACCCAGAATATCGGCCATTTGCTTGGTACTGGCCCGGTAAAAAACACCCTGCACCCTTCCGCTAACTATAATGTTGTAATGACGTTTCATTGGTAATCCCCTGGTTTAATCACCCTTTTGTGCTACACACTTTTTCCGTCACTTCTGATTAATAAACTGCTTCACTTTATCTGTTAGTTCACCTTCATCTATCAGTCCCAAATTGCGCCAAACTTCCTTGCCGTTTTTGTATAGTATCAGCAACGGAATGCCATTGATGTTCATGGCTGTAGCAACTTTGGGGTTTTTATCTACGTCAATTTCCAATACTTCAAGTTTTTCGCTGTTCTTTTTCGCCAGTCGGGTTATAGCTGGTTTTAGTTGTTTACAGGGGCCACACCATACTGCATTAAAATCAACCAGCACCAGCTTAGCCGGGTTCTTTATCCGGGCCAGGTAATCATCCATATTCAACCCCGCCGCTGAGGTCTGAGCGTTGCAGGAGATAAATATGACCACAATAAAAAAAGCGGATACCAAAAATTTCAGTTTCATAATTTCAATAGTTATTTGGTTTCAGTAACCAAATTTGTTTTAGCAATATCAGTTTTGGCAATAGCGCCATAGCCGCCGGCCACTTCAACCAGGTTTTCAAACCCGCGCGACTTTAAAATTGAAGCGGTTATCATAGACCGGTACCCACCGGCGCAATGAACATAATAAGTTTCATCGCGGTTTATCTCGTTTGTCCATTCATTAATAAAATCAAGCGGTTTGTTTTCGGCATTTACCACATGTTCCGTCGAAAACTCGCCGGGTCGTCTTACGTCAAGCACATGTAGTTGATTGACGGCGTAACGTTTTTCAAACTCGGTTGCCGGAATGGAGGTTACCGTATCCAGTTCCTTACCTGCGTTCTTCCAGCTGGTAATACCCCCATCTAAATAGCCAATAGTATTATCATATCCAACCCTGGCCAGGCGCATAATGGTTTCCTCAGCTTTCCCCTCATCACAAACCACAACAATGGGTTGCTTTAAATCAGTAATTAATGCGCCTACCCAAGGGGCAAACTGGCCATTAATACCTATGTTAATACTACCAGGTATAAAACCCTGCGCAAAAACCTGGGGATCGCGGGTATCAAGAACCAGCGCCCCTGTTTCTTCAACAACCACTTCCATTTCAGCCGGGCTTAATTTCTTCAGTCCATGCGAATACACCTCATCTAAACTCGCTGCACCTTGCTTATTCAGCATGGCATTTTTTGAGAAGTATTGGGGCGGCGGCAAAAGGCCATCGGTAATTTCTTTTATAAACGCCTCTTTACTTTTTGCCTGAAGGGCATAATTAACCTGCTTCTGATGGCCCAGCGTATCTACGGTTTCTTTGCTCATATTTTTGCCACAGGCAGAACCGGCGCCGTGACCCGGATAAACAATTACATCATCGGGCAAAGGCATAATTTTTGAGTGCAGGCTTTCATATAATAAACCCGACAGGTCATATTGAGTAACATTTGATTTTATTGCCAGATCCGGTCTGCCCACGTCGCCTATAAACAAGGTATCACCGCTGAATATACAATGCTGTTTACCTTGTTCATCCAGCAACAGATAGGTGGTTGATTCAGGGGTATGCCCCGGGGTATGCAGCGCTTTAATAGTTACTTTGCCTACCTTAAATTCCTCTCCGTCTTTTGCTTCATAACAATTAAAAGTACAGTTAGCATTAGGGCCGTAAACTATCTGGCCTCCCGATTTTGCCGACAATTCCAGGTGCCCCGAAACAAAATCGGCATGAAAATGTGTTTCGAAAATATACTTAATTCGCGCGCTATCTTTTTCGGCTTTCCGGATATAAGGAGCAGTTTCGCGAAGCGGGTCAATTATAGCAACCTCACCTTCAGATTCAATATAGTAAGCCGCCATTGCAAGACAGCCTGTATAGATTTGCTCGATTTTCATATTTAACCAACAATTTAATTATCGTAAAGTTGAGCATTTTTAGCCATCTATAAAAGCCATAGCCCTGGAAGTACAAACCGGAATGACCGCCAGATGACGTGAATTACAACTAAATGCGTGAGAAAAAGTTCAGGATTGGGCTATTTATCTTTCCAGCTCTGCCACTTCAGTTTTTCCTTATCAGGGGCTTCAGTTGAGGCGAAATAGATGGCGCAGCGGAAAACATATAGCAGCTTACGGTCTTGCACAGAGCCGCTTTGCCGGTTAGATTTATTGTATAGCTTCTCAGCGTCCTTATTCTTCAGGTCGGTAGTTGAGGTAATACCCATTTGTATTAAATCATCGGCAACCGCTCGTTCAATTCCGGGTATTAGAGTCAGCTGTTTTATAGCTTCTTTGTATGCTTCTGCGGTCATTTTACCGGGCTGTTTGTTTGTTGCAGTATTTGGTACGCGCTGCAAACATAACTTTTTACCGCTAAGATTTAGGAAATAGATTGCGAAGCCGGGGAATAAGGCACTCCAATTTCAATATATAAATTTATCTGACTGCATTCTGATCGGTCAAAACAGAACAATGATTGTTTTGTTTTATGCCCCGCCCCTGCTATTGATCCAGCCAGTTTACAAAGTCATTCGCCTTTTCACGGCTTACATCAATATGAAGGGCTTTATCACATTTCAGATGGACTTCTATTTTACCCGTGTCGTGCTTTTTATAAGTTTCAACCTGGTCAATTTGTATAATACTCTGGCGGTTACTACGGAAGAATTTTTGAGGATTAATCACTTCTTCTATTTCATCAATGGTGCTGTAGTCAGTAACCAGCTTTTCGTTATCGGTAGTTACAAGGTAAATAATTGTGTCTTTGAAAAAGTAAGCAACTTTACTTTCGGGAAGTGGAACTATGCCCGATTTATAATGAGCCAGAAAACGTTCTTTAAATTTTTTTGCGGCAGGGTTTGCCAGGGTTTGCATTAACTCCTTTAGCTGTTCTGTAACGCCTCCCGCAGGGCCAAGCTGAAAATGCTTTTTAAACTTTAGCAATGCCGCCTGCAGATATTCTTTATCAATGGGCTTCAGCAAATAATCAACGCTGTTTACTTTAAATGCGCGGATAGCATATTCGTTATACGCTGTGGTAAATATTACGGGCTTGTCAATTTTTACCTGGTTGAAAATATCAAAACTGATACCGTCACTCAGCTGAATATCTACAAACAAAAGGTCAGGATGCGGATTGCTGTTTAACCATTTTACTGCCGATGCTACTGAATCCAGAACAGCAACTACTTTTATTTCTGCATCAATTTCGCGCAGCAACCGTTGCATGTTTTTAGCTATCAGCGATTCGTCTTCAATAATTATTACGTTCATATTTCAAGCATTGGAATGGTTACTATAAACATATTCTCTTTTTCCTCAACTGCTA
>Ga0364859_10081_pt2 | contig 10850 bp, 7 predicted proteins | sample ExccelAu500001D3_FD_206911 | JGI IMG/M metagenome (GOLD analysis project Ga0364859, IMG submission 206911) | Enriched cells from Trout Bog Lake Hypolimnion, Wisconsin, USA - BchlTB.Aug20.5000.01 .D3 | ecosystem: Environmental > Aquatic > Freshwater > Lake > Hypolimnion/Profundal zone | place: USA...
GCGGTAGATGTAAGCCCGAAAAAACTGGAAGAACTGGAAGTAAGGGCAAAAAGGGCCCATTGCACCATAGTAAAACCTATGCAGGCTGAGAAACTAACCCGCAATTTTCAGGCCCGCCTCAACTCCTTTGCCGACCGGATATTAGTGGATGTGCCCTGTTCCGGCCTTGGCGTTTTGCGTCGCAAACCCGATGCAAAATGGAGTTTAACCGCCAAATTTGTAAGCGAATTGCTGGTAACGCAGGCTGAAATACTGGATGAGTACGCCCTCATGCTAAAGCGCGGCGGCCTGCTGGTTTATTCCACCTGCAGCATTTTACCCCGCGAAAATGAGCACCAGGTTCAGGCCTTCCTGAAAAGAAATGAAGGCAGATTTGAATTAATACAGGAAAAACGCATATCGCCCTCAAAATCAGGTTTTGACGGCTTTTATATGGCTAAACTTAAAAAGGTGTAATTCTTAACTGCACAGCCACAAAGGCACTAAGGGCACTAAGCTTTAAAAATAAAGCTATAAAAGGCATTTTATAAATAGGATTTTTTTGTGCATTACTTCGTATTTTCTTTGTGCCTTTGTGGCTAAAAATGCATTTACCTTAAAGTCCAAACCAACTTCAGAGAAATAAATAAAACGCTTTCGCTTTGGAGCATCTAAGTTTTTTATATTTTTAAAGCACTAAACAAAACTTACAGGTTTGAAAATATTTACAACCCTCGTTTTTACGTGCTTATTCGTGTTGTCACAAAGCTTAACCGCCCAGGATATTCACTTCAGCATGTTTTATTCAAGCCCGCTTACGCTAAATCCCGCCCTTACGGGTGCGGGTTATGACGGTACCTACAGGGCAGCAGCCATTTACCGCAACCAATGGATGAGTATATCCACCCCCTTCAACACATTTGCCGCATCTTTCGATATTAAGCTGCTGCAGGACAAGCTGAAGAACGACATCTTTGGCGTAGGTGGCCTTATTCAGACTGACGAATCGGGCGATGGTAAGTTAACTTCCACCAGTGCCATGCTTTCCGCAGCATTTCATAAAGGGCTTGATAAAGGGCACAAACATTTTATAGGTATTGGAGCTCAGTTTGCCTACACCCAAAACAGCCTCAAATGGCAGCAACTGGCTTTCCCCGATCAATTTTCGGGAACCGACTTTAATACTGCCATATCAAACGGAGAAAACTTTGCCAAATCAACGCTCAATTATTTTGATATGAACATGGGCATTTTAGAGCAATCTACCTTTACCCCCATTGTGAGCAATATGATTGGTTTTTCAGTATATCACCTGGCCGAACCCAATGAATCGTTTTTGGGTAAGGTTGTGAGGTTATCTGACCGTTTTGTGGTAAACGATGGTTTAAGAATCAAAGCCACCAAAAACATTTATATCTGCCCCAATTTCATTTTCATGTACCAGGATAAGGCCCAGGAAATCAACGTGGGTACCTCGGTTGAATATCACATACCAGGCCCTAAAACCGAAACGGTTCTCAGCTTAGGTGGATGGAGCCGCATTGGTGATGCCGCAATTATCACCGGAGGTGTGGAGTATTACAAAGTTCGCTTAATGGCCGCTTATGATATCAATTATTCGCAACTTAAACCTGCCACCAATGGCCGGGGTGCATTTGAAATTTCAATCGTCTACACCGGCATAATTAAACAGAAGAGCCTTAACTATCCTATTTTGGTTCCTTGCCCAATGATGTAATTAATTCAGTAAACGGATAATTGACCACGTGATAAAGACTAAAACGATGTTTGCTAAAAAGACGCTTCTTCTGACATCCTGTATGCTGTTCATCTGCCTGGTTTTTGCAGCCGGCAACAAGGAAAAGAAATTCGATAAAAAATTGTACTTGAAAGAAGCTGATGCCTCTTACAAAGAAGGCAGCATTTTTGCCGCTGCTGATTTATACCTGAAAATACTTGAACACGACTCAACTGAAACTTCCATCCTTTATAACCTGGCCGAATGTTTCTACCTGGCCAAAGATTATGAAAAAGCAGCTATCTACTTTCAGAAAGCCTATAAAGCTGATGCGGTAAAAAATGCTACTTCACTTTACTACCAGGCGCTAACTACAAAAATGCAAGGCCGATATAACGAGGCCATTCCGCTATTTAAACAGTTCAGCAAAACCTATCAGGGAGAAGATGCAGTGAAAATGAAAAAATGGGCGCATACTGAAGTTGACGGATGCAATTTTGCACTTAAAGAATCAAAGCCCGATGCCTCAGTTAAACTGACCCACCTGGGAAGAGAAGTAAACTCAAACTACGCCGATGTGGCTCCTGCACTTCGCGATGATGAACTTTACTTCGCATCCATCCATTCTGATACTGTATTAACCATGAAATCTGACCGCAGTGATTCAGCCAAAGAAAACAATCTGATGAAACTGTATGCCAGTAAAGTTACTGACGACAGCTACGCTCCCGCCGAACAAATAAAAACTTTCAGCCAGGAAGGCAAGCATATCTCCAACGGTTCGTTCAGCGAAGACGGCACTAAATTCTTCTATACCATTTGCGAAGGCCTGCTTAAAACCAAATGTGATATTTACATGGCCCAGCTGGACGGAACAGACTGGGACAAAGGCAAGCCCCTGAACGCTGAAATAAACCTGGCCGGTTGCACCAACACTCAACCTTATCTTGCTAAAAACAAAAACGGCACTGAAACCCTTTACTTCGTTTCAGACCGCGCGGGTGGCAAAGGTGGTTTGGATATCTGGTTTAGCATCATGAATAAAAAAGGTGAATTCAGTGCCCCCAAAAATGCCGGTTCCAAAATAAATTCAGACCGCGATGAACGGACACCGTTCTTTGATTCTAAAACCAACACCCTTTATTTTAGCAGCGACGGATGGATTGGTATGGGCGGCATGGATATTTTTAAAGCCGAAGGAGACGGCTACGGCAAATTTACCGGCAATCCAGAAAACCTGGGTGCACCATTCAACTCGCCTTGCAACGATTATTATTTCAGGTTCGGCAAATCAAGCAAAGAAGGTTACCTGGTTTCTAATCGTCCCGGTATTTTTTCTGTTCGCGGAAAAACCTGCTGCGATGATATATTTACTTACTCTTACATTTCGCAAATATTCCTGGCGGTAAAAACAAGAGTGTTTGATGACGCCACCAAAGAGCCTCTGTATTCCTCGGCAGTTAACCTGTTGATGCAAAGCCATAACCAAGGCGAATCGGATGTAGTCATCGGAACGGATACCACATCTGCCGACCACGCCAATCTGCTGTTTAACTTAAAACATGACAAGCTGTATAAAGTAAGCGCTTCCCATCCCGGATATTTTGCCGCTTCGCAAACACTCACTACCGAAGGAGTTACCAAAAGCGACACCCAGACCGTTGATATCTATCTCAAAAAACTGGAAAAGGATAAGGCTTACCGGTTAAACAATATTTATTACGACTTTGACAAAGCCGACCTGAGGGCTGAGTCAAAGAAAAACCTGGACAGCCTTTACACCATCCTGATTGAAAATCCCACTATTATTATTGAGTTGAGTTCGCACACCGATTCGCGCGGTAATGATGCCTACAACCTGAACCTTTCTCAAAGACGGGCTGAAAGTTGTGTAAACTACCTCATCAATGAAAAAGGTATACCTAAAGAGAGAATAACAGCCAAAGGCTACGGCAAAACCAAACCGCTTGACGATTGCAGCAAATACCCCGAGTGTCCGCAGGATCAAAGCGGAGACTGCCCATGCCACCAGCAAAACAGAAGAACAGAATTTAAAATTATAGGCGAATTAGACGGAAAGCTCATCAACGATAATGAATAAAATATTTAAAGATTATAACAACATTTTAGTTAAGCCGGTTTTTATTATCCTGCTGGCATTACTGTTTAATTATGCTTCCGGTCAGCAACAGCAGATATTGCTGGTGGCGGATACTATCCCCCTCGGCGATCCAAACTTTGTTTTTGACGCCCCGATATTCGGCAATTTCGGCGGTAACGACTGGGTTATTAATACCACCTATAACGGGCTTCCCGGTTATCCGAATACACCAAATGAGGATAGCGTATTAGGTGGACTGGGCCAGATACACGGCGCTCCTTATTCAAGCTATTTGCATATTCATGACACGGCATCAGTTTCCGGGCAGGATGATGCAAACTGGAACCCCGCCAACCACAGCGACCGGTTTTGCTACATGAGCAATTCATATTGCACACTGGGATTGTTAGACGTATCCTTTACCTTTTTCTGGACCGGGCAGGGGGATACTACTGCCTATGGCCAGGTTTACTTTAGCGCCAACGGCGGACCATGGACACAAACCGGCCAGGCAAAATATAATAACCAGGACCACTGGAAATACGAGGCTATACAAGATCCACGTTTTAATGGTCTGCAAACCCTGCAGTTTGGGTTCAGGTGGGTTAACAAAGGCGGTGATACAACCAAGGATGTTTCATGGGGTATTGACGACATCATTGCAGTCGGTCAGTTCAGCCGCGATAGCTTTACATTTGGAGGAAATTTTCATATCGATTCAGTTGATCCGACTCCTATTTGCCAGGACGGCAACCTGAATATCACCTTTACACTTAATCCTCCCTTATGCGATGGAAACTATATTGTTTATTTAAGCGACAGCAACGGTAATTTCGCCCATGCTACTACGATGCAGTATTCGTACGACATCGGGCCATTTGGGGCTTCATGGGTTATCACAGAACCAATTCCCAATACTTTAGAAGGAAATTGTTTCCGCATTTACATTCAAAGGGAAGATCCTCCGTTAATAAACAGCGACACGTCCATTTGTTTTCAGATATTACATTGTCCGGTAAACATTGTTACTAATAACGCCCCGGTATTGACGGATGCGGACACCGCGTGCGTGAAGAGTGCTATTGATATTTACTTCAACTCATTCGGTAATTTTGATAATTCTAATATTTACTTTGCACAGCTTTCAGATAGCACGGGTAGTTTTGCGCACCCTGATACTATAGGAAGGTTGCCCAGCAGCAAAGCGTTTCCTGCTATGCCCGGCGATGTAAGCGGACTTATTCCCGCCTCCGTCCCTCCTGGCTGTGGTTACTACGTTCGCATTGTTTCATCCAGTCCCAGCTCACTGGGTACGGTTATAGGCCCTTTTTGTATTACGCAGTGTGACGTTACCACGAACAACACCATTGACCTCCATGTGTGCATCAATTATCCCACACTTATAGATACGGTTCGGTTTAATATCAATGATAATCAATGGAACCAGGGCGCCAGTTATGACACCTGTAATAACTGGACTGTTGAGCTGCTTGATATGCAGTCATTTGGTGTTGTTAACGTTGGCGGGCTCGGTATTTATCATGACAGTCTCAGCGGAACCTTTACCATGATTGTAGGACCGTTGGCTACCTTGCCTGTTGCCCCCGGAACCTATTATATGCGTATTATCAGTAACTGCTCCAATGAGTCATGGAACGAAACCGGTACTGTAATCAGGATTACAATCGGGGCGCCCAGTGCTGTACCGCTTACTATTATTGGCATAAACGGCGACTCAGTTTTATGCAACGACCAATCTATGGGAATAGAGCTGGATCCGAACGAGTATAACCCCAACTCCAGCTATACATTTACATCAAATCTCTTTAATGCGTTTTCATTTCCGGTAGGAACGTTTCCGGCCTTAAACGTCAATTTAGCCGGAGTGCCTGCAAGCGATTGGGTGGTTTATGTTCAGGAGTCAAACTACGGATGCCTGGGTCCGTTGGGCAGTTATAGCTTCGTTACCACCACCAAACCCATAGTTGAAATATACGGGCCTAAAAAAGTATGCCTGGGCGATACCGCTATCTTTAACGCCAGTTACCTGCCTGCTACCTACTACAACTGGACTGCCCCACCGGGGGTAAGGGTTTATATACAAAGTAATACCCAGGTATCTATGATATTTGATTCCCTCGGTCATTTTACTATTAGCGAAAACAGCGTAAACGTTTGTGGCGATACAACCGGTACGCTTGGAATCGACGTGTTTTCACTTTTCCAGCCAGACCTGGGCCCAAACAAAATGGACTGTATCGGCGATTCAATAACCCTGAATCCAAACGTCCCTCCTTATCCCAGAGAGTTTGATGTGCTGGATTCTTCACTTTTAGGCAACCAGGGTGGCATGTTTAACCTGTATGCGCATAACGACATTATTATTGATTCATTTGCCGTTACTTTCCGCACCCGTGCCATTAATGCAAAAACAGCTATTTATTCAAAACCCGGAAGCTACCGGGGCTATGAACAGCTTTCAGCCAGTTGGAACCTGCTTGCAACAAATACTATTCCGCTTGCCGCACCGGTATTAACCAAAACGGTTATACCCGCTGAGCTCAATAAGACTGTGGCCGCCGGAGATACCGCAGCCTTCTATATAACTACCACCAATACCAACCCCGTTTTTGACCTGGAATATGGCAATGGAATAGGCGTTCAGCAGGGAATCGTTTACAAAAGCGACGGTGTTATTGACCTTATTCAGGGTTGTGAAAACACTTATCCCTTTGGCGCGCATCTTGCACCCAAAGTATTAGACGTAACCATTTATTACCGCACAAAAGCAGGTATTAAATATTTGTGGAATACAGGCGACACTACCTCAACTATCACATTATTGCCTACACAATCTAATGAGTACGAAGTGAAGGTGTATGATACACTCGGCTGTCGTGCTTCGGATTCAGTATTCGTAAAAGTTGATACATTGCCCCACGTTTATGCCGGGCCTGATACCTCACTTTGCCCTAACGTAACTTACATTATCCCCGCTATTGCATCACCAACAGCGGCAGTTAGCTGGAACCCAACAACCGGATTAAATCAACCTGATTCACTACACCCTGTATTTAACGGTAATCAAACCACCGCTTATATAGTAACTGCTACTAACCCCGACGGTTGCAAAAGTTACGACTCGGTTGTAATCGGTGTCTATCCGCTATCCGTTAATGCCGGACCGGATACTTCAATATGCGAAACCGAAACTTACGTCATGGTAGGAACGGCCTCTACCGATAGTATTGAATGGACCCCGTCAGTAGGTTTGAGCGCAGTAAATATTCTTAACCCAACTTTTAACTACAACCAAACCACCAAATACTACTTAATTGTTAAAGACAGTGCCGGTTGCACCATTTCCGATTCTGTAACAATTTCGGTGGTTTACTGCAATTCATACATCAAAGTTCCGCAGGCGTTTACACCCAACGGAGATGGAACCAACGACCACTTTACAGTTTACGGAGAATATATTGCCGACTATCAGATAAAGATATTTAACCGCTGGGGCGAAGAGGTTTATTCATCAACCGATGTAAACGATTTGAATAACCTGGGCAGAGGTTGGGATGGCACTTATAAAGGTAAACTGCAGGATGTGGGTACCTTTGTTTATTATATCACGGCTAAGGATATAAATGGGAAAAATATTTTCAAGAAAGGAAACTTAACTTTGATACGGTAGTTGATGGAATAGCACCTTACTGATTTGGATTAGTAAAATATTTGCCCCCCATTAATTTATCCCCTGTTAACCCATGCGCATAACTTTCAGTTCGTTACTTCTGCTTATTTCTTTTTTATTAAAGGCGCAGAACGACACCTCCGTTTTCACCAGACAAATCCCTGTTTCAACCAGCGATTATGTTTTTTTAGTGCCCGACAAATGGAAAAACATTCCGGGCATAGACATCTCATCAAAAGACAGAAAGTTTGAATTCAAAGGCGTCGGCCTGCCCACCGAATACAAATATGCACCGGTTATGGCCACGTGCATTTTAAGAAAGTACGAGTGTAACAGTATAAAAACTGCCGAAGATTATATTATAACCGAATTCACTTCATACCCCGACCGGGTAACACAGCCGGGCCGCAATTACGAAACGGATTCCATGAAAATACTAAGCGGAGAAACAGCTACCCTCTATTCAAGCCGTTATCTGCGCCGCAATAAAATGAGCAATTTCTCCAGGTTCGACCTGATCGTTTATTCTGAAAAAAGAAAGGCCGCTTATATGTTTACCATTACATTTCAATATCGCGACCCTACGTATGCCTTTGAGACAGAGAACAAGCTAAGGCAATATGCCATGCAATTTTTTAAAAATATTACGCTGCGCTAGTGGCAGGTACGTATTTATCCAAAGGCCCTATTTTCCGTATTGACATCCCTGCTGAGCTGATCTCATTTACAGCATACATATCCCATTTAAAATTAACAGACATCGTTTTCAGTCTTTTTTGCATCTTAGTGTATATTATATTTGCGCATTTATGAGGAAAACGCTTTGTGCTGTCTTTTTAATAGTTTTTTGTGCCATAGGTTATGCCCAGAATATGCACGTGGCTAAGCCCAATCTTACCCACTTTTCCCAGGCCCAGAAGAAAGTTAGTCCGCTTTTAGATAGTTTATCAGGGGCTCAAGCAAAAAAACATCCCGAATATGGCATTTTACCGTTTAATGCCCAGTGCCAGCAATGTGTTGAGCTGATTGACAAACGGACTATCGCAACCCGCTTTTTTATAGACCCCTTTGTGCCAAGTCATATCTTTTCACAGCGGTCTTACTTCGCACTGCACTTTAAAAAGAGTGCAGATGATATTTGGCGCACTATTGATCCCCGGCTCGGAATTGACCCCCATAATCCCGGGGTTTACACAGCCGAAAACCAACCGGTACCTACCAAATGCGACATGAACAAAAAACTGACTTCGCTTACAGTAAACGGATTGGAGTTTGAATTCAACAAAAACCTGCTGATGTATTTTGTTGATGACAGTTTTGCACTAAGTAAACCCCAACCCGGTAATTACAGTAACTATACCATCGGCGAACAAGGACTTGAAGTAAGCGATATGTGGCCTGATGTAGACATGCAGCAGGTTTTCAGCACCGGTGAAATTGAAACCAATTATATCATCAAAAATCCATTGCAAACACCCATTGAAAAAGGGTATATGGTAATTGAAGACCACTTCAGCTTACCGGATGGCTATACTTTTGTAGAAGACGATAACGGCGCGCATCCCGGAAATCAGAAATTCAAGGGAGATTACCAGTTAAAAGATAAAGCCGGCCGCGTAGTTATCAGGTATCACAAGCCTGTTTACATAGATGCAAAGAACATAGGCATGCAGGGCATTTATAAACTAATCAAAAATAATAATGATTATGTTTTGCAAACCCTGGTTCCCGTTAGCTGGCTCAATCGCGTCGAAAACGTTTATCCTTTAACCATTGACCCGATTGTTTCGAACGATACGGCAATAGGTAATTTTATAAGCAGCGGTCTTCCATCAGCCGGTCTGGCATTTACCAGTGTGCCACTGGGCTCGTGCGATTATCATATGTCCTTAACAGTACCCGGCATGAGCCAACTGATGAATACGTATGTCGACATGGAATATCACCTTACGTTCAGTAACATGTGTGGTAATCCACCAGAGCCACTTCCTTTCTGCTTATTCAGCCAGGTAAAGCAATATCTCTCTGCCGATAAATGCGCACAGGTGAGTGTTTTCTCTTGCCAGAATATTGGCGACACCACCGGTTTCTGCACAACAGATTCATCTATCAGACTGGCTAATGGGCGCCAGCCAATGCCTGCCACTATATCTTACCCCAATTTCCTTTCATGCTATCCGCCGCAATGCCCGGATTACGACATTCCCTTTACGCTAAAAAACACAGATTCAATTTGTGGCGATGTTTGTGGCTATTTATGTGCCAAAGGCAGCAAGTGGGCCATGACCGTTGAAGCATGCACCGTTGACGGCACCATAAGCCAAAACCAAACGCAAATATGCGCCGGGCAAAATGCTACGTTTGTTGCTCACCCAAATTGCGGGGTGCCTCCATACCACTTTATCTGGACACCCGATGGAGGCAATACGCTGGACACCATTTACGGCTCTACCCTTTTTACCCTTCATTCTTCCGATACCATTACTTCAACCCAGCAGGTGTATGTCAGCTGCTTTATACTTGATAGTTGCGATAATATAGCTTCAACTAATCCCCTGTTATTAACTATCATCCCTTCGCCGCGGGCAGATGCAGGGCCTGATAAAGAATTATGCCTGGGTGGCACCACCACCATTGGCGGAAACCCGACAACCGACAATGGCGCCACCATTAACTGGACCGGCTCCTCTCCCGCCGTTCAAAGCTGGTTAAGCAGCACCACGGCGGCCAATCCACAGGTTACGGTACCGGCGGGCACGGTAGATTCTTTCTATTACGTTTTGGTAACTGACGATATAAACTGCCCCAATACAGATACCGTTTGGGTTAATTCCATCGCCGGAGAAAAGGTTTCCATCGACTCGGTTGGGGCGCTGCATGTTTGTGCCGGACAAACGGTTAATCTAAAAGCCCTGGGTGGGCCATTTCTTTCTTATTTATGGAATAATGGTGCAGCAGACTCGCTGCTGTCCACATCAACGCCGGGCGCCTATTATGTGGTTGTAAAAGACTCAGCAGGATGCACCGATACCAGTAACATCCTTACCGTTGCCGATTATGGCGTTCCATCTCTGATTGCTTACCCCGATACAACCATAACACCCGGAGATAGTGTTATGCTTTACTCTGACGTAAACCTGTTATCGGCCGGCATTGATTCGTTTTTCTGGTTCCCTATGGCAAATCTGTCATGCATTACCTGCCCCAATCCGATGGTTGCACCGCAAAGCGACCAGACGTACGGGCTTACTATATATGCTCACGGTTGCCAGGTTAGCGCAAAGGTGTTAATACAGGTTATTCCACCCAATAACTTCTTTATTCCAAATGTGTTTACGCCT
>Ga0364859_10864_pt1 | contig 10811 bp, 6 predicted proteins | sample ExccelAu500001D3_FD_206911 | JGI IMG/M metagenome (GOLD analysis project Ga0364859, IMG submission 206911) | Enriched cells from Trout Bog Lake Hypolimnion, Wisconsin, USA - BchlTB.Aug20.5000.01 .D3 | ecosystem: Environmental > Aquatic > Freshwater > Lake > Hypolimnion/Profundal zone | place: USA...
TTTTGCTATTTGGTCTTTTGCTTGACCTATAACACATAACAACTCTTTCCACGATTCCTTTGGTGGTAACTTATCAGGAGTAACACCTTCCCTAAACATTTCTTGTCGTTTATCGTGTATAGCCTTGATTAGTGGATCATCAATAAATTCTTGACGGCCAAGAAAGTATCCACGTGAAGATATGCAATCGTTAGTCCAAAGGTTATGAAAAGTACAAGTTATCCCTCTATCCGAGTCATCAGGCCCCAACCAATATCTATCCTCGAAATTACGAATTTTACTATAAACAGATGAATAGACATAAGCAACTTGATAATATTTATCTAGCTCTGAAAGAATTTTCTTTACCTCTTCTTCGTTATTAATAAGAACACAAAAAAGTGAACCATACAATTCCAAAAGATAAAAACTATGCCTAGATTGACTGCTACCAAAATAATAGCTGTAGTCTTCTCGAAAAGGACATTCACTTCCTTGTGTTTTTTGTAAAAAGTCAAGGATAACAGAAGCTATTTTCTCAGGAATATTGCTATTCTTAATTTCAAGATTTTTCATTTTATTTGATTTTAAGTTAATAAATACAGTGACTTTCCAAACATCCCCGGAGAGACACTTAGAAAATCAATGTAAATACAACTAAATCAAAAAAAATTATGAGAAAATCTCTTTTGCCTTGAGTCTATCTCTTCAAAAGTGATTTGTCAACCTTTATACTATAACTAAAAAATATTTATCAATATATAAGCGGTTCTTCTTGCCAGTCAGATACATCAATTCCATGTTTGCCAATCGAATATAATTGATTTATAATTTTAGTGACCTGTTTGGCTTTCCTATTTAAAGTTACAATAGAGAAGCCTCTAGGGACTCCACTGTCACTTGGGGTAGAAAGAAATGTCCTAGCCTGAATATAGCATAATTTACCCCCATGCTTAACTGGGATTGGAGTTAAAAAGGAACTCTCGTGATGATGGCCACTTAACAATAAAGATTTTCCAAATCGAGATACAGAATTCTCAAATTTTTCCCATAAATCTTTTTTATCAGACAGTGCCAGATATCCCAAACTATTAGGACTTGCATGTGATAGAATTATAGTGAAAAAATATGTATTTGGTCTTCTTCCGTCTTTGTCAATGAAGTTACTAAAGGTTTCGTCTGTTATGTTAAACATATTTTCTACAGAGGAGCTAATTTCCACCTTATACGTTTCGAGTGTATTTAAAAAAAGAAATCGAATCCCTAGATGCTGAAATTTATAATTATAATATGTTAGAGAATCGGGATTCTCATTTGTCATTCTCATTAAAAAGTTCTTATAAGGTGTAAAAGACATTTGAGTGTAATCTTCTATGGGTTTTACCAATGGCTCCATTTTTAAGGGAGAACTACCATATTTAAACCTAAAATGATTCAGTGAATTCAATGAAAGATTGTAATCATGGTTGCCGTTAATAAATAAAATACGTTCACTATCATATCTTCCAAAAATTTTTTCGCAAAAATTCCTTATCCAACTTTCAGCAATTTCAAACTCAGATGGTAAAGCGTTTTCTGTAATATCTCCAGTTATTGCTATGAAATCAATCTTTATTCGATTACATGATAAATAATTTGGGATTTCATCTATAAGCATGTTTGCTAATGCTTTTTTCTTAGCTCCAACAGGGTCTTTATCCTTGTTGATTTCTCCAAACTGTAAGTCTGAAATATGCAAAATATTGATAGACTCATCATCAGCCTTGTGAAAATCGGAAAATTTATACATCTTTTTTAGGATAGCTAATATGCTAATATATATCATTCCTGACGCTGACCCATCTTCAACTGCCTTCCAATCAATCAAATTGACAATATTATATTCTAATATAAAATCATTGAGCCATGTAATAACATTACCCCATTTTGAACTGAGCAAAACGATAGGTTTATCATTTCCTATCTCTTCTAAAACTCGCCTAAATACAGATGTGGGATTTGATGTATTAGACCACCCTTTCCCATTTAACGAAATATCTACAATGTAACAATGAAATGTTTTTAATGAATTTTTGTCTAAGAATTCAGCAAATGAATTATTTGCAAATTCTAATTCAAAATCATTTGACTCAGGGTCTAATACTCTAAATAAAGATTCATATTTAGAATTACGAGTCTTTTCGTCATCTACTACTAGAATTTTATACCTTGCCATGTTTTTTATTTTAATATTGGTAATGTAACTTTACAAAATAAAACCTTCTCTTGTTCTGGATCTGAATAATATTCTGTTTTGCACTGCAATCTTTCACTATAATACTTTTCTTTTTTCATTGAATTATTAGCTCGTCTGATATAATCTATACGATCATCTTTTACTTGATTCGCAAAAGTTATTGTAAACTTATATTTGTCTATATCAAGCTCAGTATTATACCACAGATGTGCTTTTTGTTTAATTGAATCTCCAAAAGGAGACTCAATTAATTGATATGATCCATTCATTACATTTGAGAGAATATTCTTAAAATGCAGCATAATATTTTTCTCAAATGGCACCCAGTATGATAAGTTTATTGAATTTAATTTGCTAATAATATTTGTTAGGTTATTTGTATGAAACACCAATGGGTTAGTCTGTCCTGCTATACTAACGCCTTTTTCTTTTGCCACCTTATCCCAATTCAAACTATTAAGAACCTTATTTATGAAAAAGTTATCTTTTATCATTGTTATCTTTTGGGGAGATTTATCTGATAACTGAAAGAAAATATGAGAATGAATCCCTAATAGAATATTATCTAAAGATGATAGGTTAGGTCTTAATTGAGGATTTTCTTTACTCACATGAGTCTGCTCTTTTAGTAATTGGATGCAAATATTAATTTTTTGTAAAACTTCATTTTTGAGGAACATTTCTTCATATAAGTATGGATTAAGATTTTCACAAATGTCATAAAACTGCTCTAAGCAAAAAATTAAATCTTTTTGTGAACATGCACCGTCTCGTTGTTCTATGAATCTTCTAAAAGTATTTTCATGTGCACTGCCTTCTTCAAATAACTCTTGATGTAGCGTTTTTCTATCATTCCAATCTTTGTCAAATGTATTATCAAGAAAAACTCTTTTTAAAAACTTCTCTTCCTGAACAATTTCATTGGGAAGAGCTATCGCAAATGCAATTATCAAATCTTCGTGAAATGTTTTATATCTTAAACAAGCGGTTTCAAAAATGGCTTTTATAATTTCTTTATCTTGATTAATTATTGTAAGACTGGCTAATGCATTTTCATTGTCACTATCATTTATTGATGTATTATTATTAACTATATCAATTAATTTATCTAGCATTAATTTCTTGATACTGAATCTTAACTCTGATCCAAATAAAAGCAAAAATGAACATAGTATCTGTATTTTTGCTTTATCGGGAATTTCTTCAGTATCTTTCATTGCAAAATTATATGCAATATCATCTCGACCAGTCAAACAATATGCTTCAATTACATATACAGCCGCTCCTATTGAATTTTCAATTTTTATACGATTTGTTTTGTCTTCATCTTCACCATTACTTCCAATTTGAATAAAATCTTTTTTTAATTCATTGTATTTAAGCCCAAATTTTTTATATGGTTTTACAAGAGTGACTTTTTCTGCGACTAAACCATGCGAAGGGTCGTCTTGAAAAGAATTTCTTTTTTTCCAGCCAGTCTCCCATCTTTTAACTATTTTTTGTGCTGTTGGAGTAAAATTTCTTGATCCATCCTTCGCTTTGGTTATAGAATCTGTAATAGGATTGTATTTATTATTCCCTAATCGAGGGACATCCAAACGCCAGTATGATCTATGTTTTGAAGGATTAGGAATATCGTACGGAAGGCGAAATCTATCAATAATAGATAATGTTCGGACTTCATCTATGCCTTCAAATTGATTGAATAGCAGATGTTTTATTTCTTTTCTTGTTCTCCCATTAACAATTGAATCATCGAAAAGAATTACATTTTTCTTTCCGTTTTTTGAGTAAAGTAATTGATTAAGTTCATCAAAAGTGAGAGGAGATATTAAACCACTAGAATTAGAATTACTTGGACGAATAAAGTTAAGGGGAACTATTTTATCTATGAAATAAGAACTAGTATTTGAATTCCCCTTATCAAAAAAATCTTTATCTAATAAATAGGATAATTTACCTATGACAATATTCGCATAATAATGGCTTGGATAAGCGATAAGCACTACATCATTATAGAAGTTCATTGATTCTTTATCTTGTAGAATCTGACTAATAATTCCCCAGCATTTAGTCCGCATTATAGAATCTTTTATTTGTTCTTGGTTGCGTCCTCCTAGGGCAATGAAAAAATTAACAAATAAATATATTGCTAAATCTGTATAATATGTAAATGCTGCTTCAATAACATATTTAATATCTAGCTTAAATAAATCATAATATCCATCATATTCATAATTACCAATACGCAAACCAACATTTTCAGACTGCCAATCAACATAAGAACGTTGAGGGTTTCTAAAATATAACGAATTTTCTTTTTTGTCATAACGAGGGATTTTATAAAATTTCCATCCATAAGGAGCAATAGCATGTGTTCTACCAAGCCTTTGATAAATATCTTCTACTGGTGTATGGAATTTTTTTATCCAATCACGCTGCGGCCAGATAAATAATCGAGGTGCATTTCGTTTTTCAGAATCAGGATGTAAAAAACAATGTAAAACAATCCCTGAATTATTAATATTAGAAATTTCATTTTGTATATATCCGGCAACTAAAACACTACCTATCCAAATCTTTGTTTTCTCACAATTTTCCTTGAAAGGTATCTCACTTTTAAGATTATTAACAATGTTTTTGACCAATGGATCGATAGATTCGATCTGGATTTCATTAACATTTGAAGATATTCCCATAAATCTAAGAACACCCATCTCAAATAACTTTGTAAATATTGGAACTGTACATAATTGATTAAAGTCTAAATACCCTAAAATATGTTTGCCTGTATTGGTATCCCATAAGATATTAGAATTAATGAAAGTATGTAGTTTCTTTAATGAAAGAACTTCTTTCCAAATGGTTAAGGAATCAAAGGTTATAATTGCTTTTAAAATTTGGGACAAGGAAATTTCTTCTTCGCTCTCTTTTACATCTAAGAATTGCTTAGTGAAGCGATCATCTATAATGTATTGATTCTTTTCTTTATTATAAATGAGGACACAACAATACAGATTTTTTGTAATTAAAAAGATACAAGGCAAAAAACGAACATTTTGTCTATATTCGTCAGGTAATGGTAAATTCGCTCTATGAAGAGCTGATATATATGTCTCAGTTTCACGTTCATTAATATCAACTATAAATAAATTCGTTTCAGAAGAAAGGTTTTTAATAAAAGTTATCAGGATATGATCGGTTATAAGGTGTTTCTGAGTATCTTCTGGGGAAAAGTAAATGGTTATATCTTTATGTTTTGCTAATTCATTTGCATAAACCTTATTTCTTAAAGACCAATTATCAAAAAATGGATTAAACCTTTCATCTATAAAAGCATAATTATTTAGTAATTCTCTACTATTACTCTGCTCATTTTCATATACTGCTTGCAGGTATTTAAAATTTTCATGATCGATTTTACTCCAGATTTTCAAATCTATTTCGCAGATGTTGTTCCATGAAATTCTTGCCAACCAATAACATCCTTGAATATGTTTTCTTTCAGTAAGTTTCGGTAATATTCCTTCATGATATGTGTTGGTTTTCAATAAAGGAAGACTACATCCAAGCCATTCTTCACGGTCTTTTGATAATACTTCATCATTGACTAATATTTTACCAATATGTTTTAATCCCCCTATAAGAGTTTTTTCTGGTTTATCTCGATCATTACTTATGACACTATAAAAAGCCTTTTGAGCAGGCCACTTGTTAGCTGGGATTCTCAATCCTAATGACTCTGCAATCCCTTTTCCAACATCAATAACAAATACTTCCAAAAAACCTGCTTTATCATAATAACTATCTTGAGAAAAAACAAAATGAGGATAATATTTTCGTTCGTATTTTATCAAAGACTCTAATCGTTCCCTTTGAAGACTATTTATAGAACTTTTTGCTCCATATCTATACCGAACATAAGTCATTGCATATTTATAACTGTTTACTTCATTGTATGCATGTCTTTTTACGTTGTCTAAAGTTTCAGTAAGAAAAACTCTTGTTTTATAAACTAAACCATTAATAAATGCTGATGAAAGCTTTCTTTTTTGAAGATTTACTTCTGTTTTTAGAATTGTATCATTAATAATAATTTCAATGTTATCAACTTTTGTATTAATTAGTTTTGATTCACACAAGTGACAATCAAAGTAATTCAATACATCTCCAAAATCATCAATTAGTTTTATATCTTTATCATTTAAGTTTGTTTCTATATTTAAAGTATTTAAAATGGAAAGAAATCCTTCTTTGAATAAAAATCGCAAAACTTTGTTTTGATCACTTACTAAATCATTACTATGATAAGGATCTTTTATTTTAGGTTGAGGAAAAATAAATAGAATCTTTTTTGAATATGGTATAACATTTTGGGCTAATAAAGTAAGTAACGACATAATTGGAAAGGGATCAATCCATCTACAATTCTTAAAATCAACCTCTATATAATTGATCTCATTAATATTTGCTGCATCTGAAAAAAGATGATAAAAGTTAGAAATATTTTCATTTTCGGCCCATTCAGTAGTCCGAAAATACGTTGGGATATCTAATCTATAATTTTCTTTTATCATAATAAATAGAACTTTATTGTAAAGTTTAAAGTTACAAATATTACATAAAACCACAAAACAAATAAATATTCTACACTAAAAATCTCATTTTTAGATACAAAATAACCATTTTTAACAAAAATCACTTTAGTATTTATTCAAATTTATCATTTAAATGATAAAAAATGATTTCATGATCCTTGGTGGGGCAGGATTGGTGCATTTAATCTACTTTGGAAGGGAAATCACTATCGACTTGGATTTTTTCTTAAACCTGAAGAATTTGTAACCGATCCATCTATTATTAAAATAACGTGAGTTCGACTTAAGCGAATTTACAAATTTGTTTATTGTCAATTATTTCCAGGTTCAGAGATGGCTTTTTGGGCAAATAAGAATATGCGATTAACCCAGAAATTAGGTTTGTGATAAAGTTTTCAAAGCTTCTGTGTCTGGTATGTTCTATCTGGCAAATATTTTTTAATTCATCGTTTACCGTTTCAATTAAAGCTCTCTTTTTCAGCTATACTTTATCCGGGATGAGCATCAATGAGTTTTTCATGTTTTTTCTGGGTTTAGTAATCAAGTGTATACCGTCAATAAAAAGTTCTTCAAACAAGCTCTTGGAGATATAACCCTTATCCCCAAATAGTTTACCGAAAATATTATCATGAAAATTTTTGTTTTTCAAAGGATCACGATCATCAACATTCCCCTGAGTGAATAGGAAATCCAGTATTTCACCCTTATCATTAATGACAATATGAAGCTTAAAACCAAAAAACCAACCAATTGAACACTGCCCTTTTGTTGCCATCCCTTTGAATACTTTATGCGAGTGTTCTCTTCTTATATGACAGACTCTCAGAGGAGTAGAATCGATAAAAGAAACACCAGTGCACTTCCCTAAGCAGCAGAACTGAAGAAAAAGGACCATTGGCATAACTGCTTTTTGTTGAAGTTCCACAAATCGATTGTAAGATACGGTCTGCGGAAAGTCAGATTGCAAATGTTTTTGGACGTAATACATATAAAAGTGCTTAAAGTTCCTATATTGTTTCTGATGAAAAAGGACCATTATGGTAATAACTTCACTATCAGACAATATAAATTTTCTATTTCTGGACTTTTTGGCCGTTGATTTAGAAATGGTGTGACCCTACTTGACTTTGTAATATTCTTTGCAAAATTCGTCAACTAAATAGAAAATTTCAGTAGTTTTAGTTTCCATATTATAACAAGGTTTTTTGTTTTAAATATTTGAACTTTAGACATTTAAATATAAACAAAACCTTGTTATTTTCAAAATTTATCCACTGTTTCTTACATCGAACTCACGTTAAAATACATAAGAAATGGACATAGATGGATATAATGAGTGAAACTTCAGATATTTCAAAGAAATCATGGAAAGAATTACTTGCGATTATAAAAAAATCAAAAGATTCAATAGCCATGAAAATTCAAGAAGATCTCAATGATTTGGTTTCTTAAAAAATCACTCAATTTGAGCGATTTTTTAATGCATAGCAATCAAATTCATATGTAAAAATCTGATTCTCACCTACTATCAGTTAATGCCATTTTTGTTTATTAATAAATATTCAAACAACGCATTGTGGTTTCATTGCTATTTGTATCTTTGTAAAATCAAATTCAAGCAACATGAAAAAGCAAGTAGGTATCTGGATTAGAGTCTCAACCGAAGACCAAGCCAAAGGGGAAAGCCCCGAACATCATGAATTAAGGGCAAAAATGTATGCCCAAGTAAAAGACTGGGAAGTAGTGGAAGTATATCATTTAGAAGCAGTCAGCGGGAAAACGGTTTTACACCACCCTGAAGCCCAAAGAATGTTGAAAGATATTTCAACAGGCAAAATCACCGGCCTTATCTTCTCCAAAATTGCCCGACTAGCAAGAAATACCAGAGAATTACTTCAAATTGCAGATATTTTCAAGGATTATAATGCTGACTTAGTTTCTTTACAAGAAAGCATTGATACTTCAACACCAGCAGGAAGATTTTTCTATACCTTAATCTCTGCAATGGCACAGTGGGAGAGAGAGGAGATAGCCGAAAGAGTTTCAGCATCAATACCGATTAGAGCAAAATTAGGAAAACCTTTAGGTGGAGCAGCTCCATATGGTTATGAATGGAATGATAAAAAGTTGGTTATTAATCAAGAGGAAGCAATTGTCAGAAAGCTGATGTATGATTTATTTTTGGAACATAAACGAAAAAAAACTGTCGCCGTTATTTTAAATCAAAAGGGGTTCCGAACAAGAAATAATTCAAAGTTTTCTGATACAACCGTCACAAGATTATTGGAAGATCCCATTGCCAAAGGAATAAGACGGGCAAACTATACGGAAAGCACTGGAGATAAAAAGCAATGGAAATTAAAAAACAAGTCTGAATGGGTTTTTAATGAAGCACCAGCAATAATTACAGAAGAAAAGTGGGAGAAAGTAAATTCTCTTATGATTGAGCAATCAAAAAGTAGAAAACAACCACTCAATAAAAAGACTCATTTATTTACTGGATTTGTTAATTGTTCCTGTGGTAATAAAATGTACGTACCATCGAATAATCCAAAATACACTTGCAATAGCTGCAAAAACAAAATCCATCAAAATGATTTGGAAGAGATCTTTCATCAACAATTAACTGATTACATAATTTCAGAAGAAAATATTAAACACTACATAAATGCGAGTGAAAGCGTAATCACAGAAAAAGAAAAACTATTAATAACATTACATAAGGAAGCTCAGAAAATCCAAGCAAGACTTGATAACTTAATAGAACTCCATTTAAACAAAGAACTAGCCACTGAAGGCTTTGGAAACCACTACAACCCTCCATTTGAACAATTAAAGCAGATACAAGCTCAAATACCCCTCATTGAAGGTGAAATGCTTGCTTTAAAGCAAAATGAAGAAAGTAGCAAGTACCTATTCAGCGAAGCCCAAAACTTATATAACAAGTGGAATACATTAAGCAATGATGAAAAAAGAAACATTATAGAATCTATAACCGATTCAATAATAATTGATAATGAAGACATTATAATCAATTTAAAATACCTGATGCCACCCTCTTCTATAAACCCCACAAATGGTCAACACAACTTCAGCATCCAGTTGCCAGCGGCAAGACAGTCTAATTAGCATTTATTTCTCAATGCCACGCCCCCAGAATGGCACCCATCGCAGTGTAGCTACAAATATCGTAACCGGCATGGATCAGGTAATGTTTCAAGGTATAGCTCTCATATAATGTTGTATTCGCCTTGGAAGCGGATATCCAGACAATTGAAACCAGTGCACCCATTCCTGCCCCTGATAAAAAGGTGGATGTCGGTTTGATGAAAAAAGCCATTGCCAGAGCTGCAACAAAGGCAAATAAGAACGAAAGAATTGCCATTATCCAAAGTGGATGCCCTCTCCTAAAATCATCTTCGCACAATTTGTTCTCCTTCATCCAAGACTTTCCCAGGATCAAAGGGGAGTACCAGAAACTGCCAATCAATACTTTAGTGAAAGCTGCAAGCAAAACCGCCCAAAAATTAATATCCTGAAATAGAGACATTAAATTACCTTTTATTGATTATTTACAGGTATTCAACAAAAAACAGACCCAAATGGTTCAGAAGGCCGGATAAAATGAAGCGGTCAGCTTCTTATAATCTTCAGTATACCTTCCTTCAGAATCAAGGACAGTTAGTTCATCCTCCGAAGGGTAGCCTGTCAGAAGGCTGAACTCCATTAATATCCGTTTTGACGCCTTACCCGTTTTGGGAATTACTGACGTTACGTGGTGCAAATAAAAACCGGCAAGCCGGGCGCACTCCTTAAACTCCGGAAAACTTGACGAAGGGAGGATAACGCAGAATCTGCCTGAACTGCCAAGTAATTTTCGTGCACCGGAAATAAGCTGACTAAATGACAGCCAGTCATTATGACGCGCGACAGCAAGGGCCGCATTACTGGTCTTTAAAGAGTTGACGAAAAATGGCGGATTAGAAACAATCAGATCG
>Ga0364859_10638_pt1 | contig 10760 bp, 12 predicted proteins | sample ExccelAu500001D3_FD_206911 | JGI IMG/M metagenome (GOLD analysis project Ga0364859, IMG submission 206911) | Enriched cells from Trout Bog Lake Hypolimnion, Wisconsin, USA - BchlTB.Aug20.5000.01 .D3 | ecosystem: Environmental > Aquatic > Freshwater > Lake > Hypolimnion/Profundal zone | place: USA...
ACGCTGACACTGAACAGCGCAGCGATCGGCGGAACAGGCGCACTGGGTTATTCATGGTCAGGCCCCGCTACTTACAGCTCAACCATACAGAATCCGTCAATAACAAATGCAGGCACCACAGCAACAGGCGTGTATTCATTAACAGTAACCGATGCCAACAGCTGCACAGCTTCAGGCGTTACCACCGCAACAGTTAACCCGACTCCTTCAGCCGGGACAATAACCGGTGCATCATCAGTATGTATAGGCAATACAATAGCGCTCAGTGATACAGCAACAGGCGGCACGTGGAGTGCAGGATCAGGAATGGTAACAGCAGGCAGCTCAACAGGTATAATTACCGGAGTAGCCATGGGCAATGTGAACATCACTTATTCAGTAACCAACAGTTATTCATGTACCAGTAAAGCAACTAAAACAGTATCAGTAGCCGGCTTACCCAATTATCTGTATACAGGAGCAGGCACCGGAGTTAACAGTTCAACAGGCGATGGCGGTCCGGCTTACATGGCCACACTTAAAGGCCCCCGGGCATTAAGTACAGATACAGCAGGAAATGTATACATATCCGATGTTACGACCAACACGATAAGGAAAATTAGTACCAACGGTTATATCAGCACAGTAGCAGGTAATGGCACAGCAGGCAATGGCGGCGACGGCGGCCCTGCATATCACAGATATGACCGGCAGAGAAGTTTATACTTCACCTTTAGATATAAATAAACCCTCGGGAGAAGCTGCATTCTCGCTCAGCAACCTGAATGATGGAATATATATGGTTACAATACAATCAGACAAATTTTTCTATAGCGGAAGACTGGTAAAGATCAGTAACTAAGCTGCAGATTGGCTCTTTTTGAAACTCCCGGTAATGCCGGGAGTTTTTTTATGAAAACAAATACAGCTTCCTTAAAATCAAATACGCCATATAATTATGTTTGAATTTTACTAACATTTATTCCTTTTTTTACGCCTTATTTATAATGCAATGAACAGGATTCAGTACATTTATTAATTATTATATCTATTTTTAAAATCTGATCTAAACGAATATAGCTAATGAAACACCTCAACCTTACAATTCTTGCGTTGTTATTATCGCTGGCCACATTTGCTCAGGTAGCGCCTATAACAGGGCCATCCACTATTTGCGACGGTTATACCGGCACTATGAGTGATGCTACCCCCGGTGGTACATGGACTATAAGCCCAATGAGCTACGCAGCTATTGGCGCAACGACAGGAGTCGTAACCGGTTTAGCTCCCGGCGTTGCAACGGTTACCTATACATTGGGCACTTATACCGCTACGCATATGGTAACCCTTGAGGCTCTGCCCGGGCCTATTACTTGTCCGGCTTCTATTTGTGTAGATGGAGTATTTTCCCCAACTGACCCAACTCCCGGTGGCACCTGGAGTTCATCTATAGTTACTGTGTTATCAATCAGTGGGCTCGGATATGTAACAGGTGTCAGCCCCGGAACGGCCATACTTACCTATACAGCAATAACAGGATGTTCAACATTTACAACTGTAACTGTAGACCCTGCCCCTCCACCAATAACCGGATCTTTAGTAGTCTGTGAATACAGTACCACTACATTAAGCGATGCAACACCAGGAGGCGTTTGGGCTTCTTCTGGGCCAACTACAGCATGGATTGGATCATCTACCGGTATTGCTACAGGTGTAGGCGGAGGAACAACCACTATCACTTATATGCTCCCGTCAGGATATTGTTTTGCAACTGCAGTACTCACTGTTAACCCGACCTCTGCAATATATACTGTTACCGGTGGCGGTAGTTTCTGTGCAGGTAGTGCAGGCATGGCTGTTGGAATCACCAATTCTGATATCGGCAGTACCTATACTTTATACAATGGAGGATCTTACGTAACTACCGTAGCAGGTACGGGTAGTGCAATAAGCTTTGGCACTATGACTACTGGAGGCACCTACACGGTTGTGGCAAATGCAGGCACCTCCTGCGCTGCAACAATGTCTGGCAGCGCAGTAATAACAGTTAATCCTGCCCCCGCTATTTATATTTTATCCGGAGGGGGAACCGTTTGCTCCGGTGGTCCCGGATTAAGCCTTGTGCTCAGTGGTTCAGATATAGGTGTCACCTATCAGCTATTCGTTTCAGGTATTGCTCTGGGATTAGCTGTTACAGGTACTGGTGCACCAATAACGTGGCCCCCAACTACTATGGCTGGCACCTACAGTGTTATTGCTACCAATACAGCTACAAGTTGTACCGCAGCTATGGGCAGCGCCACAATTACCACAGGTACTACCCCAACCGTATATTCCATAACAGGTGGTGGTAGTTATTGCTCAGGCGGATCAGGTGTACATGTTAATTTAAGCAACTCAACAGTCGGAGTATCTTACCAGTTATACAATGGAGGATCACCTGTTGGCGGTGCCCTTGCAGGAACGGCAATGATGCTTGATTTCGGATTAGAAACCGCGGTCGGTACTTACACTGTAGTTGCCAATCCAGGAACCTCCTGCTCTACCACCATGAGCGGCAGCGTTACAGTGAGTATCAGTCCGTTCCCCACAGCATATGCTGTAACGGGTGGTGGATCTTACTGTACCGGAGGTTCCGGTGTTGCTGTTGGCCTTTCCGGGTCTTCCTCCACCGACGTATATACTCTATATAATGGCGGTACATTTGTTTCGATTATATCAGGGACCGGGTCTGCTTTAAGTTTTGGCACGATATCGGCAGCCGGTACCTACACAGTCATGGCCGATGAGGGGAGTTCCTGTGGCACCTATATGACCGGGTCAGCAATAGTAAGTATAACATCACTTGTAGTGCCGGCAGTATCCATTACAGCATCACCCGGCACTACAATATGCTCAGGCGCAGTGGTAGCTTTTTCGGCCAATCCCACCAGCGGGGGCATTTCACCAACATATTCCTGGACTGTAGGTGGCACAGTTGTTGGAGCAGGCAGCATCTACAGCTACATACCCGGAGCCGGTGATGTGATTGGCGTTACCATGACTAGCAGCGCATTTTGCGCATCACCAACTACCGCTACTTCTTCAGTAACCATGACTGTTATTACCCCCACTATTACAGCTACCGCTACACCTCTCTTCTGCGGAGGAGGAGTAGATCTCACTGCTTCAGGCGGCGTTTCTTACTCCTGGTCGCCCATCACCGGCTTGCTATGCCCTTCTTGTGGTTATGATACGCTCTATCCTTCAGCTACAACTATTTACACCGTAACCGGCACCGATGGCACAGGTTGCACCGGCACTGCTACTGTAACCGTGGATGGCAACAGCATATCCGGCTATATCAGCTACACAGGCACCCCATCGGCGGGTGATTTCACCATATGGCTGGTACAATTCAACCCCATCGACAGCAGTATACTTGCAACCGATTCAACTGCAAACTGTGTGTATAACGGAATGCCCTATTATGAGTTTATGGACAAGCCAGCGGGCAATTACCTGGTAAAAGCCAAACTCAACAGCTCCATACCCGGCACTACCGGCTATGCTCCTACCTACGGACTATCCTCGGCTACCTGGGATTTGGCAGCAACTATAACACATGCAGCAAGCGCCGACTCCATGCACATTAATATGATCTATGGTACAGTGCCGGCAGGCCCCGGTTTCGTTGCCGGTTATGTGTATGCCGGAGCAGGCAAAAACACATCGGGCGATGCTCCGGCCCCTAACCTGACCATCTATCTTATAAACACTTCTGGCCAGATTGTTACCTATGCCATCACAGGTACCGATGGTTCCTATACATTCAGTGGCATTGCCGAAGGCAGTTACTACATCTACCCTGAAAGCTACAAGTATTACACCACACCTTCTGCTTTGGTTACACTTGCACCCGGCTCAGATACGGCTACTGCTATTAATTTCAAACAGCACAATACGCTGGGAACAATCACCCCCTACGATTTTACCAAAGTACCCCAGCCAGTTATCAATACCACCGGCCTCAGCATCTACCCCAACCCTACCACAGGCAACCTGAATATACTATGGACCAACCAAGCCACCGGTAGTCAACTGGCGCAGGTTTTTAAAGTGCTTTTCATCGGGATAGGCAAGATTTTTGGCCTCCTGTGCTGAGGCTGAGTGTGCTGCAAATAAGTATATTGCAATAATGGAATAATAAAATGATCTGGCAGTCAGTTTCATAAATAAATTTAAGGTTGGCAAAACTAACTTACCATTAATGGATTATGCCAAACTTCGGAACGTTAATTGTCAGGGGAGTGTAAAAATTACTGATGTTGAATCATTTGTTTCAACTGCATTGAAATTAACGCGTACCCCCCCGGCAACAGGGAGAGTTTTTATTCGCAGGTGGCTATCAGTTGCTTATTCTTGCCAGTTTCCCGCTATAGAGTACTTTATCTGATTTTATATTGATCAGGTACATGCCGTTCTCTAATGAGCCATAAGTGTAGGATATACCATCGCCCATAAGGTATTTCTCCCGTTCCAGGTTAAGGATATTCAATTCATCGGCGCTTAAACCTGCGGTGGCCTTTGCCTCAATCTGCTCTTCCAGTATAGCGTACAGCCCGGTTATTTTCTTTTCACCCGCTTCACTGATATAAGCTATTAACTGTGCCCTCATCTCCGGAATGTTCATAACTATGTTTTTTGTAAAATTAATGAAAATGATGTTCAATTATAATAATTGCACTGCTGCTCTTTGTAGCAATGCCGCCATGCAATAGATTTGAATATTTAGCGTTACCTTTGCACCTAATTTTTACAATTTGCTGGGCAGAGCGCGACATATTATAGTAGGAATCATTGATTTTTTTCACAGGCCTTTCGTTAACCTGATACCGACACAGACATTCCGGTATCTGGCCTGCGGAGGGTCCAATACGGTATTGAACATTTTCCTCGAGTCTATAGCATTCAACCATATCCTGCACGGGCATCCTGTACCTGTTTATCACAGTTTAGCCATTTCGCCCGAACTGGGCGCCTGGGCGCTTTCCTTTCCCATCACTTTTACCGCAGGTTTTATCATGTCGCGGCATATAGTTTTCCCCGAATCAAATCTGCACGGGCATAAACAATTATTCAGGTATGCACTCACTACCATTACTTTTTTATTGATGACTGTGGCACTCATTGAGTTCGGTAAAGACTTTCTGCCCATGATCAACCAGACTGTTCGGTACACTTTTATTTGTATCATCACAGCAGTTCTCAGTTATATTTCGCAGCGGGTATATACCTTCAAAACCATTGAAGAGAAAGTAGTGACCGATTAATTGATCGCCCAGTTTATAACTATAACCGTTTTCTTTATTTTCAACACTTTATTAATCCCTCACTACATCTTATGAAGCATACCTTATTACTGCTGATTCTATTTCTTTTTACTTCATCTGGTTTTGCACAGAATACCTCCAGGATAATATTTCTAAGAATGGACGCCAAAACAGATCAGCATACCAGCAGGTTAAAAGAATGGAGGGCCTACACCGATAAAATTATTTTCAATGGCAATGAAATCGGGGAAATTGGCTCAGCTTCTGTTTTCATTTTTGATGCAACTGACGTGGATGGTTACTATTTTCTGTGGCCTGCAGTAAATAACGATGAATCTGATGATGAAAAAATAAAACTGGAAGTGCCCGGTCATTCATTAACTATTATAAAATTCAGCCTCAGCGAAAAGACGCCAATTACCTCAAAGGCCGAGGTAGAAGACGTGTCTGATTTTTATAAATGCTTTGATAACAATAAATGGCTGAGAAAAGAGCTTGCTGACAAAGGATATTATTCTGTAACAGAACTGGTAGCCGGGTATAAAATAAATGGAAAGGAAGTTGCGGTTCTTCCGGATCCCGGGTGGTACAAAAAAATGGACTGGGCTCATATGCTTACCGATACCCTCTTTTATGATGATGAAACTTTGCCCACCACGCGGCAGAATTCGAATTATTACGAAATAATACGCGAAGATCCACCAAACGGTTTTAGAGTTAAGGAATACCTATCAGGCAGTAATCAATTAAAGCTGGAAGGCTATTATTCTGCAATTGATTCTGCCAAAATAAGAGAAGGGATGTTTACCAACTACTATGAAAGCGGCAGAATAAGTCATAAAGGCAACTACCATAATAACATGACTGAAGGCCTTTTTGTGTATTATTTTGATACGACCAATTCTCCGGAATGGTATCACTGCAATTACAAAGATGGAATGATAGATGGCGAACTGAAGAGCTACTATCTTAGTGGGAAGTTAAAAAGAAAAGAGTTTCACCAGGCAATAGAAAATAAAGCTTATGCCAACAGTTTCAATAGTGGAATCAAGCAAAAATCAGCCAAAAGAGATACAATTATCAGCGGAAGTTGCTATGATGAAAGCGGGAAAGAAATAAAATTTACGCGATTTGAAAGTATGCCCACAACAAAATATAACATTAATGAGTATATCGGCAAATCCGTTAAATATCCTAAATCGGCAATAGAAAGGAACATAGAAGGGAGAGTGCTTGTGAAATTTGTAGTAAATACTGATGGTACGATATCGGATATAAAGATCAGGAAGCATGTATCGCCTGAATTAGATAAAGAAGCTGCTAGGGTAATTGAAGAAATGCCTCTTTGGGAACCGGGCATACAGGACGACAAAAAAGTTAAAGTTTATTTTACAATTCCCATCCGCTTTAAATTGGAATGATTCACTGATTTTGGATAATTTTATGCCTATGCGTTTCAGAAAATTAATCCCCTTTTTTGTGTTGCTGTGGACTGGCATTATTTGCAGCCCGGGCATGATATTTGCCCAGCAGATAAGCCATGCCTACGATTCTCTGGCCAGCAAGGTACTGAAGCTGATCAATGAACACAGAACAGAAATGGCCCTGAAGCCCTTGGTTATGGTGAAGCAGATAACAAGCGCCGCATCGGTACACAGCCTTAATATGGCTACCGGTAAAGTGCCCTTCGGCCACAAGGGTTTTGATGAAAGAATGGACCACCTTAAAGACAAATTGAAACCAGTGAACTCATTCGCCGAAAATGTAGCTTTTGGCGCCTCAACAGCCGATGAAGTTGTGGACCTTTGGCTTACCAGTCCCGGCCACCGGCAAAATATAGAGGGCGATTTTGACCTGACCGGAATAGGAATAGTAAAAAGTAAAGACGGAGATCTTTATTATACCCAGATATTTTTGAGAAAGGGGAATTAGAGCTAAAATCCAAATCTCAAATTCCAAATTCCAGATTCCAAAATCCAAATTCCAAAATCCAAATTCCATCACATCAATATCCATACTTCTCCTTCCAGCAATTCTTTAAATACTCCCGCATCCTTGCTTCGGCGGCATTGTTTCCGGGATCATACAATTTTGTTCCTTTTATAGAATCGGGCAAGAATTCCTGGTCTGCAAAATTACCTTCAAACTGATGGGCGTATTTGTAACCCTTACCATAGTCCATTTTTTTCATGAGCCCGGTTGGGGCATTGCGTATGGTCAGCGGCACAGAGAGATCACCTGTTTTGGCTACAATCGCCTGTGCATCGCTGATGGCCATATAGGCTGCATTGCTCTTGGGTGAGCAGGCCAGGTAAGTAGCTGCCTGCGATAGTATGATCCGGCACTCGGGATAACCTATCAGCTCTACTGCCTGGAAACAGCTTGTGGCCAGCAGCAGAGCGTTGGGATTGGCATTGCCTATATCTTCGCTTGCCAGTATTACCATGCGGCGGGCTATGAATTTAGGGTCTTCCCCACCCTCTATCATCCTTGCCAGGTAGTATACTGCAGCATTAGGGTCGCTGCCCCGTAGCGACTTAATAAATGCCGATATGATGTCGTAATGCTGCTCCCCTGTTTTGTCATACAGCGCCATTTTCTTTTGCACAATGTCCTGTACCAGGTCATTGGTTACTGCTTTATTATCGGCGGGCAATGATGCGGCAATGAGTTCCACCAGGTTCAGCAGCCGGCGGGCATCGCCGCCACTCAGCTGCATCAGTGCTTCCCATTCTTTTATGTCCAGGTGCTGTTCTGCCAGCCATTTATCTTTATGCATCGCCTGGGCTACCAGCGCCATAAGGTGGTCTTCGTTCAGTGGCTGCAGCACATATACCTGGCACCGGCTCAGCAATGCGCTTATCACCTCAAAAGAGGGGTTCTCGGTAGTGGCGCCTATCAGTGTTATTATGCCTTTCTCCACAGCCCCCAGCAGGCTGTCCTGTTGCGCTTTATTGAACCGGTGTATCTCATCAATAAACAAGAGCGCATGGCCGCTCTTCCGTGCAAGTTCTATAACCGCTCTTACATCTTTCACACCGCTGTCTATTGCGCTGAGCGTAAAAAAAGGCATATTCAGCGAGCGGGCTATGATCTGCGCAAGAGTTGTCTTACCCACACCCGGAGGCCCCCAAAACAGAATAGAATGACCTTTACCACTTCTTATCATCTGCTCCAGTACCTTACCAGGCGCTACCAGGTGATCCTGCCCTATAAACTCCTCCAGCAACTGTGGCCGCACCCGTTCTGCAAGGGGCATATTTGAATCCTGCATAGAATTATATTTATTTTTACACGGAATTAGCTATTTTAGCCTCATGTTTCGCAAGTTACTCTTTCTATTGTTATTAGCCTGCAGCGCCAATGCCATGGCCCAGGTTGCCATTACTCCCATCAAATCTGAGGCTAAGAATGTGCCTGATACTACAGATTATAAAAGGATGGGCGCTCCTATGCCCGGAATGCGCCTGAAAATCTTTAAGGACACTGCTAAAAAAGACAACCTGCTAACCGTTATTACTAAGGATACCAGTGTGCGGAACAGGGAAAGTACCGCCTATATTACCGGGAAGACAGTGAACACCAAAGACACTGTAGTTACCACACATAAACACAAAAAGAAAGCCGTTAAAGAAGATAAGGTTACTGAACAGAAAGCCATTGTGGCCAAACCAAAAGACTACCTTACCAATGCCGACTTCGACAATGGAGCTAACCTTATGGTAATGATGTTTAACCCCACCTGCTCGCACTGCGAAGATGAAACCGAACTGCTGGAGAAGAATATATTTTACTTCACGAAATCAAAACTTATATTAATGGCCAATCCCATGATGTGGGAATACCTGCCTAATTTTGTTAAGAGTTTTCATATTTTCGATTACCCTGCCATAACCCTTGGCAGCGACAGCACATTTATCAGTAAAGTGTTTTTATATAGTGCACTGCCGCAAATAAATATTTATGACAAGCACCGGAAACTGATAAAGACTTTTTCAGGAGAAGTAGTGATGGACAGCCTGAAAAAATACATAGAATAAATGAAGCCGCTATTAATTGCTCAGTCATCTTTATGATCCGAAAATTACTGATTCTGACATTGCTTGCCTATTGTGCAACTGCCCGGGCGCAGGTGAGCAAAACCCCTGTAAAACAGGAAGAAAACAAATCGGATACTTCTATAGATTATACATTGCTGGGCGCTCCTATGCCTGATCTGAAATTGAAAGTTTTTGCAGATACAGCTAATAAAGAACTACCAACTTCTGCTTCAGCTAAAACAGGAAACAAACCTGATTCAAATGCAGCCACCGGCAAACAACTAAAGAGAGCAAAGAAAGATAAAGGCAGATTAAAAAGAATAAAAGAAGTAACTCGAAATCCTTACCGGACCAATGAAGACTTTGACCAATACACAAATTTGGTGGTAATGATGTTTAACCCCAACTGCTCACATTGCGAAGATGAAACCCTTATGCTGGAGAAAAACAGTTCAGTGTTTAATAAATCCAAAATCATCTTGCTTGCCAACCCCTTAATGTGGGAATACCTGCCCAACTTCACTAGAACCTTACACGTATTTGATTACCCCGTTTTTATCGTTGGCAGCGATAGCACGTTTATCAATAAGGTGTTTTCCTATGCCGCACTGCCCCAGATTAATATCTACAATAATCAGCGAAAGCTCGTCGTGACTTTATTCGGAGAGGTAAGCATTAACATCCTGAAAAAATATCTGGAATAAGAGCTTCAGCTCAAAGCACTAGCTGCATCCTATATCTTCTATAGAAATCAACCAGGTCTGGGGGTTACTTATAGTCATTAAGAGGGAGTATGGGATTGCTTGAAATAGAGTTCAGGATCTTGTGGAATTTTCCTGTTTTTTCAGGGATGTATTACCCTCTCGCCACATAGATGGCGCAGCAAGCAATGGAACTGCTGATTATCAGGCTGGTATCAACGGAGATTGAGTACCCGCATATTCCGATTCAGCTTTGGCTTTCACAAAGTGGCGTACTTTATGAACATAATCGAAATACCCGGTCTGCATCCGTATCGTGAACAGGGTAAGTATTGAGGCGCTGATGCCCAAAAGGGTCATGGCCACAAACTGTTCTTGGTTCATCTTCAGAAGCACTACACCGGTAATGATCATAAAGGAACAAAACAGCAATAGGAGAAACGGTCCACCCGAATCCAGCTGGCGCATTTTTGATGTTACCACCACCTTAGTTTTATTACCTTCCTCCGTGAATACAACACTGGTTATAGGCAGTGTTTTAATGGTTTCTACCTGCTCGGCATGAGGTATAATGCTCAGCTTGCGGTCTTTGTCCAGTACCTCAAAATCAAGGTTGTGGATTCGGACATGATCACCTATCAGCCTTCTTTTCAATTCCTTCTCCGAAACCGAAAAATGGTAGGTGTGACTTCTTGTGAACAGAAACATAAGCAAAGATTTAAATTGAT
>Ga0364859_10871_pt1 | contig 10731 bp, 1 predicted proteins | sample ExccelAu500001D3_FD_206911 | JGI IMG/M metagenome (GOLD analysis project Ga0364859, IMG submission 206911) | Enriched cells from Trout Bog Lake Hypolimnion, Wisconsin, USA - BchlTB.Aug20.5000.01 .D3 | ecosystem: Environmental > Aquatic > Freshwater > Lake > Hypolimnion/Profundal zone | place: USA...
TTTGCCGGTTTTTAATTACAGATACCAGGTAAACGCCCGCAGCCACGTTGCTAAGGGCGAATTCCTGCCTGCGCGATACCTTTGAAGGCGCAACAACAGCCCTGCCCAACATATCAGTTATTTCAACATCGTAAACAGCATCGTTATCAATTACCAGTACAAAGCTGCCGTTGTTGGGATTAGGATATAGCTGAACCTGCAGGTCAGGGTCTGTTACAGACTGAATGCCGGTTAAGTTTATACCCGCCGATTGGCTGCTGCAACCCTGGGCATCGGTTATTACCACATAATAATATCCTGTGCCGCCGTAAACCAGGTTTTGCGAAGTAGCGCCGTTAATGGCAGTATTGTTCATGAACCATTGATAAGAAGCAGCCGCTGTAGAGATAAAGGTATCGCCATGCATGGTTACAACCGGTATTGCCGGCGCCGGGTAAATGGTAACTGTTTCAGAATTCGAATTGGCTGTTGAAGTTGTTACACAACTAAGGCTGCTGGTTAATAAGCAACTGATTACATCGCCACTGGCAAGTGTTGATGAGGTAAACACAGGGCCATTCACCGCTGTATCAACACCATTAATCTGCCATTGGAAAGCGGGGGAACCACCACCGTTAACAGCTACAGCAGTAAGGCTTAATGGGGTGCCTGGGCAAACTGCCCTTGGATTGGTAATAGTGACAGCAGGTGCAACAGGCGAGCCCTGGTATAAAGTCAAAGTATCAGTAACTGCAGTTGTGGGTGCTGCACAGGGATTATCGCTGGTGAAAACGCAATACACCTTGTCGCCCGGGATTAAATTCGTATCATGAAATGTAGGGGCATTGCTTACCGCCGAATCATTCAGATACCAGGTGTAACCCGGGTAGTTGCCACCATACATGGCATGCACGGTAAAGCTTTGGCCGTGGTTGGCGCCGCACAATACTGCAAGACCGGTATCAATCGTTGCCACCGGTGTTTCAATCGTTGTGTTTAAGATAACGCTGTCGTAAAACGTGGCGGGTGCAGGTATACACGAGGTACCGCTCCATACACTTACCTGAACTATCAGTTTATCACCGTTATATATGACCCCGCTGGGAGGTGTAAACACCTGGCCGTATCCCACCTGTATGCCATTTATAAGCCAGTAATATGAAGCAGAAGGAATGTTTGAAGTTGCGGTAACAGGCAAAGGATTATCAGCACAGAAGGTAGCAACAGCGGGAGTGATGGAAATGGCTGGTGTTATGTCCGAATTAAAAAAGTGGATGTGAAGCGTGTCTGAAGTTTGTTTTACGAGGCAGGTATTCGGTATTGTAGCTGCGTAAAGACTAAAATCTGTTGAATCCCTGTAAATATAATAAACCGAGTTATAGGGAGCCAATGTAGTGTCAACCGGTATTCCGTTTTTGTACCATACCAGGCTATCATCGGTTGTTGCCGTAAACGAAAGCGTAGTGCCAACGCATACGGTATCGGGGTTATAGGCAGTTATCAGCAAAGGTGATGTGTTTAATGTTGGCGGTAAAATAACAGTGCTGCTGTCCACGGGGTAGCATGGCGAACCGGTGTTCATCACCAGCAAAACCGTATCAGCTTTACCATGGGCGCCACGGGCTAAATTCAGGTAGCTGGTATAGTAACCACCCGAAGAGTTGTAAACGCCGTTTACATACCAGGTGAAAACAGTGGTAAGCCCTGTATTCGTCGTATTTGATGTGGCGGGGGTAAGACTTGCCGGATTGCTGCAACTACCTACCGATTGCACGTAAACAGAAAGACGGGGCATAAAAGCGCTATCAGGACCAAGCACCAGCCTGTTTGAGTAAACGGTATCAGTTACACCGCAAATATTGCGCGCAACCTCGCACTGCAGTGTAGCACCTGCAGCCAATCCTGAAAATGAATTCCAGTACTCCGTAGTAGTGTATGCCACCGGTACGTTGTTTTGCAACCATGTATATTCCGGCGTAACTCCCAGGTTGGTTCCTGTTGAAATAAAGCTGTTGGAGGTGGAAGGGCAGAAGAATGAATTGTAGCCAATGCCAAGCTCGCCCGCCGGTGCGTTACCGGTGCTGTCAACAACAATATAAACGGTATCGCTGGCAAGGTTACGGCCATTTAAGTTGCAAAGTACCGGGCATCCAAGATTCGTGGTATCTATCTGAACCACCACCATGGTATTATTGGCTACTCCAGGCAAAATAGTGCTGTCGTTGCCTGATAAAGGCTGGTTATTCGCTTCCCAGTTATAATAGTACCCCTGCACTTCCGGGTTGCTTATTTGCGCATGTAAAGTTACATCCTCTCCGCGGCAAATATGAACTGCTGCAGGCGTTGTTGTCATGTGTAACGTATCGGCACCATAAACAGTAAGCACAGCCGAATCGCCATGGGCGTTGTTTGGATTCTGGCACATACCTGTTTGCGGGTAGCACGACAACCGGTCGTCGTTATTGTAATTGTGTATCCAGCTAAAATATGGCGAGGTACTGCTTGAAATCAACGAGTCGTTCAGATACCAGTTAAATACCGGATTTATATTGGTAGAATGAGGATCAATGTTGATGATTGTAAAACCGGTAGCCGATAATGAATTTTGGCAACCGCGTAAAATGCCATGAGGGCTGATATTAAATGTTGCCAGGCTGGTGGTATCGGTAATAACATTTACGCCTACCGTGTTACTTGTATAATATTTGCCATCGGCAGCTAAAATTTTTACATAGTAATTGCCGTTGTTAGCGGGTGTTGCACCGGCAGCCCTGATGGTGTCAGTTGTAATACCTGTCGCCTGTCCGTTTTTATACCACATCAGCGAATTAACCTGGTTATTAACCGCCACTGTCAATAACAGCGGCTCACCATTGCAAAGCACCTGCGATGCGGGTTGTGTGGTAAAGAACGTAGTTACGTTAGTGGTAGCAGTATTGGTAGATACCGGTGCGTTGAAATCGAAATAAACATAGGCTGTATTTTGAATCTGCTGGCCGGGTGTTAAACCGGAGAGTGCTTTAATGCGGTAAACAAAAAATCCATGGCTGCCAGGTTCGCTCTGTGCACTGTCAGGCAGGTTTATATTATTGAAGGTTACCGTTAATACGCCGTTATCAATGCTCCAGGTATATTTATTGCTGGCCGTTACAAACTGAAAAGTTGAGAGGTCTAAGCCCGGGTCAAGGGTATCTGCAACAACGATATTAATGGCTGAACCGGTACCTGTGTTTTGAAAACGCACGGTGTAAGTAAGGTAATTACCCATAGCCAGCTGTTGAATTGCCTGATCGCCCGATGGACTTACCGATTTGTTATTTGGGTCGTAACTTCCGTAAGCAATACCGGTAATGGTGTCGCTATTGTTATATGGGGTGGTATCGGGTACATTACAAAATGCATGTAAGCCTGCACTTACCGGCGAACCCAGTGGCACCGGTACCGGCACAATAAAATCAACATAAGCATTAAACTGTTCTCCGGCGGGCAGGTTGTTTATGTTCCAGGTAACGCTGTTACCGTTAACCGAGCCGGCCGGGTTTGACGACTGGTAACTGAGCGTGGGATTAAAATACATCACCACCTGGCCGTTCTCGGTGGTAGTGCCAACATTCCATGCCAGCACATTATAGTCCTGGTGAAAGCCCGGGCGCGGTAATTCGTACGAAGTGAACAGCACCTCCATATCATTTACATTTGGCTGCGTATATATGCCAATGTTATGGAACGTGTCTGCCTGGAAAGTAGAAAAGTCTTCGTTGTAGGCCGGGGTGGTTACTGTGCGGTATGGCAACGTGGCCAATCCGTTTATAGTATAGGTTACGTTGGCCTGGCACTGGAACAAATACTTGCCGGCGGTGTCAGACACATGAAAAAAACTTCCGGGTTCCATCTCAACATAAAACCCTGGCGCCGGCGTTTCGCCAACATTCTGGTAGCCGTTTTGGTTGGTATCATTAAAAACTATACCCCCTGCTTCTGAACTTACCGGGCAACCGTTACTATTGCCCTGCTGGCATATCTGAAGGCTCATATCGCTGTATCCTACTCCGTCTGGTATGCAATTTGCAGCATCCCCGCTGGTAAGCAGCGTTTGGGTGTTGTTCATAAACGGGATACAGGTTAAATTCGGATTACTGCTTAAATCCAGGTAATTGGCGGTAACGGCCACAGAGGGGTCAAAACCGGTAATTGCGCAATTGCTCATCAGCAGGGTGCCACACGGCGGCGGGGCTGAACCCACATAGCCAAAATTGTTGTTATTAACGTTTAACTGCTGTATGGTGTACAGACCATTTGAAGATGGGAAGAAACTGTTATTGATGTAGCTTAGGAGGCAATTTGAAAAATTGACGGTTGCATAAGAACTATTGACGGGCGCACAATAATTACAACCTTGCGAATAATAAGGGGCAACAAAATTCTGGTAACCCATATCGCCTATCGGATTATAAGACAGGTCGAGGTTATTGATAAATACATTAAACTGGCCCAGGCTGGTAATGCCGCAGCTGTTTGCCGATATGGAAATACCATTACCGTAGTTATTGGGGGTATTATGAGCATTTTGAATAAAATTAGGCAGGGCCCCGGTTATGTGAATGCAGTTGTTCATGCTGATGCTTGTGCCTACATAAAGGCTATCGGCATTTACAGTGGTCAGGTTTGGCATGCTGTCAAGTATCAATGATTCATTCACGGTATCAGGTAAATATTGAATGGTTGTTATGGGGTTTGCGGTAAGTATATAATCAAGCATGGTGCCGGGCATGGTACCGGTGCTGGTTATATTGCAGTGGTTAACATCCAGGTAAACCAATTGGGCAGGTATGTTAGGCACACTGGTAATATTGGCACAGTAGGCGCATATAAACGTATCCAGGGTTGATTGCACGCCGGTAAATGGCCCGAAATTACTTTGACTCAGGTTTAAATATTCCAGGGCATTAGGTAATGCAGGCAGCGGCACAATGGTGGGGGTATAACTGATTTCAAGGTGGTAAACGCTTTGCGGAATAGCGGGTAAGGCCGTTAATCCCGGGCAATAAGAAACAACAAACCAGGTTAAGCCTGAGGGCAATGCAGGTACAGCCGTTAGGCTGAGGTCGGAATTTAATTCCAGGATAAGCAGCGTTGACGGCAACGTGGGTAAACCGGTAATTGACCCATTGTATATTTTAAGCGCCCCCAAACCAGCCGGAAGCGGTGTGCTGAAACCGATGGCAGTAGAAACATCTGACTCGAATGAATGAAGGCCGTTTGGCAGTTGCGGAAAAGAAGCGATGTTGGAATTTACCACCAGGTTTTGCAATCCTTTAAAATACTGTATGCCTGTTATATCAGTTAACCCGGCGTAACTGATGGTCATGTTGGCTACCGTTAGAATAGTGGTATTGGTAGTATCGAGCTGGCTGCCGTTTATAGCTGCCGCGGCAACATAGGTCTTTATGTAATTGGCAAATGGTGTAGGTATAGTAACCCATTGTGATTTGCCAACTAATGCCGCCAGCATTAAAAAACACAGAAAGCCGGATTTGAGCATGCGGGTAAATAACTGCTTCATAGATTACAGTTTAAGATTTAATATCATCAATTACCAGGCACGGGTCCAGGGTGCAAAGTATAAACAGAGGCTTTCAAATATAATATTTCCTTTTGTTAAATAACACATCTGTTCGTAACTGTAGCCAATACTGGTGTAAACGGAATGATAATTAGCCAATTCGGTAATTTGATGATGTGATAATGTGATACTGTGATAATTGAATACATAACAACAATATCCCCCCTCTATCGATATGCTTGTGTAGCGCACGACAGAGAGGGGAGATGCCGACAGACAGTAATGAGGCGCCTCTAGGTATCTAACTGAAAACTGAGCCTACTCTACCACTAACTTTCCATAAGCCGCAGGCTTACCGGTAACCAAAATGCGGTATAAGTAAACGCCGTTAGCCAGCTGGCCTCTGTGAATATCAAATTGATTATTATCAACTGAAGGCATACTTTGTTCAAGTCTGCCGGTTACATCATACAATTCAAATCCGAATTTTTCATTCAATCCGGTAACAACAATGTGCGTTACATCATTAAACGGGTTAGGGAATGCTTTTACACTAACGTTAGTGTTATTGGTTACTTCAAAAATGTAAGTAGGCAGAGCTGCGGTATCGCTAACGGTATTCGTAACTACAGCGGCGTTGTAATCAAAATAAACAGAAGCGGTGTTGCTGATGATGGTTCCTATCGGAAGACCTGCCTTTTTCTTCACGGTAAACATGATAAAGCGTTTGCTGCCGCTTGGGTTGGTCATACTGTCAACTACACGCAACGGGTTAAAAGTCCAGGTAAGGATGCCCCTGCCCGAAACATTGAAAGATGAGTACTTATCGCTGCTTGCAATGTTACGTACGGTTGTTGGGTCAAGGTTTGGCGACAGGGTATCTTTTATAACTACAAAGTGGGTGGAGTCAGTACCTGTATTCTGGAAATGTATGGTATAGGTCAAAACTGAATCAGCCTCTGTAACCGGTCCTGAAGGCGAAACTGTTTTCTCGTTCGGGTCGTGGCTACCGGTTACCGTTTCAGAATAACTGTATTGGTTATCGCTGGTATCGCAATCGCCAACCATCGGGGTAATAGTAAATGTACTTTGCAATTGGTAGCTTAAACTTAAAGTGGCGGGCACCTGGAAATACCCGTCCAGTTGCAGCCAGTCGTTATTAAATAATGAGGGAACCGAACTTACCGACCATGTTAAGGTATGCGCTGCTGTATTAACGTTAGGCGCAGGGGTTTTATCCGTATATAAATAAGTCAGGTTCGGATCGTAGTTTAACGTTATAGTAGCCGGGCCATTGTAAGCCGTTTGCGAAGAGTTGTAATAGTACACCCAATATTCTTTTATAAACCCGGGATTAGCACTGCTCCAGCCCGGATGAATACCCAGGTTAAAACCATTTGCTGCCACAAGCCCGATATTATTATTGTTGCTTGTGTCACCTATAACCGGCAGGTAAACGGTTTGGTTGCTGTTACCGCAGAAGGTAAAGTTTGCACAATTACTCGACCAGTAATTAAAAGCCGTTAAAGTAAAAAGGCCTGTATCGGTTACATCTATCGAGTAGTTTCCGTTGGCATCACTAAATCCATAAAAAACATCGCCGTTTGATGCAGTGGCGGTTACGTACAAGTTTGCAACACCAGGGTTTCCTGCCGGCAAGCAGTTGCCCAGGCTGTCATCAAAGGCTGTTCCATTAATAACACTTTGGCATGTGGTAGGCATATAAGCGTATCCATACGTTTGGCAACCCAGTGAGTCGGTTATAGTAACCTCGTAATAGCCCGGAACAGATGTTTGAATACCGGATGTTGTTGCTCCATTGGCCCATGAGTAGGTATAAGGCGCAAACCCGCCGGTTACCGATGTGCTTATAATACCGCCCTGTGAACAATTGGCGCCGGTTGTATTTATAAATACGTAATAGTTGTAATCCTCAGCAGAGTTGAGGCTGTAACCGAATATTGCGCTGCATGTGGAGGCATCGGTTACAGTAAGTACGTAATAGCCTGCTGATAAATTGGTGGCGGTGTCGGAATTTCCCTGGCTGTTCCATGCATAACTATATGGCGAGGTGCCTCCGGTAACCGAAACCGTAATAGAACCGTTTGTTGAATTTGGACAACCCGGTTCAACAGCATTTGCCAACGATATTGTTGGTCCCTGGTATGCCACGGTATCAAGCAGGTCAGACACGCAGTTATTGGCATCTGTAACCGAAATAATTTCCGACCCGCCCGGCAGTGAGTAATTATGGGTTACAGGTGAGCTTGCCGAGCTACTGCTGCTGCCATCGCCCCAGGTGAAAGTATATGGCGAAGTTCCGCCGGTAACTGTTACCGTAGTGGTGTCAATCTGGCTTGCGCAGCTGATTAAGGTATTGGTTACCGAAAGCTGCATGTTGTTGGTGTTTGCATTGACATTATAAGAAACAGACGAGCTGGCAGTGGCACCCACGGCATCTGTAACGGTAACCGTATAAACGGTGTTTTGGGAAACCGTTGCCGAAGGATTGGCACAATTAGTACACGATAATGAACCCGCACTTGCCTGCCATTGATAACTGTAAGGGGGAGTTCCACCGGTTGCGGCCGGCGCAAGAATGATGTTGCTTCCGCTACATACGGTCTGGTTGCTTCCGGCATTAACATTTACATGGCAGTTAATAATAACAATGCTGTCGCTTACATTGCTGTTGCCGTTATTTACTGTAAGTGTAACTGTTACATTGCTTGTTATGTTAGATGGTACAGTAACACTTGCAGCCGATGAGTTTCCACCTGTAATTACGCCGCCTGCACTTGCCGACCAGCTATAACTTATGCCTGGGCTATCAGTACCAAACACCATGCCCGTAAGATTAACCGTAGAGCCGTTACATGCGGAAGTTGTGTTGGCTTGCACCTGGCATGAATAAGGAACGTTTACACTTACAGAAGCGAGTATCTCCCAGTTTTGCTCGTATACATAACTGCAGTTTCCTGATATCCCCGGCACGTTAAATTTATTTTGGTTGGTCATCAGAACTACTGCGGAAGTGTCTATCTGGCCAAAGCTTGAGCTGCCTGCAAAGGGCGATGGATAGGCCGGCGATTCGTAGGTGGTGTTTTGATAAACAATAGTTCCGCACGAATCGGCGAATGAGTATGACAGAATAAAATGCGATGAGGTATCTTTATTAAGATAGGTAAGTTTTACAGCAAATCCTTCACCGGTGTTAAAAGTATAGATAACGGGTATTTGAATGAACTTCATATAACCTGAACCACCTGTATAAAACTGTGATAGCCCTGCATAGCCCGAATTAACTATGGTCTCAACCGGTGTTGATGAAACTGCGCCGCCAACTACCCTGTAAATGCTGATGAGCAGGCTGTCATTTGCCATGGTACCGTCGGCAACAACTGTATCTCCCCACAAACCCATAAACAGGCCCAGCGAATCGAGTGTTATAGTGCTTCCTGTCAATGGTAGCGAGTACATGGTTGAATTGGTGAAACTGGCAAATGCAAGGCTGTCGAAAGCTACCTGTGCAAAAGAAACATCGCCGTTGGATGCTGTTGCCGTATCGACAAACGTGGTTAACTCAGCACCCAGGACTTGTGGAGTTGGAGAATTCCAGCTGCCGTTATAAGCAATTTGCAGGTTAGCTGCCACAAGCTCATTATAGGTACTATAGTCCAGCACATCAACTACCGTTCCAAGGCTCTTCATATTTCCATGGCCCCTGTGATGGGCCTGCCAAGGCGTAACGGAACCCGGTTTTAATTTGTAATGCGTTGGCTGCTGTAACATGTGCTGCTGGCTAATGGTACTTTGAGCGACCATATGATTTGCAACAAAAAGCAGCAAAAAAAGCAGTGGGATGTTGAATATTGTTTTCATGGCGTGGTAGTTTTATATATGAGAAACCGAAAATAGATAAAGCGTTGCGCCGAAGTTTGCTAATGTGATTGCATTCTTACACGCCCGGAGTTTCAATTTATTGTGCCTGAACCAATAAGTTCAGATGCAAATCAGGATGGAGGCATTACACAGCCAACCTTTTTTTACAATATGCTTAAATGAATTGAACGCTTACCAAACGGAGACTAATGTTCATTAGCCACAATGCTGTATCACAAAGATTAATTCGGGATGCATAGCCTGACATCTATGCTGATGACTGTAATATTAGTGAAGTTTTTTTTATTTGCTATTATCAGATTGTTAAATATTTAAATAGCGAAAAGGGACAGAACTCTTCTATATTAGGCTACCTCCTGCGGATGATGAGTGTTTGGCATGTTTTTCATTGTGGCGCAGCCCATGCACTTAAAGCTTTTCCATCGGGTATGTTTGGCAGGGCAGGGGCAAGCTCCAACATCTCCTGCGCTGATGTTGCCGTTTCTTTCCACCCCCATAATTTACTTAGGCTGGTGTAAAATTCTGCAGGCATGTGCCCAGTCTCTCTCCAGGTCTTTAGAGAATAACTACCTGCCGATTTGGAAAGCTTTTGTCCTTCGCTGTCAGATATTAGCGGGTGGTGATAAAATCTGCACTGCGCAAATTCTGGGTGGCCGGTTAATTGTGCAAGATAGATTTGAGCGGCCGTGCTGTTCATCAGGTCCGCCCCACGCACAATCAGGTTAGTATGGTAAGCCAGATCATCGGCCAACGAACTTAGCTGGTAAGCAGCGATACCATCGCGACGGCGGATGATAAAATGGCGCATCTCGTCATATAAATTAACGGCTACATCACCCCGTAATTCGTCATGTATGGAAACTGGAGAGGGGTTGGCGGTATTAATCCTCAACGCAGTATCAGGCGTATCAGGCAACAACTGCAATGCAATACATGCCCCGCTGTACTGGCCGGCAATTTCACTTCTGGGACACGCACAGGCAAAAACCTTACGGGTGGCAATCAGTTCATTCAGCAAAGCTTTGTAACGCTGCGCGTGGTGGTGTTGTGCAAAATGCCGGTAATATTCATCAGGCGATTGAGGGCCCTCGTCCCAGGTAAGGCCGAGCCAATCCAGCGTTTTAAAGATATCCTGTATGTATTCAGGACGGCTGCGGGTAGTATCCTGGTCGTCGATGCGCAGGCGCAGGGTACCGCTGGCCTGCCTCACCAAAATCCAGGTCAGCACAAAGCTGGCCGCGTTACCAAAATGCAGGTAACCACTGGGCGTAGGTGCAATTCTTGAA
>Ga0364859_10873_pt1 | contig 10708 bp, 7 predicted proteins | sample ExccelAu500001D3_FD_206911 | JGI IMG/M metagenome (GOLD analysis project Ga0364859, IMG submission 206911) | Enriched cells from Trout Bog Lake Hypolimnion, Wisconsin, USA - BchlTB.Aug20.5000.01 .D3 | ecosystem: Environmental > Aquatic > Freshwater > Lake > Hypolimnion/Profundal zone | place: USA...
TTTTTTCTGGCTATGTAGGTAGCGAGATTTCATTTATACTGCCCCTGTTCCTGTTTTCAACAATGGGATTTGCAAGTGGGAATGATATGAATTTAAGCAATTCTTCGAACCTGTTGTTTGTGGAAAACACCAACAACGGCAAAAAAGCAAACACAATAGCTTTTTCTTTCTTTACTTTTTTGTCTTGACACAAAAAAGTAACAAAAAAAGTCAAGAACGAATGATATACAGCCCATTCGTTCAAGCAGCTTTTCTCAGCAATAGTACTACTGTGACTTCAGCTTTGTATCGCTATTGTGCTATTCCGGTTATTTGGTTTTTCTGCTTTTTCGAGACTTTATAATGCCAGCCTGTTGACTTTTCTTTCTCTTACTTTTTTTGCTTGCCTTCCGAAGGAGTCCTTTGGACAAAAAAGGTAACCTCATTCGGTTACGTAAAAAAGGGCAACCGAAAACTGCATCATCTACCTGCGGTATCTTCTCCTGAAGGAGAAGGGAAATGGAGAAAATTCTATTTAATCCCGTTTTCGGGTTGGTTCCCTGATGTAACTTAGGTGCTACTGTGACTTCAACGATAGGGCAATGATCGTAAAAGCAAATTAAAATAATTACGAAACGTAAATGTCCTGTGGATTTTGGAAAACAGAAATGTGATTTTGTGCTTTCAATTATAAAGTGGTTGATGAGGATGAGTTGCGGGGGTGTTTTAACCCCCCGGTTAAATTTAAGCTAAAATCATATCCGGCTTTAGCCACCTGTTTTTGGGCTAAAGCCCATTTAATTTATTTTATTATTTTATCCTCATGCTGAAGCATGAGGCAATTCATATTTTAGGGCTAAAGCCCATTTAGTTTATTTAATTATTTATTCTCATGCTGAAGCATGAGGCAACTTATATTTTATGACTAAAGCCTGCTCATTTGTTAATTATTTAATGCTCATTCTGTAGCATGCGTATGAAAAATGTTAAATAACATTTTATAATATTATCCTTTTCTTACATTCAATTCCTGAATCCAATTCCCTTTATTTAGCCATGCCCTTAATCCTGCATGAAGAAGAACTGTTTTTTACGGAGATCAATCATTTGATAACCCGTTATAAACAATCCCCTGTTCCGACCGAATTGGCTGAATCGGTATCGGACACAAATCTTTTATTGCAGGAAACAGAGAAGAAGATCACATTATTGGAAGGAGTTTTCTTAGAAGGACTTTTAACAGCCCATCATCGGAAAGATCAGATCATTTGGATCTCAAATATGCAGCGGATGGTCCGCATTTTTTCGGATGCAGTTTATGGATGGAGAAAACAATTAATTGCTATGCATCAAACAACTTTGAAAAAGGAATGGATGCATAGAACAGAAAAGTTCTTATCGGCTATGCAATCATTCAATGAATTTTTGCAGAAAGATTATTCCAGCCTGTTTGATGATTCACAATTGATCAGCAATTATGAACAAGATCAATTTTGGATAGCTGTTTCTTGTAGACTTAAAAAATTAAATAAGCGTTGGAATGCAGTATGCAAAGCAGATCCCAGATTAGTAGAAATTGCTTTATTGCCCGTTCTCAAATTTCAGCAATCGGAAGACCTTCAGTTTCATGATCATCAAAATATCTCCTTTTTAAGAAAGCTGCTTACTAACTTAGAAATGATTGATTTTAAAGGCACTGTAGAAAAAGACAATCAGTTGTTGAGAGATGGATTGATGCGTATCAATTATAATCATCCAATGTTTCTTCTTTACCGGCAAGATCATATCCGCAAAGCTGTAGATAGTAAATCAAACAGCAGAGATCAGTTACTGTATTTGTGGCAGGAAAAAAAACAATTGCAGCAGATATTGTATGAAAATAATAAAGGGTATAACAATAAAAACGAATCTGCCCATGTAGTTCTGGATCATTTTCTGGAATATGAGATCTATTATCTGGAAAGAACAATTAATACCCTGCATGAACCTGCTCCTTCCTATGATAAAACTCCTATTGCAATATTTACCATACCGGCATCCTCTATTGGAATTTTGTTACGCGTGATGGTAGATATTGGCGTTATCAAAACTTCTAACTTAACACAAATGCTGATCAGGCTAATCCCGTTTATACAAACCAAGAAAAAAGATCCTTTAACGGAAGGAGGTTTTAGAAATGATTTTTATTCAACCAATAGACAGGAATTGAATTCCGTTAAAGATTTATTATTTGAAATGATCAAGGGAGTGAATAGGCTGGAGAGGTAAATGCCAGATGTGGAATGTTTGATGATAAATGTTGGATACTTGATAGTTATTTTTAATTGGGGTTCTTAAATAATGTCGCCCCTCGAGGGCTTAAGTTCATCCGTCTGTTTATGTATGTTACCATAATTTCAGCCCGCTGGGCTTTTTTTATTCCGTACAATAATTTGCATACATGTATCCCAACCCCGGAGGGGTGATATTTTGGTAGCTAAAACAATAGAGAACCCATAAGCCCCAGCGGGGCGATATTTTGGTAAAAAAAATAATGAAATGAAAACATAGCCCCAGAGGGGCGACATTATTACCCTTTTTTCAAAGGATTTTGAAACTTATTCATCCTTATTTTTTGAACCCAATCGATAATTTTCAATATTTTTTATTTCTCATTTATCTTATTATCAACCACTTACACAGGGTGGCGCCACCCTTGCCACCCAAAACACCCTTGTTTGGATACTATGTTTGTTCCGGCTTACACACGTCGACGGTATGTAGAGCAGGTATCTCAATTTATCATTTTAAAAATTAAAAAAATGGCAAAACAAGAAGGCATATTACCGATCAAAGGAACCATCGGTAATATCACGTTTCTAAAAACACAGGATGGTTTTTTAGTGAAACAAAAAGGAGGAGTCAGTGCCGACCAGATCGCTAAAAGCCCCAGGTTTAAGCGCACCCGGGAAAATGGTTCCGAATTTGGCCGTGCTGCCCAGGCAGGCAAAGTCTTCCGGACAGCATTCGGTAGTCTGATGCAAAATGTAGCCGACAAAAGAGTGGTTAGCCGGCTTCAGGCTATGATGATGGATGTGTTGCATGCTGATAAAACCAGCATCAGAGGACAAAGAAATGTTATTGACGGCGAAGTGTCAGAACTGAAAGACTTCGACTTTAATATTTCTGCTCCGCTCAATACCTGTTTGAAGATGCGATATACAACATCCATTGATCGGGTAACCGGAATTCTAACAGCATCGATTCCTGATTTTATCCCGGAAAAAACGGTGTTGTTTCCGGAAGGCAGCACTCATTTTAAGATCCTATTGGCAGGATCTGAAATTGATTTTGAGACGGGTGAGTATCAAACCGTTTCCAAATCTTCTGATCTTTTAGACTGTACGGTTTTAAATGTGGCTGCTTTTCAATTAACCGCTAATCTCCCTGCTAACAGTACCCATCCGCTATTTCTGGCATTAGGTGTTGAGTATTATCAGGAAGCCAATGATGGCAACTATCCTCTGAACAGTGGTGCATTTAATGCGTTGAGGATCGTTACTGTCGATGGAGGAGTTTAGGAGTCGGAAGTAGTTAGTCAGGAGTCAGGAGTCGGTCCTCCTTCGCCTCAACCTTCGCTAAAGCTTCGGTTGATAAGAAAGCTTCTGAGGATAAAAAAAACAATGGTTGATCAGCTAAAAAAGTAAAATGATGGAAATTAAAATAGAAAGAACCTATTATGCCGAAGGGACCAACGGGGCAGTTTTTCTGAATGAAGAATTGATCTGTTATAGTATTGAACTACCATGGAAGAACAATGCTGCAGAGATCTCCTGTATTCCCGAAGGCAGTTATGCAGCAATAAAAAGATGGAGCCCTAAATTCAAATGGCATATGCATCTTGTCGATGTACCAAACAGGGAAATGATCCTTGTTCATCCGGCCAATAATGCCCTTTTAGAACTGAGGGGTTGTATAGCAGCAGTAACTGTATTAACGGCGGCAGGGCAGGGTTCTAATTCGCGTTTGGCTTTTGAAAAACTGACAGCCATTGTTTTTAATGCGATGGACAAAAATGAAAAAGTATTCTTCACATTCAGTCATGCCGAAATGCAGACTGAGCAAAATTTGGAAGATGCAGCAAATTAAAGAAAACTGGAAAGCACCTATTTCGCCTTTCTTTAGAACGGTCAGAAATATTGGATTGTTGTTGACGGGTTTGTCTGCCGCCTTGCTGACAGCTCCCCTAGCCCTACCCGCATTGGTTACAACTATTGCCGGGTATATCGCTGTGGCGGGTTCGGTGGCAGCAACCATTAGTCAGTTTACAGTTGACAATAGTAATGACAGTTTAAACGAAAATTCAGTTGATCATGGGAAGCCTTTTCAATAATCGTTTATGGATGATCTCATTGTTGGGTGGAACCTTATCGGGTTTATATAGTTGTTGGTCAGCGACCAACAATAGCACGGCTGAAGATCTGATGAGAACAGCGGTTTTGGCTGCTGTGGGCACAGCAGTGAGTTTTATAGTGACGATTATTTTACGAAAATTGTTTGGTAAAAAATGAGGAAGCCCCGGTGAGAACCGGGGTTTTGTTTAGATACGAATGCCGGTTCCACCTTCGCTGAAGCTACGGAGGACAGGTGCGGAACGGTTGTCATTTCGAAGAAACGAAGGGTGGGAATGTGGGGAGTGTGATAACCTTCGCTCAAGCTTCGGATATCAAAGAGAAATCTCAATAAAAGCAGGGGTTATTTTTGACAGATTCCTCACATCGCATTATCAGTAAAATATCGAAAATACTTTTCGTAGCTCGTTCGGAAAGACAGTTCTTTCACCTTTATCGCTCAACTTCAGCTTTTGATAAATAATCAACTGATAAAAAATGAAGCTGAAATCCCCGCAGCCAAAGGCTCACAGCCCATAGCTAAAACCTCATAGCTGCTAACCAATATCCATCTATCAAATGATTACACAATCTTCTTCTCAAACTGCCTTAAAACAGCTTTTTTACCCCTATATTTGCGCTCGTTAAAAAACAGATACAATCGTCGGTCATCTTTATGTCCCCCCTGTATGATTGGATTGTCGTAAATATCTGTTTTCTAATTATTTGTGATAATTTTACGAGATGTAGGATTAGCGCAGCATTACTTTAAACCTTATTAAAACGAACCAAGACTAGTCAGCATTTTTCTTTTATTAAAGAATAAAGAAATGCCGACACTGTGGGTTAGGGTGGCGAAGCCGTGGAGGGCTGTCTAGAGTCGTTCCTCCTTCGCCGAGGCTTCGGAGGATAAAGAGTCGGGAGTCGTCCTCCTTCGCTCCTTCTCCGCTTAGGCTACGAAGGATAAATAAAGCTTCGGAGGATTAAAAGGATAAAGAGTCGTTAGTCGGGAATCGGGAGTTTAGGAACGATTGTCATAACGAGGCTTCAACGAATGGTTCGTTATACAACTAAGCATTTTTTGTGAAAGTATCGTTTTAAAGAGATCTGTTCTAAATGAAGACGTGGTTATCTGCTTTTTTTTCACGCGGTTTAATAGACAGATAGCCACAGCTTCGATAAATATTTTTCTAGCAAATTTATTGATGATTGACCAGTATCTTTTTACACATTGATTTAGATTAATGCCGAAGCTTCGCTATGACGTTCCCATTGATGTGGGTTCGTTATGACAAACATCCTTCGCCTCTTCCTACGCCGAGGCTTCGGAGAGTATATGAAGCTACGGAGGACAAGTGCTCGCGGCTCAAAGCTATCAGCTCATAGCTTTCTTAAAATGAGATTCCTCATATCGCAATTGTAATGAAACATAGAATGTACTTTTTCGTTGCTCTTTCGGAATGACAAATCCTCCTTCGCCTAAGCTACGAATGGTAAACAAGGCTACGGAGGACAAGTGCTCGCAACTCAGAGCTAATAGCTCGCAACTTTTCTCTATTTTTATAAATAATTTTATCAATCCTTTCATGAAAAAAATGAAACAGATATTCGGTGTTATCATAGCTGTTCTGGCCTTTGCTTCTTTCTCTTATGCGCAGCAAATACCTGCTAATGTAAACCCTGCCAGCATTAATATCGATCAGATATCCGACCAGCAGTTGATGCAATTTCTGGGAATGGCTAATGGCAGCAATATGAGTGAGGAAGAGATGGTAGCGAAAGCAAAGGAAAAAGGATTGAGTGACGATCAGATACAAAAATTGAGAGCAAGAATACAATCAATGAACGGGGGTTCAAAAGCATCATCAGATACATCGGCAGATTACCGCCGTGGGGTGGCTAGCAAATCGCCGAATAATTCAGTTTTAATGATAAATGGCCTGCCCGTTTTCGGTTCCAGCCTTTTTGCAAAAGAAAATCTGATCTTTGAACCCAATTTACAGATACCAACGCCGGTGAATTATCAGATCGGTACCGGGGATCAATTGAATATCGATCTATTCGGTTATTCGGATGCGAATTTTAAATTAAAAGTGAGTCCGGATGGTACGATACGAATTCCCAATCTGGGTCCGGTGAAAGTGGCGGGTTTAAATTTCGAGACCGCGCAAACAAAGATCAAGTCACAATTATCCAAAATATACCCGCAGATCGGTAGCGGACAAACATCGGTACAGGTCTCTTTGGGTAATATCAGAAGTATACGCGTAACGCTAATCGGTGAAATTAAAAAACCGGGCACTTATACACTGCCTTCCTTGGCTACCATTGCCAATGCCCTTTATGTATCAGGAGGCCCTGATACCATTGGTTCTTATCGTAATATTCAATTGGTAAGAAACGGGAAGACCATTTCGGTATTTGATCTCTACGATTTTTTACTGAAGGGTGACCTTAGTAAAAACCTGAGACTGGAAGATGATGATATCATCCGCGTTAATCCTTATGAAACAAGGGTGACTATTACCGGTGCGATCAAAAGAAAAGCGATCTATGAAGCCAAGAAAACAGAATCGCTGCAGGATATGGTGACTATTGCCGGTGGATTTGGCGATAATGCTTATCATGAATTTATACGGTTGGTGCGCAACGGGAAGAACAGCAAGGAAGCCATTACAGTCAAAGCCGAGCAGATGGGTGGTTTCCGTTTACAATCGGGAGACAGTTGTTTTATTGACAGTATCAGCATGCGTTTTACAAATAAACTGGTGATCACGGGAGCTGTTGCTCATCCGGGTGTGTATTCGGTACAGGAATTTACTTCTCTGAAACCCTTATTACAGGCAGCCGTTTTAAGAGAAGATGCTTATTTGCAACGTGCCATGATCAAAAGAAAGAATGCTGAATATATTCCCAAAACGGTGGATGTAAATCTGGCGGATATTCTTTCCGGAAACACTGATATCAGTTTACAGAGAGAGGACAGCATACGTATATTTTCTTTATTGGAATTGAGACCCAAGGATTCGGTGACCATTAACGGAGAAGTGAACAAGCCGGGGTCCTATAATTTTGCCGACAGTATGCAATTGCAGGATCTGATCCTGATGGCGGGTGGTTTTAATGACGGTGCCAGCAAGGCAGAAATTGAAGTAGCGAGAAGGGTCAAGGATAGTACAGATAAAGAGGGAGAAACACCGCAATATGCGATCGTAACCACGGTCAGTTTAAATAAAATACTGGATAAAACAGCAGGTCTTCCGGTGGTCTATCTCCATGCTTATGATATTGTTTCGGTAAGAAAAGATCCTTCCTATAAAGATCAAATCACGGTAGAATTACAAGGCGAAGTCTTGTATCCAGGAAAATATACGGTACAAAATAATAAGGAAACGATCTCTGCTCTGGTAAAAAGAGCGGGCGGTCTAAGAACCACTGCTTATGCAGAAGGCGGTATGTTGTTGCGCAATACTTTTTCGGATACGGTAGAAGCTAATTTATCGGAAGACCGCATCATCAATATCAGGAACCAATCAAGGGGTGCCGATTCTTTGAGTAATCAACTGATCAGCAGTATCAGTCGTACAAAAAAGATCGTGAGTTTTAATCTGGAAATGGCTTTGAAGGAACCCAATTCTGTGAATGATATCTTGTTGCAGATGGGGGATGTTTTGAGAATCCCTAAATACCCGGAAACCGTACAGAGTTTCGGCTCGGTCTATGTATCCAAAAAAGTGTTGTATGAAAAAGGTCTTTCCTTCAAAAAAGTAATTGATGAATCCGGTGGATTTTTAGCACAGGCTTCCCGCAAAAGATCATATGTGATGTATCCCAACGGTGAAGTAAAAAGTACGAAACATTTTTTGTTTTTCAGGTCTTATCCCAAGATCAAACCCGGATCGGAAGTATATGTACCTGAAAAGGATAAGAGAAATGCTTTCAGTTTAACTGAACTGGCTGCTATTACGGGATTGGTAACAGGGTTATTGACCACATTTGTGTTACTAAGGACGCTATAAAAATTTCTTAATAGTGGCGGATATTGCTGCATGTGTTTTGCTGCTGTTGGTCGCCGACCAACAGGATATCAAATCATTTTTTTAGTTTTATTGCAATAGGGAACGCTATAAATAACTTTTTATTCTTTTTTGCTTGTCCTCCGAAAGGAGTCCTTCGGACAAAAAAGGTAACCGAATGAGGTTACGTAAAAAATGACCTCCGAAAACGATAACAGCCCGTTTTCGGGTTGGTTCCCTGATTTAGCTGTTGTGCTACTGTGACTTCAACGATAGGGCAATGATATTGTCAGTTAAGGGTAGTTGATATTTACTGCTGCTGTTGGTCGCTGACCAACAGGACATTATATTTTTTTGATTTTTTCAGCAGGAAAACATTGTTGGTCAGCGACCAACAATAGCCCAATATTTTAAATTAGCAATGAAACAATTTACTTTTTACAAATAATAAACTTAATTTGCATCTTCACACCCCCCTTAGTACCACTACTATTCACTTAAACAAGTTCTATGTTTAAAAAAATTAGTATCCTGCCAAGGTGGATCATCTTATTCTTAGACCTGGGAATTGCCTGTTTTTCTTTTTGTTTAGCATTATTGGTAAAACATAATCTCAGCATTTCAGGGATCTTGGTTCCTGATCTTTTCAGCCATTTATTGTTTCTGACGATTGTGAATTTAGCGATCTTCACTTCTATCCGTACCTATATGGGCATTGTACGATATACGGGTTTCAGGGATGCTTTACGGATTTTATTGGCAGCCAGCATTTCAAGTTTTGTTTTATTCTTATTTAATCATTTTTCGATATCCATCATTCCCAATTCTCATTTCGGAAATGATACTTTATTGGTCTATTTCACTTTTTGTTTTTTGGGTCTCACTTCTTATCGGGTGTTGATCAAATATGCATTTGGAGTAATGCGGAATTATAATATGGACCGTAAAGCAGTGATGATCTACGGGGCTGGAGAAGCAGGAATAGCTACGAAACGTGTTTTAGAAAATCATTCGGAGAAAAATGTAAATATTGTAGCATTTATTGATGATGACAGGAAAAAAGTGAATAAAGTAGTGGATGGAATCAAAATTGTAGGTTGTGATGAGTTTAAACAATATGCCCTGAAGCAACAAATCGACGAACTAATCATTGCTGCTTTTGCATTACCTGCTGAAAGAAAAAATGAGATCGTCGATTTTTGCCTGGACCGGCAGATCAAAATACTGAATATTCCCCCTATTCATCAATGGGTGGATGGTAGTTTCTCTGCAAAACAGCTGCAGTATATTAAGATCGAGCAGTTATTGGAACGTGATTCGATCCATATTTATAATAAGGAAATCAGTGAACAAATCAATCACAAACGAATTTTAGTGACCGGGGCAGCCGGTTCCATTGGATCGGAAATTGTTCGGCAATTGGTACAGTACAATCCAGAAATGATCATTTTATGTGATCAGGCAGAAACGCCCTTGCATCATTTACAATTGGAATTGCAGGATCTAAAAACCAAAGTAAATTGCATTCCCTTTCTGGCAGACATTACCAATGAAGCGAGGATGCGGGATCTGTTCCGGCAGTTTGAACCGCAATACGTGTATCATGCAGCAGCGTATAAACATGTGCCCATGATGGAAGTTTCTCCGGTAGAAGCGATAAGGAACAATGTACTGGGAACACAGATCCTTGCAGATCTTTCTGTTGCCAATAAAGTGCATCGTTTTGTAATGATCTCTACAGATAAAGCGGTAAACCCTACCAATGTAATGGGTGCTTCCAAAAGGCTGGCAGAGATCTATGTGCAAGGACTTTCTAATTCAACAAGCCAAACCACCAAGTTCATCACCACAAGATTTGGAAATGTATTGGGTTCCAATGGTTCTGTGATCAATCTTTTTAAAGAACAAATTGAAAAGGGCGGACCGGTTACAGTTACTCATCCCAATATCACCCGTTATTTCATGACCATTCCGGAAGCTTGTCAACTGGTGCTGGAAGCAGGTTCGATGGGTAAGGGTGGTGAGATCTTTGTCTTTGATATGGGTAAACCCATCACCATTGCTGAATTAGCCAAAAAGATGATCCGCTTATATGGATTGACACCCGGTATTGATATTAATATCAGTTATACCGGATTGCGGCCGGGAGAAAAGCTGTATGAAGAGCTCTTGAATGATGCGGAGAATACAACCCTCACCTATAATGAAAAGATCCTTATCGCTAAAGTGAGAGAGGTAAATATTTCTGATATCAAAGCCAATTTTAAAGAACTGGAATATTTATTACGCACCAGCAATAATGATATGGAAATGGTATCCAAAATGAAGGAATTTGTACCCGAA
>Ga0364859_10582_pt1 | contig 10702 bp, 10 predicted proteins | sample ExccelAu500001D3_FD_206911 | JGI IMG/M metagenome (GOLD analysis project Ga0364859, IMG submission 206911) | Enriched cells from Trout Bog Lake Hypolimnion, Wisconsin, USA - BchlTB.Aug20.5000.01 .D3 | ecosystem: Environmental > Aquatic > Freshwater > Lake > Hypolimnion/Profundal zone | place: USA...
TGTTTCCACATCTATTTTTGGTAGAACCGGTTCTTCTTTTCTTGCCGGGGCAGATACCGGAGCAGATACCGGAGCAGAGGCATACATGCCCGACTGATAATTTTGAAGGTGACCATACAGGTTTATAATTTGCTGGTTGAGCAAAGCTATCTCTATTTCAAGGGTTTCTGCTTTAGAAGATGAAAGCCGGATTCGGGTACCTTCTATTTCTTTAAGGTTATAAATGATCGTCTGTAAGGCTTCTTTTTTGTCCATCTTTTTAAATTTGTTTCAAAAATATAATATATTGCCTGTTTTGCGTGAAGGAATATTAATCTTGTCCGGAAATTTATCGGGATGCCTGAAGAATCAGAAAATACAACGAATAGGAGGGAAGGAAGCATTGAAGTGATATGTGGCCCCATGTTTTCAGGAAAAACGGAAGAATTGCTCCGCAGGCTGCGAAGAGCAAGGTTTGCCAACCAGAAAATGGCCATTTTTAAACCTGAAATTGACAAGCGATACAGTGCATTAAATATTGTTTCGCATGATTCTAATTTTTATCCTTCTTTATTAATTTCTCATGCCAGCGATATCCTTAAAAATAAAGGAACTGCCCAGGTTGTTGCTTTAGATGAAGCACAGTTTTTTGATGATGCCTTGCCTGAAATTGCCGAAATACTTGCCCTTTTGGGAATCAGGGTTATTATATCCGGTTTGGATATGGATTACCTGGGCAAACCTTTCGGCCCTATGCCGGCATTGCTGGCCATAGCGGATCGTATAACCAAATTAAGTGCTATATGTATGGTTTGTGGAAATGAGGCCACACATACATTCCGGAAATCTGCACATATGGAAAAAATAATGATCGGAGCAACAGATTATTATGAACCCCGATGCAGAACGTGTTTTAATATGGATAAATGAATTTAAATGTCTGTGGAAGGTGTCATTCATCAACTACTTTTCTAAATACGATTAAATAAGGATGCTGATATATAATGGTCGGACTTTTATTATTGCGACGTTTTACCGAACTAAATTCATGATTATATGTTTAAACATATAATTATTTTAACCTCTAAAAAATACAGGTAATGAAAGAAAAATTATATAAAGCAGAAACCAGGGGAGAAGCCAATCATGGCTGGCTTCAGTCGCGCTTTAGTTTCAGTTTTGCAGAATATTATGAACCATCCAGAATTCATTTTGGCCTGCTCAGGGTTTTGAATGATGATACCATTGCAGCAGGAACCGGCTTTGGCGCACATCCGCATGAAAATATGGAAATTGTAACAGTAGTATTAAAAGGAGAAGTGCTGCATAGAGATAATACCGGAACGGTTGCAGGAATTAAAGCCGGAGAAGTTCAGATCATGTCGGCCGGAACCGGAATTGTCCATTCAGAACATGCATCGAAAGAAGGGGAATTGCAATTGCTTCAAATATGGGTTTTCCCGAAAGAACGAAATGTAAAGCCAAGGTATGACCAGAAAAAATTTGATGAAAAGGATAAAATCGGAAAATTCTCTACCTTGGTTTCTCCTGAAAAATCGGATGATAGTTTATGGATCAATCAGGATGCATGGTTTTCAATCGGGAAATTTGATGTGGATACGAATACAAGATACGCGATAAAAAAGCCGGGCAATGGTGTATTTGTTTTTATCATTGAAGGAGGTGCTTCCGTTGGAACAAACATGTTGGGAAAAAGAGACGCCTTAGGCGTTTGGGATACTACTGATTTTGAAATTAATATCGGGGCTGGTTCAGAGATCTTATTAATAGATGTTCCGATGAATTGATTTTATCCTTGATAAGATTATATTTGTATGTGCCAAAATAGGATCAGATGACTAAATTAAATAAAATAATTGTTGGGTTCTTTATTCTCATTGCGCCTGTTGCTTCACTAGTCGCACAAAACAAAAAAACTGAAATAAAGGAGAATCCGGGTATTGCTATTGATACCACAAAGCAGATTCACTGGGTACAGGGCAAAGAACTTGATTTTGAAGATTCTGTACGAAAATTAAAGAAGCCTGCTTTTTTATATATCTATATCAATGGATGGACAGATGTGGCAAAATTTAATGATAATGTATTGGCCGACAGTAATATCATAAAATATGTAAACAATAATTTTATGGCTTATAAGGTAGATATGGAATATGATTCGCCCAATGCCATTAAATTCATGATCGATAAAGTACCTGCCATTATTCTATTTGACAAAGATGCCAAAGAAAAAGCAAATCTTCAGGGATACTACAATGCGGCTGCTTTTAAAAAATTTTTACAGCAGGGGCTGAAATAATGCTCTGTTTGAGGATATGTGGATAAGTGGATAATAACCGATGCCATTTTTATCTGTAATCGGATAGATTTCTATACCATTGCGTATTAATATATCATCATGCGTTTAAGTCTGCTGAAATCTATCATAATGATCAGCTTTACAGGAGTTTTATTCTTTTGTCCTGTGCATCTTAAAGCGCAGACGCTTGATGATGATGCAGTATTAAGAGATACGGCCAATGCATTTTGCAAACAATTATCATTGGTTATCAGGCAAATAGATACGCATTTTGATAAAGCAAAAGATTCGCTGGTTGATTCTTCAGGACAATATACCTGGACCTGTAAAGAAAAATATAAAATGGCAGGGGCCCGTAGTTGTGAAATATATCAGCGTGGAAATATGTCGATGTATGCTTCGTTTTACCTGGCCCGTGATTCAAAGAATGCACTCGAATCCAGTTATCATAACCTGGTTCAGCAGTTGAAAGATTGCATGGGTACCAGTTATGTTTATAAAGAACAGAAAATCACAACCGCTGAACAGTTGATTGGGCAGAAAAATTTTGAATGTGAAATGAAACCCGGTTCTGATGCTGTTAAAGATCAGGCAGATATGCTGGTATCGGTACAAAAGAATACCCAATCAGGCAACTATGAATTAATTCTTCAGATTCAGAAACACCGGGGATTTTATTAAAATCCTGAACATCTTTGGAAAATCAAGCCTTACTCGATAATTCAAATATAGTAATTTCGGGCCTGATACCTGCCCGGCCCGGATATCCGATAAAACCAAGGCCCCTGTTTACATACAGGTATTGGCTTCCTTTTCTGTACAAACCGGCCCATTCTTTATACATATATTGTACAGGGCTCCATTTTATCAGTTTGGTGTCAACACCAAACTGCATGCCATGCGTGTGGCCTGCCAGCATCAGGTCTATATGATGGGGGCTCTGGAGCACCTGGGCTTCCCAGTGCGAAGGATCGTGCGACATTAATATGGTAAATGGTATATTTTCAAGGTTTCTGGTCGTTTTTGAGAGGTCACCATATTTTGGGAAACGGGCAAATGCGCCCCAGTTTTCGCAGCCTGCAATGGCTATGCTTTCTCCGTTTCTTGAGATAATCCGGTTCGCATTTGTGAGCAGATCCCAACCCATTTTTTCATATACTTCAAAAAGCTGGGCAAGATTATTAACTTTTTCCTCTTTGCTGTCCCATTGATAATAGTCACCATAGTCATGATTTCCCAAAGAACAGAAAACGCCCATAGGAGCTTTAATCTGCTTCAGCACATCTACATATGGAAAAACCTCGTCGGTTTTGCTGTTGACCATATCACCGGTAAATAAAACGATATCAGCCTTTTCTGCATTTATCATATCCACAGCATGCTGCAAATGTTTTGTTTCAACAAAACTGCCGGTATGAATATCTGATATCTGCAGAATTTTCAGTCCGTCAAACGATTTCGGAAGATTTGAAAAAGCCAGTTTTATACGCCGGATATTGTAATCAAATGCACCGAATATCATTCCATATATCAATGCGGCAAAGGGTATTGCAGCAACTACGAGAGCCGTTTGGCTTATAAACAGACTTCTGGTGATCTGCGGATCTTTTGGGGCGATGATTTCTCTTTCCGTTGCAAATAATGAATAAATCCATTTGCCAAGCCTGATGCCATCATCAGCGAGTAGAAAAATGACAATGATAAGTTTGCAAACATATACAACCATCATAAAACCGGTAAGATATACCCTGATTGCTTTTGGCCAGGTCATAAATTGTTTGAACATGCTGGTGATCAGCATTATCATTACAAGTCCTGTAATAAACCAGAATATGGAATATAATAATTTCCGGGGGCCATTATCCAGGTTATGGCCTATGGTTTTGATCGCCTGAAATGAATACAGATCAATGCAGAGGATTAATATTAGTATTGTTAAACTGGAAAAAGCAAACTTCATTACCTTTGGGTTTTAGCTTTAAATATGTTCGGAAAGAATTATGGCTTAAAAAGCCCGCAATTTAGGTGTTTAAACTTTTGTTTGTTTTTATTATTATTTTCAGGATGCATAATTCATGCAAAGGCCGCCGATTCAACATATCATTATTCCCATAAGGATTCACTGAGAGGAAGTCTTAATCCGGCCAGATCCTGTTATGATGTTTATTATTATCATTTAAATATTATTGTAGATCCCGGGCAGCAAACAGTAACCGGTATTTGTACTATTAGTTTTTTGGTTAAATCAAAGACCGATTCCATCCAGGTTGATCTGTTTTCAAATTATAAAATACTCGGCGTACGGTATGACAGCAACTGGACCCGATATGTTCGGTATGGGAATCATATTTTTGTCCACTTCAATCATGAACTCATTCCCGGTAAGAAATATAGCCTTGATGTGCATTATACAGGAAATCCGCCAATTGCAAAAAAGCCACCCTGGGATGGTGGGTTTATCTGGGGCAAGGATTCCCTCGACCGGACCTGGGTCGGGGTTGCCTGTGAAGGCCTTGGGGCTTCTTCGTTGTGGCCGTGCAAAGATCACCTGAGCGACAAACCCGATAGTATGGATATTTCCATCCAGGTGCCGGAAGGTTATTTCTGCGTTTCTAACGGGCAACTTAAAACAATTAAAAATATGTACAGCGGGTACAACCAGTATAACTGGTTTGTAAGTTATCCTATTAATACATATGATGTTACACTGAATATCGGAAAATACGAAAGAATTCATGACACATTTCAATCCAAAGCCGGAACGCTTGCTCTGGATTATTTTGTTCTGGATTATCATGTTGCGGAGGGTGAGGCCTATTTTTCCAAACAGGTTAAACCCATGCTCAGGTGTTTCGAGCATTATTTCGGGCCGTATCCATTTACCAGGGATGGATATGGATTGATTGAAACAAGTTACTGGGGCATGGAACATCAGGGTGCCATTGCCTATGGCAACCATTTTAAATTAAACAGCAGTGGTTTTGATTTTATTATTGTACACGAAAGCGCCCACGAATGGTGGGGTAATGCTTTAAGCGTGAATGATCAGGCGGAAATGTGGCTGCACGAATCATTTGCAACCTATGCCGAATCTTTGTATCTGGAATATACACAAAACAAAGCTTCGGCACAGGCCTATCTTAATACCCAGCGTAACCTCATCGAAAATAAGGTTCCATTGATCGGAAATTTTGGAGTAAACGAGTATAAGCGGGCTGATAATGATATATATTATAAAGGAGCATGGATGCTTCACAGCCTGAGATACATAATTAACGATGATGCATTATGGTTCAATATTTTATACGGTTTCCTGGAAAAATTCAAATATGGAAATATCACCAGCAGGGATTTTATGGAATATGTAAATTTTAAAACCGGTAATAATTATGATGCATTTTTTAATCAGTATCTGAATTGTGCCAACGTGCCGGTGCTCTCATTTGATGCTGAACAACATGGGTCAGCTATTGAAATTTCATATTATTGGAAAAGTGCGGTACCCGGGTTTAAAATGCCGGTGGATATAGATATTAACGGAACAGAATTCAGGATATATCCTGAGAGTAAAAAGAAAAAAATGAGGATAACTTCCAGGCAATTAAAAAATGCTGCATCCGGCACGGTCCCAATTGCTGCTGATGCAAAAATAAACTTTGATCACTGCCTCATTGCCGTTGAATCCACATTACCTACTTCTATTTTCAGATAATATTGTATTGCCTGAAGTCTTTATTTTAGCATTTTAAAGCTTTTCTGCAAGCCTTCGGTGTTGACACCCAGGATATAAATACCATTTGCAATTGCCGGGGCATTAAATTCCACATGATCCGTATGAGATATTAAGATAGATTTGATCAGTTTACCTGTAATATCATATAAAGCTAATGATCCTGTCTGTGGTATCTCAAAATCCAGATAAACCTTGTTTGCAGTTGAAAAATAGTTCGTATTTATTTTGTACCAGACCTGAGCATTGGTGACAGGAGAGATGGCAGCACTTTGTGGTAAAAACCCTCGTTGAACGAAATAATTTGTAATTGTATGTTTATCAGCGTAATTATACAATAAACTATCACTTTTCAGGTATAGCTTGGCGGCATCTGACATTAAAATATTGCCTGCCATACTATATAAGGTTTCCAGCATGATCCGGTCGGCTTTGGTTCTGCCTATTACATCCCATATCTGCATCAGCGCACTCGACCATAATTGTCCACACAAATGCTTTTCATAGTTGAAGCTATCCATAGCTCCGGGATAGACATTATGTACGGCACATGATCTTCCAAACCACCCTTCCGGGGCATTATTCCCATCCCAGTTATACACCTTGCGCCAGCCAAAAGTATCTATGGCCTTTGAATTAGAAGCTGCAAAATAGTCGGCAGTACCTTCATCCAGTGCCTGGCGTTCTATGCCATTATTAGCACAATTGTTACATGCACTGTATGAAAGAAAATGCGTGTACTCATGCGTGGGTACATCCGCATCTTCCGCATCCGGTTCTCCACCCATCCCAAAATAAATAATGCCGGTAGTAGTGGAGGTGGGAGGATAAAAAGCCGAATTGTCATCTTCTTCCCCACTTGGATCTACTGTTAACTGGGTATTGCCCAGGCTGTCATATCCCAGATCTGAAAGATGGCTCCTCCAGTTATTGATATAATAATAAATCTGCAGATCCCTGAAGGCACTACTGTCCCTGTTAAAATGAAACACCGGAGTTTTTGAGTATGTGAATTCCGTGTAATAGGGCGGGCCAAGATCCTTTTCTATTACATATTGATTTTCAAGTATAAATGAGTCTTTGTTTAATATACTTACCCTTATTTTTTTCGGCATCATTTGAGAATCAAGTGCCTTTGAGTTTGAATCATTATTTGTATTGGGGAATGGATTCCAAAGGCTGTAAGTACTAAACGGAGGTTTATAGGTTGAATGGGCAGATGTTAAAGGATCCGGAAAAAATACATACATGGTTACCAAGGAATCAGGATACCTGTAATTCTGAATAAGGCTGTTCTGATAGATGATATCATATTGAGCATTAAGTACCATTTCATCATTCCGGGTGCCATCCATTTTCAGACATTTTACATAATAGGCAGGAATACAGGTCTCTTCGCTATAAAACCATGTTTTGTTTGTTTCAAAATTATCGTTAATGCCAATGGATGCATTTATTTTTAATGAAGAAGGATCAGGTATGTTAATATTTGCAGGCCAGGAACTTACATTTAATGTTTTTGAAATTATCGAAATGATTTTATTTTGTTTGTCAATTCCGATTTTTATGGATGTCCCGAAAATTTCTGTTCCCATAAATCCCTGTTTAAAAGTCAGATAACGTGCATATGGGCTGGCTGTATTCTGGCTAAGAATCAGGTCCGTATTTGGGTTTTTTAGATCAGCAAGATTATTTTTCAAGTAAAACGATGCATTCTTTATCAATTCATTTTCTGTGGAGCCGTTAATAATTCCTGATGGAAATAAAATTTGCGGACTTTTTGAAAGCCATGTAGGTTCCTGAGGAGAAATGTTTTCAGCATTTTGAGCTGATAAGTTGAATGATATCAGCATTATTATCAGGGGTAGCAAGTGTTTCATAAGGCTTATTATGATTTTATAAACTATTTAAATATCCCATCCCCCTGAATATCAAATTAATGTTATTCAAATTTCGTTCCAATATACGATTTTTTTGTCTGCACCATGATTTTCCTGATTAAAGGATTGTGGGATTGGCAAAAATTATTTATGGCTCAATTATCATTATTGTGATTTAATAACACTGTTATTATGAACTCTTTTGAATTGTAAACTTTTTGCTCCAAAGTTTATTAATAGTCCAATCCCAATATTATACGCTTCACAATAATTCATTGCCTGTGCCAAATGCGCTTCATCTAAAAGGATAACGGCTTTTAATTCAACCATTATACAATTATCTACGAAAAAATCGACTCTTCTTGTCCCAATATTTTGCTCCCGATAAAAAATAGCCATTTCTTTTTCCCTTTCGAAAGATAAATCATGTATGCTCATTTCAATTGCTAATGCTCTTTGGTATATAACTTCCTGAAAACCATTTCCTAATGTTCGATGGACTTGCATTGCACACCCGATAATTTTTTCGGTTAATTCTTTATATAGCATTTTGAAAAAAGTATATTTATTACCGGACAAATTAAAGCAATTATATTAAAAATTGTTTTTTAAATGATTATCTGATCCAATCTTTTCATCCTTTAATCTGGAGAATCATGGTTCAGACAATTGCCAACACCTCGGCAACCACAAATATGCTTCCTACAACCAAAATCATATCATCTTTTGCAGATTCGGAAATTGCCTTATTATAGGCTTCTTTTACTGTAGTATAGATTGTCCCTTTCAACCCTTCAGCTTTGGCAAGCTTATATAATTCATTTACTTCCAGAGCCCTGGGCAGGTCAGGTTGGGTAAAATAATAAACGGCATTTTTTGGCAATTGCAACAGCGCTTTGTTTGTGTCTTTATCCTTTACCATTCCATATACAATCCTTGTTTTTTTATGTGGAATCGTCTTTGCCTGGTCAAAAACTATTTCCAACCCGGCCTCATTATGAGCAACATCACAAACTATTAAAGGGTTTTTACCGATGATTTCCCATCGTCCCATTAAACCAGTATTTTCCTTTACACGATTGATACCTGTTTTTATCTGTTCTTTGTTCAGTGAAAATCCATTGTTGTTCAGTACTTCCACCGATTGAAGAACAGTCGTAATATTTTCCAGTTGGTATTGCCCTGATAAAGGACTCAGTATATGGTATACGCTATCGCTTCGCTTATTTACAAATTCCGCTTTAAGAATACCATTTTCGAGGTGCGGATTTTTGCATATAATATTCGCATCTGCATGAAATAGAACAGTATGCATTTCTTTAACCTTATGACTAAAAACCGGGTTGGTTTCCGGGTCAGATTTGCCAATTACAACCGGTACCCGGGATTTTATTATACCGGCTTTTTCTGAGGCTATTTCTGCCAACGTATTCCCCAGAAGGTATTGGTGGTCATATGATATATTGGTTATTACTGATAATATGGGTTTTATGACATTTGTTGAATCAAGTCTGCCCCCAAGCCCCGTTTCTATGATAGCTATTTCTACCTCGTTTTCTGCAAAATATTCAAATGCCATGGCAACAGTTACTTCAAAAAAGGAAGGTTTTATCTTTTCGATCAGTGTTTTTTGCTTTTTGATAAATCCTGAAACGGCATCCTGACTTATCATTTCACCGTTTATTTTTATACGTTCGCGGAAATCAATGAGATGCGGTGAAGTATACAAGCCCGTCTTGAAACCGGCTTCCTGCATTATGGATGCAAGCAAGTGACTTACAGAACCTTTGCCATTGGTACCGGCCACATGTATGCTCCGGAATTTGGTTTCAGGATTGCCCAGCGCTTTGCATAATTTTATGGTGTTGGTCAGGTCGGGCTTTAATGCCGCTGCCCCGATGCGATGAAACATCGGTAATTTGCTGTACAAATAGTCCAGCGTTTGGGGGTAGTTCATGCCCTGTTAATGGAGTTTGTGAATATATTGAATCGAGCCCATCTGGCGATCGGTGCCGTCACTCGCGGCAGTAAATTTAGCCTTTTTTGCGGCAATTTCATCACATGTTATGGCATTGGCATCTGTAATGGTGCTTCCCCTGTAACCGCCATGGGCTTCTATCACATTTCCGGTTTTATCTACCACTATCTGTACGATATCTTTTCCTTCGAGCTGTGTATTACAATTTGGATTTGGAAGGCTTACTTTACCTCTTCCGGCAAGGAAAAATCCGGGACCTGTACCTTCTTTGCCGCTGCCATATTTCTGCCACCCACCGTCAGGTATGCCATTTTTACTGCCCTGATCTCCGGGCGTGTTTCCGGTTCCTTTAGAGAAACCAGGCCCACCTGTTCCATTATGTCCGTTTTGAGATTTGCTGCTGCTGCTAAACATTTTATTTGGATCCGATTTCTGAACCGGAGCCGTGCTTGCATTTGGGGTTGTTTTGGTTGTTACCGGATTTGGAACCGGGTTGGTTACTTTAGTTGTTGTTGTTTTTTGTTCCTTTACATCAACAGCATCAGGATCATTGTTTTGTGTTACTTCCGGTTGTGAAACTTCCGGACTTGTTTGAACAGCCGGGGCAGGAGCCGAATTGTCTGGCGCACCGGCCATAACGCCTACTTTGGTATCATTCATCCCTACATCATCACTTCCCAGAATGATATCCATCCCTCCGTTGGCTTCCGGCATAGGAGGCGATACAGGTGGTATGCGCATTAAAACCAGCAAACCCAATAAAACGGCCATTGCAATGATGGTGTCAATTACAGATTTGAGCTGAATTTTTCGTT